>TBL_comb47_HYPODRAFT_10001773_pt1 | contig 27569 bp, 21 predicted proteins | sample TroBogypolimnion_40_FD_10682 | JGI IMG/M metagenome (IMG submission 10682) | reverse complement strand
TTCTGTAAGGACCATGGTTGTTTCTGCCGGTGAATCATCCTATGGCTACACAGAAAAAACAACCCCTGTAAAGCAGGATATCATGGTCATGGCTACGTTGCCCCGCGTGATCAGGCCAAATGAGGAGATCCTGATGCCGGTCAACGTGTTTGTAATGAACGCTGCCATAAAAAGTGTTGTTGTTTCCGTGAAGACAAAAAACAGGCTTTCCCTGAAGGGCCCTGATGTACAAACCGTTTCCTTTTCAGGAGAAGGCGACAAGACCATTTATTTTAAAATCAAAGCAGAAAATGCGACCGGCTCAGGCAGGATCGAAGTCACTGCAACAGGGAATGGCATTAAATCACTTTTCTCAACTGATATGCCCGTATTGACTGCATCGTCGCTGGTTCGTAAAACGTCAGACTATATGATTGAGGGCGGTAAAACAAAGTCAATCGAACTGAATCCATTTGGATACAAAGGGACAAACGAAGCATCCCTTGAATTTTCGCAGGTCGGGAAAATCAATTTCGACAAAAGGATCAGTTACCTGATGCAATATCCATACGGCTGTGCTGAGCAAACAACTTCCTCGGCGTTCGCTCAGCTCTACCTGCCGAAGATCGTTGATATGAACAGTGAGATGGTCAGCCGGACTGAATCTCATATCCGGGCTGGAATCAGCATGCTGATCAGGATGCAGTCGGGCGATGGCGGGTTTATGTATTGGCCTGGAGCAAAATCAAATGATGACTGGATCACATCCTATGCCGGCCATTTTCTTCTGGAAGCCATGAAGGCTGGTTATTCTGTTCCTGATTATGTAATCAACAAGTGGAGAGACTATCAAAAGACGGCCGCTCAGAAATGGACTCCTTATGCACAATCGCGGAATTCAGACCTTGTCCAGGCATACCGGTTGTATACATTGGCTCTTGCCGGGGTTCCTGATTTCAGTGCTATGAACCGCTTGAAAGAAGAGACTGATATGAATCCCCTGACCGCCTGGCGTCTTGCAGCAGCTTATGCGCTGGCCGGAAAAAAAGAAATTGCCCGAAAGATGGTCGAAAAACTGCCTCTGCATTTCAGTGAATACTCTTCGGATATAACTTTTGGCTCCGGTCTGAGAGACCGTGCCATGGTGCTGGAGACCATGATTGAACTGAATAATGCGAAATCTGCAGCATTGTTGGCTAAAGAAATTGCCTCTGATGTGAACAGCCAGGACTGGCTGGCAACACATGAATGCGCTTTTGCTCTTTTTTCTCTTGCCAAATATTACACGAAGTATTCACCAGCCCAACCCATCAACGTACTGGTCAACTTCAACGGTCATGAATCGAGGGATGACAGCAGGAAATTCATTTATAACCAGCCGCTCAGGATCAACGAATCAGGAAACAATATACTGCAGGTAACCAATAAATCGACCGTACCGCTCTTTATCTCCCTCAATGAATCAGGAATTCCACTGAAGGATGAGGAAGTCTCTTTCCGGAAAGACCTTAACATGTCAGTCATGTTCACCGGGAAGGACGGGCACCCGATCAATGTAAGCAGGTTGAAACAAGGCACAGAGTTTAAGATGACAATCACTGTGACATCCCGTGATGTTATCAACGGGTGCCGCAACCTTGCCCTGACGCAGATCTTTCCTTCCGGTTGGGAGATTGAGAATAACAGGGTAGGGGAGAACGAACCAGGAGACGAGTCCGTTCCATACAATTACCAGGATTTTCGTGATGACAGGGTGTACACGTTTTTCAACCTCAACAGGAACAAGCCGGTTGTGCTTTCGTTTACGCTGACCGCTGCCTATGCCGGGCGGTTTTATCTGCCTGGAAGCTGTTGCGAGGCGATGTACAACAGCAATGTTGCTGCAAAGGATAAGGGAATGTGGATTGAAGTTGTGAAGGAATGAAACAGGTTTTTAGTGGGAGATTTATCATCAGGTGGAAAGCCTTGCTGATCGCGGTTTTTGTTCTTATGTTGTTTTTCCTGCTTGTTCCGCCGGTTCGGTTCAATGATCCGTTCTCTACGCTGTTGCTTGACTCCAGGGGCGAACTCCTTGGGGCAAAAGTTGCTCCCGACGGACAATGGAAATTTCCCCCGCCCGACAGCCTGCCTGAAAAGTACAGGAAGGCCGTTCTCTGTTATGAAGACCGGTACTTTTATTATCATCCGGGGATTAATCCTGTTTCGATGGTACGGGCCCTGGTCCTGTATTTCCGGAAGGGACGGATAGTAAGTGGCGGCAGTACGCTAACCATGCAACTTGCAAGAATATCGAGGAACAATCCTTCGAGGACATTCTGGGAAAAATTTCTTGAATCCATCATTTCAGTAAGAACCGAACTACGTTACAGCAAGTCCGCTATCCTGCGATTATACGCAGCACATGCACCCTTTGGCAGTAATGTTATTGGACTCGAAGCAGCTTCATGGCGTTATTTTGGCGCTCCGCCGTCTCAGCTTTCGTGGGCAGAAACCGCTACACTCGCCATTTTGCCCAATTCCCCTTCCCTGATATTTCCGGGAAGGCACCAGGAAAAGCTCCTGAGAAAGCGAAATTACCTCCTGGTGAAGATGTTTAAACGGGGAATAATTGACAGGCAGACTTATGAGTTGGCTCTTGCTGAACCGATACCGGGAGAACCGCACTCCCTGCCAAAAATCGCCCCACACCTTCTCGAAAGAGCTATCAATGATGGATTCCAGGGCCAACGGATTGTGTCTACACTGGATATTGTCATCCAGAAGCGAATGAATGAAATCATCGGGAGGTACCATGATCTCTTCAGCGCCAATGGCGTTAGCAATGCAGCTGCCCTGGTAATCAGCACGCGCACGGGACAGGTGATCGGGTATGTCGGGAATTCAGGTGTGAAAGGAGAGAAGGAGGGCGGTGATGTAGATATGATCACTGCAAAACGAAACTTTGGGAGTCTGCTAAAACCATTTCTTTATGCATCACTGCTCAACGAAGGACTGCTTCTGCCCGAAATGCTGGTAACTGATATTCCGGTCTCTTTTGAAGGATATTCACCAAAGAATGTACTGAAGACTTTCGAAGGAGCTGTTCCCGCGAATGAGGTGCTTGCCCGTTCGCTAAATGTGCCGAGTGTTATTCTGCTGCATAACTATGGGATAGGCAAATTCAATGCTGTGCTGAAGGAGCTGGGCATGCGCACTCTTACCTATCCGCCTGAACATTATGGACTCTCCATAATTCTTGGCGGTGCCGAAGGTTCTCTCTGGGAGCTCTCTTCCATGTATGCCGCACTTGGAAACCATCTTCTTTATCAAACCAACGACTCAATCAGGGTAACATATTCACGCGAGCGGGAAATTCCCGTCTCCTCATTTTATCTTCAGCGGTTCTCACCCTCGGCAGCATGGTTCACGTTGAAAGCGATCACTGCAGTAAAACGGCCTGAGGATAACGGAACACTGAAATATTTCTATTCCGGAAGGAAGATCGGCTGGAAGACCGGGACGAGTTATGGATCGCGGGATGCATGGGCCATTGGAGTCACTCCGGAGTACACTGTCGGCGTCTGGATCGGAAATGCCAATGGAGAAGGAAGATCCGGGGTTACCGGAGTCACCTGCGCCGCGCCGGTGATGTTCGATATTTTTGAACAGCTTCCTGCTTCAGGCTGGTTTAAGGAACCTGTTAAAGATATGACCATGGCCCGCATCTGTATAAAAAGTGGCTGCATTGCCGGAGAATCCTGTCCGGTGGTTGAAACCAGGAAAGTCATGAGTGTGGCCAGCCTGACCAAAATCTGTCCCTATCACCATATTATTCACCTTGATCCAACAGGTACATGGCAGGTTACGGATAAATGTCTTTCGCCTTCACAGATGCTGAATCAATCATGGTTCGTTCTGCCGCCCGTGCAGGAATATTTTTACCGGCAGTTCCATAGTGATTACCTTCCGCTTCCCCCGTTCCGGGATGATTGCAGGTATGAACTCTCACCTCAAAATCCGATAGGACTAATATATCCAACTCCCGGGGCCAGGATCTACCTTCCTCTGAAGGGTGACCAGAACAGGTCGAAGTCAATCTGGAAGGCAACTCACCGTGATCCGGGAGCGACACTTTACTGGCATCTCGACAACATTTTCCTGGCCAGGACAAAAGGAGAGCATACCATCGAAGTCATGGCCGAACCGGGAATTCACACGCTTACCCTCATGGATGACAAAGGGGAATCCCTCACACTAAAAGTTGAAATTATAGGCATGACCAAAAAGTGAGATGGAATTCAGAATTCCTGCGTCCTTTATGAATGATAATGTTATCCAACAGGTCCAATTTTTAGAACCTCTTCTTTTTCCTATCTTCAATTTAAAAATGACAATCGGACTTTATCACTGATATAACTTGACAGGCAAGAGAAAATGATCGATTTTTGCAAAAAAATCAGCATCAAATGAAAAAACGGATCATTCTTGTATTATCCTTGTGCTTCCTGGCGATATTCAATTTATCAGCCCAAACAGTTACCATTGCAGCCGCAGCCGACCTTCGGTTTGTATTGGACGAGGTGGTAAATGAATTCAAACAATCCAATTCAGGGACCAGGGTCGATGTAATTTATGGTTCCTCCGGAAACCTGTATCAGCAAATTGTAAATCAGGCTCCGTATGATATTTTCTTCTCTGCCGATATATCCTATCCAAAAAAATTGGATTCTCTGAAGTTAGCAGGTTGCAAGCCGAAATTGTATGCCATCGGGCACCTGGTCATGTGGAGCGCCACGTTGGATGTTGCGAAAGGCATTAATTTGTTAACTTCTGCTGATGTCAGGAAAATCGCCATTGCGAACCCAAGGGTTGCTCCTTATGGAAAACGGGCTATGGAATGTCTCAAATTCTATGGGCTTGATGCAAAAGTAAAGGATAAAATTGTTGAAGGAGAAAATGTTTCCCAGGCAGCTCAGTTTGTCCTCACTGGAAACGCAGAAGTCGGGTTGATTGCTCTTTCCCTGGCTTTATCGCCAGAGATGACAGCAAAAGGAAAATATTTTCCCATTGATGAAAAAAGTTATTCAAAACTTGAACAGGCATATGTCATCATTAAGAATTCAGAAACAAAGAAGGATGTTCTGAAATTCATCCGATTCATTGAATCGGATTCCTCTAGAAAATTATTCGGCAAATATGGATTCAAATTACCTAATGAAAACTGACAATAGCATCTGAAATGGATGAAATTTTTCTTCAGACTTTCTGGATCTCAATAAAACTGGCGTCACTCACCACGATTGTATTATTTTTTACGGGGATCCCCATTGCCTATTTTTTAACCTATTCATCGCTTCGCTCAAAAGTTATCTTACAGGCACTCGTCAGTATGCCGCTGGTTTTGCCCCCTTCGGTTTTAGGGTTTTATCTGCTTCTGGCATTCAGTCCGAATTATTGGCCAGGCCATTTTCTCAACCATTATTTTGGGTTACGCCTGGCATTCTCATTTACCGGAATATTGATCGGATCGATCATTTTTAACCTGCCCTTCATGGTAAATTCAATTCAAACCGGGTTCAGCAATTTGCCTGCTTCGCTCAAAGACGCCTCGTATACGCTAGGAAAATCAAGGGGAACAACCATATTCAGGGTATTGTTGCCAAACATTAAACCTGCATTATTAACGGGAGTGTGTCTGACCTTTGCTCATACCATTGGTGAATTCGGGGTCATCCTTATGATCGGTGGAAACATTCCGGGCAAGACCAGGGTTGCAGCACTCGCGGTGTATGATGAAGTTCAGGCATTAAATTTTGGGATAGCAAATAAATATGCCATTTTTCTGTTCATCTTCAGTTTTGTCGTACTGCTTTTTATTTACAGTGTAAACCGGGAGTATCTGAAATGGAAGAAATTTTGATTGAACTGCACGTAAATAAGAAGATTCATACCAACAACGGGAATGAAGTGTTGGATGTGACTTTTAAGATCCCAAAATACGGGCTTGTAACGCTATTCGGAAAATCAGGAGTCGGCAAAACCACCCTTCTAAGGATCATAGCCGGATTAACGAATCCTGATCATGGGTTGATAAAAGTGGGAGAGGAGATATGGTACGACAGCACACAAAAAATAAATATCAAACCCCAGTTTCGAGACATCGGTTTTGTTTTCCAGGATTATGCTTTGTTTCCAAACATGACTGTAAAGGAGCATCTTTTATATGCAAGTCGTGAAAAGGAAACACGATACATCGCTGAATTATTGGATGTTTTTCATCTCAGGGGTTTATGTAACCGCAAGCCTGAAAGACTTTCCGGAGGGCAGCAACAGCGACTGGCGGTTGCACGTGCATTGGCGAGAAAACCTCAAATACTATTGCTGGATGAACCTTTATCAGCATTGGACAGCGAAACGAGGGAGATCCTGCAACATGAGATTATTCTCGCACATACGAATTTTCAGGCCACAACATTATTGGTCAGTCACGATATAGAGGAGGTATACAGGTTGTCAGATTTTGTCTATGTAATTGAGAAAGGGAAAATCCAGAAACAAGGAAAGCCGGGCGAGGTTTTTACCCGTTCAAGCATTGTTGAGAATTTTAAGTAGATAGAATTGACTCCCGGTATTAAAAATCGAATGTGATTCCCTGCGCTAAAGCCGTCTGACCGCTGAAGTTAATGGTGTTGGTTTGCCTGCGCATATATGCCTTCCATGCATCGGAACCGGATTCGCGTCCGCCACCCGTATCTTTCTCACCACCAAAAGCGCCGCCGATTTCTGCCCCGGAAGTGCCCAGGTTCACGTTTGCAATTCCGCAGTCGGAACCGGTTTCGGACAAGAATTTCTCAGCTTCTACAAGGTTCTCCGTAAATATGCAGGAAGAAAGCCCTTGTGGGACATCATTGTTGATGTGAATTGCTTCTTCAATTGTGCTATATTTAATAAGGTAAACGAGAGGTGCAAACGTTTCTTCCTGTACCATTTTATAATTGTTCTCTGCTTCAACGATGGCCGGCATCACATAGTTGGCAGAAGGATGTTTTTTACTATTCAGGTGATATCCTCCATAAACCAATTTTCCGCCTTCCTTCTGTACTTCTTCAATGGCATGGAGGAAATTCTTAACTGCTGTCTCATCTACCAAAGGTCCTACAAGCGTTTCCTTGTCCAATGGATCACCGATCCGTTCGCTGATACTCTCGTAAGCTGCCACCAAGCGCTGTTTTACTTCCTCATACACGGATTCATGGATAATGAGCCTGCGGGTAGATGTACAACGTTGTCCGCAAGTACCAACAGAACCAAATACAACCGATTGCAGGGTCATGTCCAGGCTGGCATACTGTGAGATTACTACCGCATTATTTCCGCCAAGCTCAAGAATCGTTTTTCCAAGACGGTTTCCAACGATCTGTGCAACCTTTTTTCCTACAATCGTAGAACCGGTTACCGAAATCAGGGGAATCCGTTTATCGGCTGCAAAATTATCTCCAAGGACAGATGACTTTGCAATGATCATGTTGAACACTCCTTCGGGAACATTATTTTTTCGCAAGGTCTCTGCAATGATCTTATGAATCGCGATCGCACAAAGCGGTGTTTTTGAACTGGGTTTCCAGATCACAACATCACCTGCAATTGCGGCAAGCATAGAATTCCATCCCCAAACAGCCACAGGGAAATTAAACGAAGTTATGATCCCGACTATTCCGATGGGGTGATATTGGTCATACATGCGATGAAACGGACGTTCTGAATGCATTGTGGCACCATTCAGCAACCGTGACTGCCCAACAGCAAATTCACAGATATCGATCATCTCCTGAACTTCGCCCAGCCCTTCTTCATAAATTTTTCCCATTTCAAGTGAAACAAGATAGCCCAATTCCTCTTTTCTTGCTCTTAACGCTTCACCAATCTGACGAACTACTTCCCCTCTTTTTGGTGCAGGAACGATTCTCCATTTCAGGTATGCTTTCCGGGCTTTCTCCATCAGGTGCTCATAATCGTCCAGCGTTGCATTCCTCACCCTGGCTATGACGGAGCCGTCGATTGGCGAATAAGAGGTGGTTTCATCTCCGTGTGTCTCCAGCCATCCAATACCGGTACTTGCTCCCGGGTTAATTGGTTCAATTTCCAGATTTTTTAAATCAAAATTCATGTGTTATAAGTTATTTAAATAGTTAGTATTTATTCCATCATATAGGTGTAACGGTACTCTGTTGCAGGCTGGAAAGTCTCTTTAATCGTTCTCGGACTGATCCATCGGATCAGGTTAAATTCGCCCCCTGCTTTATCGTTGGTGCCGGATGCCCTGGAACCACCGAAAGGTTGTAACCCGACAATGGCACCTGTAGGCTTATCGTTGATGTAAAAATTTCCGGCAGAATACCTGAGTTGTTCACACATTACCGATGCAGCGATCCTGTCGCGGGAAAACACTGCCCCGGTTAAACCATATGGAGAGGTCGCATTGCAAAGTTTTATTGTTTCTTCAAGTTCATGATCTTGATAAACAAAGATCGTAAGGATCGGGCCAAAGATCTCCTCTTCCATGCTTTTAAACCTCGGATTCGTAGTTACAATGATTGTCGGTTCAACAAAGTAACCAACTTGTTTATCACCGTTTCCACCGGCAATAATTTCAGCTTCATGGGATTTTTTTGCGAAATGGATATAGTTCATGCAATTATCAAATGATCCTTCGTCAATCACTGCATTGATAAAATTCATCGGGTCGGTAACATCACCCATTCTGGCTTCCGAACTAATCTGCAAAAGCTCAGTCTTGATCTCCGGCCAGAGAGATTCCGGCACATACATCCGTGAAACTGCAGAACACTTCTGTCCCTGGAATTCAAAGGCACCTCGGTATGCGTTTACTGCTACTTCTTTAGGTGATGCCGTAGGATGCACGATGATGAAGTTTTTACCACCCGTTTCTCCAATTAACCGGGGATATGAAATATAATTTGGCAATTGAATGGAAACTTCTTTCCATAAAGAATTAAAGGTATCATTTGAACCTGTAAAATGGATCCCGGCTAAATGGGGTGATGCCAGTATGGTTATTCCAATCATCGCACCACTTCCCGGGATGAAATTGATCACTCCGTCGGGAAGTCCCGCTTCCTGGAAGATCTTCATCAGGTAATAGTTTGATAATAATGAAGTGGTTGCCGGTTTCCACACGGTTGTATTTCCCATCATTACCGGGGCCATATTAAGGTTCGAGGCGATGGAGGTGAAATTGAACGGACTAACGGTGAAAACAAATCCTTCCAGAGGACGAAACTCCATCTTGTTTAACTGGTTGAAGCTTGAGCTTGGCTGCATGCCATAAATGCGTGAGGCAAAATAGGCATTGAACTTTAAAAAGTCAATGGTTTCACAAACAGCGTCGATTTCTGCCTGGTAGATATTTTTACTTTGCCCCAGCATGGTAGCCGCATTCATGACTGCCCTGTACTTTCCGGAGATTAATTCAGCTGCCTTTAGTAAAATAGAAGCACGGACAGTCCATGAAAGATCTGACCAGATCTTGTGCGCTTCAAGAGCTGAATCTATAGCCATCTTAACTTCAATCTCTGTTGCTTTATAATACGTTGCAAGTACGTGGGAGTGCCGGTGAGGCATTTTCACCTGACCGGTTTGCGAGGTCCGGACTTCGTTACCACCAATGATCAATGGGATTTCAACAGGGTTATTAAGCTGGTTTTGTAACTCCAGCTCTAATTGATTCCTGTCAGGGCTTCCTCTTTTATAATCAAGGACATTTTCATTGGATGGAAGTTGAAAATTAAAAATAGCATTATTCATAAACGACTGATTTCTGAATTTTACTTAGCGAGTTGCACGACTATGCAATTCGATGGCAAAAGTATCAATATTTTTTGGAAGGCCAGACTACCGAAAAAGACTTTTACCTGATTTTTCGTTTCATCTCTGAAAGGATCGTCCTGAACCCGCGGTGGATTATTGAGTCGTATTCTGCATGGAATTTTTCAAATGCAGCCATGATGATTTTCCCTTCCAGTGTCAGCATTGTATTGCCGCCTGTAACTCCTCCCCGGGTGGAGATAATCAAAGGAAACCCAAGTTCGTTTTCAATCTTTCGAAGATCCCCCCAGGTTTTCCGATAGCTCAACCCCATCTTATCTGCAGCGAAATTCAGGGAACCAGTTTCATGGATGGCTTTCAGCAATTTACACTTTCTGTCACCGAGAATTCCAACCTGGTCTGAGGTTTCCAGCCAAATTTTATAGCTTAACTGGAGATTATCTATTTTTGACTTCATTCTTAAGAAAGTAAATTATCATTTGTTTCTTATTTCAGAACATGTGCTTACATTCGCAACCGGTTTTTAAAGTAAAAATTTCAAAGGTTGGATACTCAATGTGCCTGGTTGATTTGTAAAAAACTTCGCAATTCAGGCGGATTCCAAAATCCGTGGGTTAGACCGATTGACAAAAATAGAATAATATCGTGAAAGGAGTATCACTGTTTTTGTATGGTGAGGAACCTAAAGATTAACCTGGACATGATCAATGATTTAACTTAATTTCCCGTAACAATGATTATTCAGGAGACGTACGAATTTATACGCAATTCAAACAATGAAATGTTTCATGAAACGACGATTGAAAAAGTTGTAATCGGTGTTCATTTCACAGCCGTGAAGTTGTCAAGCGGTTTTGCAGGGGTATCCAAAACTGAACTGGGGCATAGCTGTTGCGAATCCCGGAAGCACAAAAGAAATTTTGGTGCTTTCACACCCGGGAATATCCAGGGACAGAAAATCAATGATCTTTTTGAATACCGTGGTGAATCAGATATTATCGGTAGCGTAAGGCATGCGGTTTTAAATGCCATTTCATCCGGGATTATTGAAAGCTCTGCCTACAATGTCATTGAGGACAAAGATCCGGTTGAATTGTTGGATCTGACCCCGGGTAAAACAATATGCATTGTCGGCGCCTTTCAATCCTATATTGATAAAATTGCGGGCACATCAAATAAGTTATATGTCCTGGAACTGGATGAAAATGCTTTGGATGTAGATCAGAAATGCTATTTTGTTCCGGCAGACAATTTTGCCGAAACATTTGCCCAATCAGATGTGATCATCATTACGGGGGCTACCCTGGTGAATAATACGATAGATAAATTGTTAGAGCACATTCCAAAAAAAGCCCGGACAATACTTGTTGGCCCGAGCAGCAGTCTTGTTCCGGATGTTCTTTTTAAGCACGGGATTGATATCATAGGCTCAACGAGGATTCTTGATGCTGAAAGTATGTTTTCGGTCATCTCGGAGGGAGGATCGGGGTATCATTTATTCAACTATGGTGCGAGAAAAATATGCATTGTAAATGAAAAACACTAATTTTGTTAAGGTTCCCGGATGCATTAGGAATGGCCTGAATTCATCTTTCTTAAGGATGGTCAGGATAACTGCAGATCCGGTCAATATGTATATTTCCAATCATCCGGAACAATTTTATTTTATGCTTCACAATGTAGGAAAATCATGAAAATATGGTTAGAGATCATGTAACAGAATCGTTAGAATTATTCAGTACCGGCTTTCACTGTTCGCAGGCTGTATTGGCCCCATTCAGTGAAGATCTCGGGCTCCCCCGCGACACTGCACTGAAGATTGGCTGCCCCTTTGCGGGAGGCCTTGGAGGGTACGGGAGAACCTGTGGTGCACTTACAGGTGGCATGATGGCTATCGGGTTAAAATACGGAACTGACAAAACCGGCGATCCGGATGCCGGTAAACTATGTAAAGATAAAACACGGCAACTCATCGAAACCTTCGAAAAAATTCATGGAACAAGTATCTGCAATGAACTTGTGGGTTTTGACCGAAGCAACTTAAGCGGGCCTGATCTGATGGAGAAACGTCTCCATTTTCACACCACGTGTCCGAAATTTCTTGAAACGGTGGTTTCATTTCTGGAAGAAGAATTATAACACTAAGACTTAACCTTATTAAAACTTTGGAGGAATAGTATGAATCTGAGAAAAATGTGGCTCAACATCAATGGGGCCAATCGCATGTTTATTTGCAATCCTGAAAAAGACACACTGGCCGATGTTGTTCGTCGTATGGGGCTGACCGGTACCAAAGTCGGTTGCAACAAAGGTGTTTGTGGTTCATGTACCGTCATTTTAAACGGAAAGCTTGTCCGGGCTTGTACAAAGAAGATTGCAAAAGTTGATGAGTACAGTCAAATCCTGACCATTGAAGGCATCGGTACTCCGACCCATCTGCATCCTGTCCAGGTGGCCTGGATGAATTATGGAGCGGTCCAATGTGGATTCTGTGTCCCGGGTTTTATTGTTTCAGCGTATGCCTTGCTCCTTGAAAATATTAATCCCTCGCGCGAAGAAGTTAGGGATTGGTTTCAGAAGCACCGGAATGTTTGCCGCTGTACCGGGTACAGGCAGATAGTGGATGCTGTGATGGCTGCTGCAAAAGTGATGCGCGGGGAAGCGACGATCGATGATATCTCCTTCAAAAATCCTGACGACGGAGAATATTACGGAAAGCCCGTAGTTCGTCCGACGGCCCTTGCTAAAGTCTGTGGACTTGCTGATTATGGCGACGACCAGGAACTGAAGATGCCGGCCGAAAGTCTCAAAGTTGTGATGGTACAACCTAAGATTGCTCATCATGCGAAAATTCTGACTATTGATACCAGCGAAGCAGACAAAATGCCGGGGGTTGTTAAGGTGATCACATACAAAGACATCATTGCTGCCGGCGGAACAAATATTATGGCTGAGGGGCACTTTCATGAACGCACTACATTGATGGTTCCGACCCGCAAGGTTCTGTGTGATGATAAAATATACAGATATGGTGATACTGTCGCCCTTGTTTGTGCTGATACGAAAGATCACGCCCGTGAAGCTGCCGCAAAAGTGAAGGTAGAGATTGAAAAACTTCCGGAATACTTAGGCTACCTGGATGCAGCCATGCCCGATGCGGTGCGCATACACGAAGGTACCCCGAATATTTTCGCTATGCAGCCCGTGTTAAAAGGTGTGGGACTCGATGAACCGTCGAAAGTTGCTGAATTAATTGATAACTCTGCCTTCAGTGCAGAGGGAAGCTTCTTCTGTTCCCGTGAGCCTCATCTCTCCATTGAAGGTGATACGCTCCAGGCATATTTTGACGAAGACGGCATGCTTTCTATTCAGTGTAAATCCCAGGGAGTCTATTCATCCATTGGCCGTATCGGTAATTCCGTTGGCATACCAAAAAACAAGATCAGGATTATTATGAACCCGACAGGCGCCAGTTTCGGTTGGTCCACTCATGCCGGTGATATTTGCCTTGCTGCCGCTGCTGCTGTGGTAACGAAAATGCCGGTTGCCCTCTCCATGTCCTATGAAGAGCATCAGCATTTCTCAGGAAAACGTCGTCCCTGTCATTCCAATGGTCGTGTTGGCTGTGATAAGGACGGAAAAATTACGGCGACCGAATTTGAATTCGGGATGGATCAGGGGGCATACACTTTTGGTGGTGATGATGTTATAACAAAACAGGTGCGCTTTGCATTTTTCCCGTATAAGGTTCCGAATGTTGCAGGAATCTCACGGATTGCAATTACGAATCACAATTTCGGCACTGCTTACCGGAGCTATGGTTCCCCTCAGGCTTATACCATGAGCGAGGCCCTGATGGATATGTTGGCAGAAAAAGCGGGGATAGACCCTTTCGAATTCCGCTGGCGTAACATTGCCCGTCCCGGTGACACCAATATCAACAGTCATCCGTTCAGATTATATCCTATGGAAAAAATGATGGAAATGCTGAAGCCTCATTATGAAAATGCTGTTAAAGAGGCAAAGGAGAAAGATACACCGGATGTTCGCCGTGGCGTCGGCCTGGCCTGGGGAGGCTTCAACGTAACAGAAGGAGCCACAGACAATGCGACGATTGCTTTAGAACTCAATCCCGATAACACTATAACGAAGTACGATACCTGGCAGGAACTCGGCCAGGGCGGAGATATTGGTTCCGTGATGGTGACTCTAGAGGCATTGAAGCCACTTGGGGTTACACCTGAACAAATCAAGCTGGTACAGAGTGATACAAAAATTTGTCCGGACAGCGGAATGTCCGCCGGCAGCCGTTCCCATTACATGAATGGTCATGCTACAATCATTGCTGCCAATAAGCTCATGGAATCCATGAGGAAAAAAGACGGGACTTTCAGAACCTATGATGAGATGAAAAAAGAAGGTATCCCGACAAAATATGAAGGCAAATATATGACGATTGTAACCGAAGGATTAAGCCGGCTTGATCCGAATACCGGTATCGGTGATCCAACACCTGCTTTTACTTATGCACTTAATATGGCTGAAGTTGCTGTTGATACGAAAACAGGAAAAACAACTGTTACCCGCTTTGTTTGCGTATCTGATGTCGGAAAAATAGGAAACATTGACGCAGTAAACGGCCAGGCATTTGGCGGAATCTCACACAGTATAGGGTTTGCCCTCTCCGAAGACTATGAAGATGTTAAAAAGCACACTAACATTGCAACCAGTGGAGTGCCTTATATTAAGGATATTCCGGATGATATCATTCTTCTTTATCATGAAAGCGATGACAAAACTGGACCCTTTGGATCCTCAGGAGCCTCAGAAGCATTCCAGGCTTCAGGGCACGTTGCTGTTTTGAATGCGATCTACAATGCCTGTGGTGTAAGGGTATATGAAATGCCGGCAACAAAAGAAAAAGTAAAAGCAGGTCTCGATATCATTGCTGCCGGAGGCAAGGTTCCTCCGCAGAAGAAATATTTTCTTGGTTCTGATTTGTATGATGAACTGGAGAATATAAAAGCTAATCCGGTACCCTACGGCGGGATCGATTACTTTAAACCACTAGGAGTTGCTGAAGGAGAGAGATTCTTTTAGCTATTTATGGCATACACGAACGAATTAGTTGCAGACTGCTTGCAGTTCGAAGAGGCATTTTGCTCCGCTGAGTGCCCGTTTAATCTCGATGTCCGTGATTTTATTGGAAAACTGCAGCAAGGCCGGTTCAACGTTGCGTACCGGACCTACCAGTACACTGTTGGCTTTCCTGGAATTGTCTCTTCCTTATGCAATGAACCCTGCAAGCTGGTTTGTCCCATGAAGGATGCAGGTGGAGCCATTTCCATACGGCTGCTTGAAAAAGCTGCTATAGACTTTGCACGCAATAAAGATCCTGAACAATATAATAAGCCGCCGAAATTAAATAAAATCGCTATAATTGGTGCAGGTATCAGCGGGCTTGCCTGTGCATTGCGACTCACTACCAAGAAATACAACGTCACAATTTATGAGAAATCAGATCGTATTGGCGGGCATCTGCACAATATGCTGCCACCGGACATTTTTCTCGGTGATATCAACCGGCAGTTCATGCATGAACAATATACGCTCCATCTCAACACCGAAATCCTATGTCTGGATGATTTATGTTTTGATGCCATTTATGTAGCCACCGGGAAAGGAGGTGCTGAATTCCGGCCTGCTTCCGGCAGGGATGGTGTCTTTTCTGGAGGCTCACTAACTGGTGCTGATATCATGCATGCCATTGCTGATGGTCTGAATATCTCAAAAACGATTGAAGGTTATTTGAAGACAGGCATAATAAACCAGCAGGAAGAAATCGCAGGCACAAAACTGATCCGTGAAGCAATTCGGATCATTACTAGCAATGCTTTGATTCCAGCAGACGTCGATTCATATACGAAGGATGAATCCTTGGCAGAAGCGAAGAGGTGTCTCAAATGCGCTTGTGATGCATGTGTTCACTTCTCCCCGCTAATGAATTATTTCAAAAAATTCCCCAAACGGATTACTGAAGAGGTCGAAGTAACAATACATCCAAGTTCACTGGATGGCAATGCAACATTAGCGACACGATTTATTTCTACCTGCAATCATTGCGGACTTTGCAAAGAAGTCTGTCCTGTGAATATCGATGTTGGCGAATTTCTCCTGCAAAGTCACCGGACAATGCATAAAAAGGGCGCCATGCCCTGGGTGTTTCATGAGTTCTATCTGAGGGACATGGAATTTTCCAATGGCAAGGCTGCACTGACAAGATTACCCCTGGGCAGTGATACAAGCCGGTATGCCTTTTTCCCCGGCTGCCAGTTAGGCGCTTCAGATCCGAAGTATGTAATGCAAAGTTACAGGTTTTTAACAGAGCACTTTCCTGACATGGCATTGATGATGAGTTGCTGTGGTGCTCCCGCTGAATGGGCAGGGGATGAAGCACTGCACAAGAGTGCTCTTGCAAAAATCAAGGCGGATTGGGAAAAACTCGGACAGCCGAAAGCGATCTTCGCATGTCCTATGTGCAAACAAATGTTTAAGCGGTATCTTCCGATGATAGAGGGTGAATTCCTTTATAACATCATGGATGAAGAAGGAATCCTTCCGGTAAATCTAGTAAAAGACAGAGCAGCATCAATATTCGATCCATGCGCAAGTCGGTATGAAGAGGAATTGCAGAAAACCATTCGCAAACTTTCAACCAGAGCCGGTTTTAACCTTGAACCATTGCTGATGGAAGGGAAACTTGCTGAGTGTTGCAGCTATGGCGGACAAGTGGCCGTTACTTATCCGCCGTATGCAAGTAATATGGTACTAACAAGAATTAGACAAAGTGAAAACCCTTACATCACCTATTGTATAAACTGCCGTGATATTTTTGCAGCAGCAAAGAAACCAACCTGGCACATACTTGATATCTTTTTTGATTTAGGAAATGAAAACCGCAAACCACCAACAGTTTCTGAGAGAAGGTATAACCGGATGAAAGTGAAGAATCAGTTGCTCAAAGAGTTTTGGAAGGAGGCAAACACTATGGAAAAATCCGAAAATGAACTTATTATTTCACAGGAACTCAGGGAGAAATTGAATAAAGAGTTGATCCTGGAAACCGATGTTTACACTGTAATTGAACAATGTGAGAAAAGTGGAAGTAAGCTTTTTGATCCTGACAAATTAACTTTTTCCGGTCACATGCAAATCGGGAATATGACCTATTGGGTGGAGTACCGTACAATGAAAGACATTGGATTTGAACTCATCAACGCTTATTGTCACCGTATGAAACTAGGGGAGGAATAAGATGCCGGAAAAGAAACTGATTTGCTATAAATGCAGGAAAGAATTAGAACTGAAAAAAGCTAATTTCTCTTATCTCGGCCACACTTTTTATACAGATGCGCCGACCTGCCCGGAGTGTGGAATTGTCTATATTTCAGAGGATCTGGTGAAGGGCCGCATGTCTGATGTAGAGATGCAGTTGGAGGACAAATAACATGGAGGGGCCCAGGATTCTTTGCAAAACATGGAGTGTCTGCCCGGTTTGCATGAAACGTCTTCCTGCGGAGCGTATACAAATTGGTACTGAAGTATTCCTCCGAAAAACCTGTAATGAGCATGGCATATTTAACAGTATTATCTGGCGCGGACTATATGATATAAATGAATGGGTGAAGGGTTCTGACAGGCTTTCGGCTGACAATCCGCAATGCCCCAATGGCTGTGGATTATGTTCCGATCACGTTCAGAAAACGTGCTGTGTCCTGCTCAATATAACTCACCACTGCAATCTCCAATGCCGTTTCTGTTTTGAAGATAATTGCAACCAGGGGGATGACCCAACATTTGAAGAGATTAAGGAATCGCTTGTGAACCTTATCGAAAGAGGTAAAACACTTGTGCAATTGAGTGGTGGCGAACCTACGGTGCGTGAAGACCTTCCCGGGATTATCAATGGTGCAAAGGAGGCTGGTGCCAGGTATGTGCAGCTCAACAGCAATGGAATCCGTTTGGGCGAGGATAAAGAGTATGTGCGAAAACTTGCAGATGCGGGTCTGTCTTTCGTGTTCATGCAATTTGACGGGACGAACGATGAAATATATGAGACCTTACGTGGGAAACCGCTCCTGGAAATAAAAAAGGCTGCCATTGAGAATTGTTCAGCATACAACGTTGGCGTAACTCTTGTCCCTATGATTGTTCGTGACATCAATACACACAACATTGGTGATATTCTTCGTTTCGCTATTTCTGAAGCACCAAAAGTGCGGGGTGTGCATTTTCAGCCGGTGACATTTATCGGGCGTGTTCCTGAAAACCCAACAGATTACGAGCGTATCACGCTTGATGAACTCGTCTTTGAAATTTGCAACCAGACCGATGACATGATAAAACCAGGAGACTTGCTTCCATCTTCTTGTGACCACCCGCTGTGTGGTTTTCATGGGGACTTTATGGTGGATCAGGATAAACTGATCCCACTGTTAAAACGAGACAATCCTGAACAGCAATGCTGCTGCGATTCTTCAGCCGCTGAAAAAAACAGGGAATTTGTTGCAAGGCGATGGCAGCGATCGCCGGCAGATCCGAATGATGCAGATTTATGTTGTGGCGATCTGTACGACATGGAAGTTTTTCTCAAGCGTATAAAAAAATATGGCTTCACAGTGACTGCCATGGCATTCCAGGATGCTGGCACCATGGATTTCTCCCGTCTCCGGAATTGCAGTTTCCACGTGTATGAAAAAGGACGGTTTATTCCTTTTTGCTCTTATTACCTTACAGGATGGACTCAGTAAAAAATACGCACTGTAACCTTAACCGACCCGGTGGTTTTATCATCACTGACAGGGCATTCAATTTCTGCTCTTTCCGGGAAGGCGCAAATATCCTGGACCTGGGTTGTGGCTCAGGAGCTACCGTTGATTATTTAAGAAAAAAATATAAGTTCCAGGCCTACGGCCTTGATAAAAATCCGGCACCATTTTATAATCGTATAAACCTATTCAAGGCGAAAGCCGAAAAAATACCATTGCCAGCTGCATCCCTGGATGGAGTTCTAATGGAATGCAGCTTTTCAATAATGGATGATCAGGAAGAAGTCCTGAAAGAATCCCATCGTGTATTGAAATCCCATGGCCGTTTACTGATTTCAGATATGTATGCTCGTGGTGAAACTGCACAATTGACAGGATTTCTGGGGCGCATTGATTCAAAAGAAGGTCTTGTTTCCAAAATAGAGACCAACGGTTTTACAATCGACTATTTCGAAGACTTTTCTGATCACATGTATGCTCTGTGGGGACAAATGATTTTTGAAAAGGGAGCCGAATCATTCTATTCTGATTTAGGCATGTGCGCTGAGCCTATGAAGCAAATAAAATGTGGTTACTGTCTTGTTATTGCCACACGGAAGGAGAAGACTGCATGACCTCCCCGGTAAACACATGGACTGCTGAGAGGACAGGCCTTGGTGAAAATCTCAATCCGGAAACACTGCTGGCCTGGCAAAAAGAAAAGCTAAAAACCCTGGTCGAATATGCACACAGGAACAGCAGATATTATAGCGAAAAACTTCAGGGTATAACAGATCTGAAGGAACTTTCATTTACCAATCCAACTGACATTGTAGATGACCCTTTTGCTTTCCTTGCTATTCCTCAGAGCCAGGTAGCAAGAGTGACAACATTCGCCAATTCAGGAACCACCAGACTAAAGAAACGTATATTTTTTTCGAAGGCTGACCTCGAAAGAACCGTGGACTTCTTTTCTGCCGGCATGAGTACTATGGTCCAAAAAGGTGAGCATGCTCAAATTCTCATTTCAAATAAAACGGAAAACAGCCTTGGTAGCCTTCTCCTGGAAAGCCTTTCAAAAATTGGTGTCAGGGCAGAAATATCTGGAGTTATTAAAACTGCGGACAAAGCAATTCATGATGCGCTGGGGGTGGATTGCCTGATTGGCTTGCCTTCAGAGCTTCTTTATATGAGCCGCATAGCGCCGGATCTGCGTCCTAATAGCGTTCTTCTTGCCGCAGACTATATCCCTCAATCGGTAATTGACAGCCTTAAGGAAACATGGAAGTGCTGCGTGTTCAGTCATTATGGTCACACCGAATTTGGTTTTGGCTGTGCTGTTGACTGTGAACAACACGATGGATATCATTTACGTGATGCAGATCTTATTTTTGAAATCATTGATCCCGAAACAGGTCTTCAAACAAATCCGGGCGAAAGGGGAGAAGTTGTAATAACGACAGTCTCCAGCGAAGCTATGCCTCTCATTCGCTATCGTACAGGTCATATATCCCGTTTTATAAGTTCACCTTGCGCATGTAGCAGCAAACTTCCCCGGTTAGGAAGAATTGAGGGACGCATTGAAAGCAAGATAAATGTGGGTAACGAAAGCACAATAAGCATTCATCAACTGGATGAGATACTATTTGCTGATCCCGTTATTCGTGGCTTTGATGCTTCTCTTCACCATATAAGAGGAAAATTTACTTTGCATCTTACTGTCGATGCACAAGGTATCTTTGATTTGAATTCTCTGGCCGAAAAGCTGCCACAGGGACTCAACATTGCGTTTACATATGGGAAGGCCGATCCTTTTTCTCGCAGGGGAAAACGACGGATCCGTGAAGTATTGTGATTTTCTGAGTCTAACTCTCACTTTCCGATGCAAAACCTGTTGAAAATCGTCCCAAGGATCTCATCTGTAGTGACTTCTCCCGTAATTTGCCCGAGATGATACAATGCAGTCCTTATATCGATGGTAAGCAGGTCGGGGGAGATGACATTCCCGAGACCTTCACGGATGGAATCAATAGCTATCCTTGCTTGTTGCAGCTCTTCCAGGTGACGGGTGTTGGAGACAATGGCACTTCCTGAAAGATTACCGGATTTTACATACCGGAGCAGGCTTTCTGCAATGAGGTGAATATTCTCTTTGCGTTTTGCTGAAACAAAGATCGTTTCAAGTTCCACGAAATCTGAAAAGCCTTTCGGAAGCTTTTTCACCTTATCGGTTTTATTGCCGATCAGGATGATGCATTTGGATGATAGGCCCGGGATATCCTTAATCTCTTCAATCGCAGCATTCACAGTCGGAAACGAATCCTCTGTGGCATCAAATACATACAGAATGATCGCGGCATCATGGATCTTCTCCCAGGTCCGCTCGATACCCATGGTCTCGATTGCATCTTCAGATGCACGAAGGCCAGCGGTGTCAATGAACCTGAAACTGTAGCCGCCGATCACGATCGTATCTTCAATGGCATCCCTTGTTGTGCCGGGAGTTTCAGACACAATCGCTTTTTCTTCATTGAGCAGGACATTCAATAATGTGGATTTCCCGACATTGGGTTTCCCGATGATTGCAACAGGTATTCCATTCTTAATGACATTTCCGATAGTGAAAGAACTGATAAGCTGCCCGATCTCTGTATTCAGATCAAGAAGCAGGGTATGTAATTCCGGGCGACTGGCAAACTCTACGTTCTCCTCACTGAAGTCCAGTTCAAGCTCAATCAACGAAGCAAACTGAACCAGCTTCTCCCGCATTTCACGGATCTTCAGCGAAAACTCCCCGCGCATCTGGCTGATGGCAAGGTCATGGGAGGTACTCGAATGCGCAGCGATCAGGTCGGCAACAGCTTCCGCCTGGGAGAGATCAAATTTTCTGTTCAGGAAAGCCCGCAATGTGAATTCACCAGGCTTTGCTAATCTGACTCCTTCTGCTAATACAAGCTGAATAAGCTTTTGCTGGATATATGGTGATCCATGGCAGGAGATCTCGATGACATCTTCACCGGTATAAGAATTCGGGGAACGGAAAACACTTACCAAAACCTCATCCAGTATCTCCCTATCATTGCCAATATTCCCGAAGTGAATGGTATGGGAAGATGCCATTGCAAGGTCGAACCTTTTTTCTTTCGGATGAAAGATCCGGGTGGTGACGGGAATTGCTTCAGAGCCTGATAACCGCACCACGGCAATGGCTCCCATCCCCGGTGGAGTGGAGAGGGCACAAATCGTTTCGGGATTTATAAGATCACTCATAATAAATTGTGGTTGTGGCAAAAATAGTAAAATGATGGATTGTATGACAGTTAATCTCACCTGAAAATCTGCCAAACATCAACCCAAAAATATTTTGCGAATTGTTGAATCTGCACAAAAGAATTTAACTTTGTCTTTCAACCTCCCGTTGATTCCTGTCTATGTGAGCAAAGGATGAGGGGAGGGGCGTAATTCATAAATCTTAATTCTGAATTCATAATTCATAATTTGAAATGAGTATTCTCGTAAATAAGAATTCCAAAGTCATTGTGCAGGGTTTTACCGGCAGCGAAGGCACTTTCCATGCCTCTCAGATGATTGAGTATGGCACCAACGTGGTAGGAGGGGTTACGCCGGGAAAAGGCGGACAGATGCATCTTGATCGCCCCATTTTCAACACGGTCTCTGATGCAGTGAATGCCACCGGTGCGGATGTATCCATCATTTTTGTTCCGCCTCCATTTGCAGCTGATGCCATCATGGAAGCTGCAGATTCAGGCATTAAGCTGATTGTTTGCATCACCGAGGGCATCCCGGTCCGCGACATGGTTTCCGTGAAGGATTACGTACAGGCCAGGAATGTCAGGCTGATCGGGCCCAATTGCCCGGGCATCATTACTCCACCTTCAACCAAGATCGGCATCATGCCGGCATTTATTCATACTCCGGGAACCATCGGAGTTGTCTCCCGCTCCGGAACACTCGCCTATGAAGCCGTTGACCAGATCACGAAAGCCGGGCTTGGACAATCAACAGGTATAGGTATTGGTGGCGATCCTATCCCCGGAACGACTGCTCTTGAAGCTGTCCAGCTCTTTATGGCTGATCCGGGTACGGAAGGAATCGTCATGATCGGGGAGATTGGTGGAAACATGGAGACAGAAGCGGCCTATTGGATAAAGCAACATGGCACTAAACCTGTAGTCAGTTTTATTGCAGGTGCTACCGCACCAAAAGGCCGGACCATGGGACATGCAGGCGCTATCATCGGCGGAAAGTCCGATACTGCTGAAGCTAAAAAATCAATCTTACGGGAATGTGGGATCTATGTGGTGGATTCACCGGCAGATATCGGCAAAATGATGGTGGAAGCAATGAAGAAAGCTACTTAACATACTGGTACGCTCCCAGGTCCGGGACTGAACCCCGGAAAACCCCTTTGATATCAAACTCAGCACCGCTTATCGGAGTTCCCTGCTTTCGCGCAGGTGAGAGGCTGTCGATCCGGTAGTCAAAATAGGCGGGATTTATAAAATCCGGATTCTGGTTGACGAGGCATGCATTGAAATGGGCAGGATCGCTGACTGAGTGTCTGGTTCTCATGAGACAATGATCGAACATATAATTAAAGGCCACAGAAGGTTCAATGTCAAGCCCAAGTTCGCCGTCCAGATTCCCGTACAGGATGATGTTCCCAAAACTGGCTTTTGTCAATGGATTACTGCGCCTAGTTCCAATGTTGTCATAATAATAATTGGTCAGGTACAACGATGAATCCTGTCGTACTGAGCTTGTCCAGTAATTCCCGATCGTAAGCTGATCAAACTCATAACTTCCTCCATATACCAGTGCTATGGCTGAACTCCCGCAGTTGCCCACGACGCAGTTGATGGATTTGATGCTGCTCGCATAGGCATAGATCCCTGGACCTGTTACATTTTGAATGATTGTATTATCAAGTTCCAGCATGGGAACTGCGGATGAACTGGCAGAATCGATCTGTATCCCGGTGCTTCCGTTTTTAATAATGGCATACTTGATCTCGTTGGCAACGCTGCCTTTCTCCAGGTAAATTCCATCCCATTGTCCCGGCAAATCACGGTAAAACGGATCCAGCCGGTCACCCTGGAAACGGACCGGGTGATCAAGTGTTCCTTCCACTTTCAAGGTTGATTGAGAAGAGGCCGCGAGGTATGCATCCTTGTGGAAATATATCTTCGATCCTGCCTGGATGGTAAGGTTTGCCAGCGTATCAACGCGCAGGTATCCAAAAACAACATGCGGCTTGAGGCTGTCAAATGTGACACTTCCTTCGATTTTTTTATTCTTGTAAAAATGTGCATCCCAGCCCCAGGCAATCAGTTTCACCTTCTGCAGGTTCCCGTTGGTGGTGAACAGCAACGAGTCAGCGATGACCATCGGGTTGTTCTGATTGGTCGGGTCAACGGTTACACGAACAAAAATATAAATGCTGTCATTCGCCGGAATTTCAACATCAGTGGCCGAGTTTGTCGAAATGCCGTCAACATTGATCCTGAAGTTGGAACTTCCCGGACTTCCCATCCTGATGGAGGAGATCACGACTTTCTGCGCATTGGTATTGTATACCATCAGCCGTTGTGTGACTGAACCGATCGTGGTGAATACAGTATCAAACAACACGGTGTCGGTTGAGAATTTCAGAAATACTGAAGGATTCGTGTCAACCGTGTCTTTCTTTTTACACGAGCCGGTTGCCAGGACAAACCATGCAAGAAGGATATATACAGTGAACCTGAGAATTTGTTTTATCATCAGTCGAAATAATATTGTGCAAAAGTAATCAATGGTCCGGAATGAACTTAAGTTCATTCTTTCAGCCATGCACTAATTCAAAATCACCCGTTCATTATTTGGTAAATATATTAAAATGCAGTCCTTTAAAGATATTAACGAGAAATCTTTACATTATTGTAATTTTGCGTTTTGAATTAATCGGTTTACATTTGAAAATTGTCAGAAAAGCGGATTAAAATGAGTTATATTCAGTTTGATAATTCCCAACTTGTTAACCTGGAATACTGTCTTGCGCGCGAGTTGATACGCTCGAACAGGGCCGGTTCGTATGCCAGTTCCACCATTATTAACTGCAATACCCGGAAATACCATGGGATGCTGGTAACACCACAGCCCGGTATTGATTGCGAAAACCACGTACTATTATCAACGCTTGATGAGACGATCATACAGCGTGAAGCCGAGTTTAACCTGGGGATCCACAAATACCCGGGTGGTGTTTATAATCCCAAGGGGCATAAATACATCACGGCTTTCACAACCGAACCGATTCCCAAATTATCGTATCGGGTGGGTGGGGTGATCCTTACGAAAGAGATGATCTTTACTTCACGTGAAGACCGGATGATCATCAAGTACACGCTGGAAGAAGCCCATTCGCCTACACGCATCCGGCTGAGACCATTTCTTGCTTTCAGAAATGTGCATAAGCTGAGCAGGGAGAACATCTTCGCTGATAAAAAATATGAAAATGTTCCAAGCGGTATCAAGATCAGGATGTACTATGGTTATACGGAGCTGTTCATGCAGCTTTCAAAAAGCGTTGAATATACGCATGTCCCGGAATGGTTTTACAACATTGAATACCAGGAAGAGATGCTGAGGGGATATGAATACCAGGAAGACCTGTATGTTCCGGGCTTTTTTGAATTTGATATTGCAAAAGGTGAAAGCGTCTATTTTGTGGCCGGTACCAAGGAGATCGTTCCGAATTCCATTGCATCTGGATATAAGGCTGAGATCGGTAAACGCATTCCGAGGAATAATTTTGAGAACTGCCTGATCAATTCCGCCCAGCAATTCATCGTTAAGAAAGGTGATAAGACAGAAGTTATTGCAGGATTCCCGTGGTTCGGCAGATGGGGAAGGGATACCTTCATTGCACTGCCTGGTCTGACGCTGACAACGGGTGATTTCAAGACCTGCAAGGAAGTCATTGACACCATGGTCTCTGAGTTAAACGGCCCGTTATTCCCCAATATTGGGTGTGGCAATAACTCTTCCTATAATTCGGTTGATGCGCCACTCTGGTTTTTCTGGACATTGCAGCAATATGCTACACATGCAGACAAGAAGCAGACCATCTGGAAAGAGTATGGAAAGAAGATGCGGCTGATTCTTGATGGCTACAGGGAAGGTACTCAGTACAACATCCATATGACAGAAAAAGGCCTGATTTATGCCGGGGAGCCTGGCCGGGCATTGACATGGATGGATGCGATTGTTCAGGGTAAGCCGGTGACACCTCGGGTCGGGATGGCTGTTGAGATCAATGCACTTTGGTACAATGCAGTGATGTTTAGCCTGGAAGTCGCAGGATTGGCCAATGACCAGGCTTTCATTGATCAATGGACTGAAATTGCTGAAATAATACCTGATTCATTTGTTGAGACATTCTGGAACCCGGATAAAGGCTATCTTGCAGATTATGTAAACGGGAATTATAAGGACTGGTCGGTAAGGCCAAATATGATCTTTGCCACGTCCCTTCCTTACAGCCCGGTTGATGAGGTCATCCGTGATCTTGTCGTGACAAGGGTCAGAAAAGAATTGTTGACAACCCGAGGATTGCGTTCCCTTTCTCCAATGAATCCTGCTTATAAGAGCGTATATTGCGGCGACCAGGCAGAGCGCGATCTTGCTTATCACCAGGGCACTGTGTGGCCATGGTTGCTTGGCCATTTTGTTGAAGGTTACCTGAAACTGCACGAAAAGGGTGGAATGCCCTTCATCAAATCCATCTATAAAGGATTTGAAGCTGAGATGACCGAATATGGCATCGGAACCATCCCCGAGATCTTTGACGGGGATCCTCCGCATAAAGCACGAGGTGCGATCTCCCAGGCCTGGAGCGTATCAGAACTGCTGAGAATAAGCTGGTTGATCAAAAAATATGACGGAGAAGCGTTGAACACACTGAAAAAGGAAAAAACTAAAAAGTAAATTAATAGGTCATGCGAGTTTTAATGTTCGGTTGGGAATTTCCCCCGCATATAACCGGTGGGTTGGGTACAGCTTGTTTTGGTCTGATCAAAGGCCTGATCAAGCATGGCGTTGATGTGATTTTCGTTGTGCCCAAGGCATTCGGGGATGAAACAAAAGACGGATTCCGGTTACTGAATGCAAGTGACGTTGTCATCGACTTTTCAAAAATTGAAAACCAGGAACACTGGTCACGGATCAAGTTCATGGAGATCGGATCAAACCTCATCCCTTATGTTGGTCCGGAGGAATTTGAGAAGGTGATCATTGAGGATTCGCTTCGCAAGTCATCCCAGTCGCAGTCTGTCTTTTCAGATCGTTATTCCTTCTCCGGAAAATATGGAGTAAACCTCATGGAAGAAGTATCGAGGTATGCCATTGTAGCTTCTGCCATTGCGAAGGAAAATGAGTACGATGTAATTCATGCGCATGACTGGCTTACTTATGCAGCCGGTATTGCCGCCAAGCGCATCAGCGGGAAACCCTTGGTGGTTCATGTTCATGCTACGGAATACGACCGTTCCGGGGAAAATGTGAACCCGGTTGTTTACGAACTCGAACGCTCCGGCATGATGGAAGCTGACCTGGTGATCACTGTCAGCAACCTGACCCGGCAGATCGTCATAGAACGTTACGGGATTGATGCTGAAAAGGTGATTACCGTTCACAATGCCGTCGAACCTGTGGATAAGCCCGAGATTGAAGGAATAAAGAAGCATGTCAAAGAAAAAGTAGTGACATTTCTCGGGCGGGTGACCTTCCAGAAGGGACCGGATTATTTTATCGAAGCAGCGAATAAGGTTTTAAAGAAAGACCCAAATGTCCGGTTTGTCATGGCTGGTTCAGGTGACCTGCTCAACCGGATGATACGGCGGGTGGCGCAGTTACACATAGGTACGAAATTCCATTTCACAGGTTTCCTTGCAGGAG
>TBL_comb47_HYPODRAFT_10001768_pt1 | contig 27605 bp, 20 predicted proteins | sample TroBogypolimnion_40_FD_10682 | JGI IMG/M metagenome (IMG submission 10682) | reverse complement strand
CAGCGCCAGAGTCTTCGGGGAGAAGACCTTGTCGATGAGCGTGTGCCATTGCCTGCCTTCGTTCCCCCTTCCGAGGGCCTCAAGCATCCGCTCGGTCCAGACCAGGGTGGAGTCGTGCGAGAGCCGGAGTGTCCCCCACTCCTGCTCCCGGCTGCTCCCGCTTCGTGTAGCCTTTGCAGGCACTTCGGGCGGTGTTGGTGGTCCGGTCTGGTCGTTCGCGGTGTTCATCTTCCTACCCCCCTTCGCTCCACGGTGATTAGCCGTTTCATCGCTACTATGAGGGTTCTGCCACCTGCGGCTGGTTCCTGTTCGCCGCAGGGGTCTTGACTTAGGCCATGAAGCCTTCTTACCATCCTCACTCCAATCACCCTGACATCTCCTCCAGTCAGCATGTAACGTGCGATGTCGCTGCTGGTGGTGTGGCCGTAGCCACAGGCTTCGCACGGGACCCACCCTCTCGGGCGCATCCCTCCTCTCCGCCTGCTCGCCAAATGTCCTGGCCGTATCGAGTTCACTTTCGTTTGGGGCTGGTCTTTCGCCTCGTGCAGCTCCCCACGACGCATCGCTGCGCCGCAGTAGCACTTGGCTACCCGTCGGTTCCACGTCCCTGACGGACTCAGACTTTCACTGGTTGGTTTCATGGTTTCATCAACGCACGGAGCGTGGGCGTCTCGCCCACGTGTTAGAGAACCGGGTCATATCGCGCAAGCCCACCTCGCCGCGCGCGGCGCACGAGGGGCACGGGCGGCCCGCCCGTGATTTGGCGCGGGGTGATTCCTCAGCACATCCGCCCGGTGGGTTACGACAAAACCGGCCGGGGCACGGGAATTTCGATTTGTACGGCTCACAGGGGTTGCGCAAGGGAGGATTTGCATTCATTACAGGGCGGCGCAGTCACGCCCAAACACTCTTTCTAACCATCACTCCCGCCATGTCCGCCCGTCTTGATTTCAGCAGCCGTCACCTTGGTCCCGTGGGCTCCCAACGCGAAACAATGCTCCACGCGATCGGTTTCCCCAGCTTGGACTCCCTGGTCGATGCCGCCGTGCCCGCCGCCATCCGCCTCAATGCCGCGCTGGATTTGCCCGCCCCCCGCTCGGAACCCGAGGCCCTCGCCTGGCTCAAGGCCATCATGGGCAAGAACCGCGTGCTCAAGTCATGCATCGGCCAAGGCTACTGCGGCACCCACACGCCCGGCGTGATCCAGCGCAACATCCTCGAAAACCCCGGCTGGTACACCGCCTACACGCCCTATCAGGCGGAAATCGCCCAGGGCCGCCTCGAGGCGCTGCTCAATTTCCAGACGCTCATCACCGATCTAACCGGCCTGGACGTGGCCAATGCCTCGCTGCTCGACGAAGGCACCGCCGCTGCCGAAGCCATGACCCTCGCGCTGGCCGGCAAGCCGCAGGCCAAAACGATTTTCGTGTCCGACCGCTGCCACCCGCAAACCATCGACGTCGTGGTCACCCGCGCCGAACCCCATGGCATCGAGGTGCGCGTCGGCGATTGGCAAGCCTTCGAGCCCGCCGCCTGCGACGGCCTCTTCGCCGTGCTGGTGCAATACCCCGACACCCGCGGCCGCATCGATGAATTCTCCGGCTTTTTTGCCAGTGCCCGGGCTGCCGGTGCCGTGACCATCGTCGCGGCGGATTTGTTAGCACTGACGTTGCTAACAGCTCCCGGCGGGTTCGGCGCGGATATATGCATCGGCTCGGCCCAGCGCTTCGGCGTGCCGCTGGGCTTTGGCGGACCGCATGCCGGCTTCATGGCGTGCAAGGATGCGTTGAAACGCAAGATGCCCGGCCGGCTCATCGGCGTGTCGGTGGATGCCCGCGGCAAGCCCGGCTTTCGCCTCGCCCTGCAAACCCGCGAGCAGCACATCCGCCGCGACAAGGCCACTTCTAACATTTGCACCGCCCAGGTCCTGCTCGCCGTGATGGCCTCGATGTATGCCGTCTATCATGGCCCGCAGGGACTCACCCACATCGCCCGCTCCATCCACGGCCACACCGCCAGTTTGAAGAAAGCCCTCGCCGCCGACGAAATCCCCATCGAGGACGGCGCGTTTTTCGACACCCTGGTGGCCAAGGTCCCCGGCGAGGCCGATGCGATCCTCGCCGCCGCCGCCGCCGCCGGCATCAACCTGCGCCGCATCGATGCCGACCACCTCGGCATTTCGTTGGATGAAACCACCACCGCCGACGACCTGCGCGCCATCACCGCCGCCTTCGGGGCGCACTCGGTAACGCCGTGGCTTGGTGCGGAATCCCCGGCCTGGCCCGCCGCGCTGATTCGCAGGTCGCCGTTTCTAACACAAAAGGTGTTCAACAGCTATCACTCGGAAACCGAGATGCTGCGCTACCTCAAGCGGCTCGAGACCAAGGACCTCGCGCTCAACGAGTCGATGATCGCGCTGGGCTCCTGCACCATGAAGCTCAATGCCACCTCACAGATGATGCCGCTGAGCTGGCCGGAGGTCGCCGCAATCCATCCCTTCGTCCCCGCCGACCAGAGCCAGGGCTACCGCGCGATGCTCGGGTTGTTAGAGGACTGGCTCGCCGAAATCACCGGCTTTGCCGCCGTCTCGCTCCAGCCCAACGCCGGATCGCAAGGCGAGTACGCCGGCTTGCTGGCCATCCGCCGCTATCATCTCGCCCGCGGCGACGCCCATCGCAACGTCTGTCTCATCCCGGTTTCCGCCCATGGCACCAACCCCGCCTCCGCGGTCATGGCCGGCATGCAAGTCGTCGGCGTGAAATGCGACGGCGATGGCAACATCGACGTGGCGGATCTAACTGCCCGCGCTGACCAACATCGCGACAAGCTCGCCGCCTTGATGGTCACCTATCCGTCCACCCACGGCGTGTTCGAGGGCACCATCCGCAAGATATGTGAAATCATCCACGAGGCCGGTGGCCAGGTGTATATGGACGGCGCCAACATGAACGCGCAGGTCGGCCTAACAAGTCCGGGGGCCATCGGCGCGGACGTCTGCCACCTCAACTTGCACAAGACCTTCTGCATTCCGCATGGCGGCGGCGGCCCCGGCGTGGGACCGATCGGGGTGGCCCCGCAACTCGTGCCCTATCTGCCGGGCCATCGCGAACTCGACGCCAAGCAAGGCGCCGTGTGTTCCGCTCCCTGGGGCAGCGCGTCGATCAACACCATCTCGTGGATGTATATCGCCATGATGGGCGCCGCCGGCCTAACCGAAGCCACCGGCGTCGCCATCCTCAACGCCAACTACATGGCCAAACGCCTCGCGGCGTTTTATCCGATCCTCTACACCGGCAATCAGGGGCTCGTCGCCCACGAATGCATCATCGACGTGCGCCCGCTTTCCGAGCGCAGCGGCATCACGGTTGAGGATGTGGCCAAGCGCCTGATGGATTACGGTTTCCACTCGCCCACCATGAGTTGGCCGGTTGGCGGCACCCTCATGATCGAACCCACCGAGTCGGAATCCAAGGCCGAACTCGATCGCTTCTGCGATGCCATGATCTCCATCCACGGCGAAATCTCCGCCGTCATCCGCGGCGAGGCCGACGCCCACGACAACCCGCTCAAACACGCCCCCCATCCCGTCGAGGCCGTCTGCGGCAACGCCTGGCCCCACGCCTACTCCCGCGAGCAGGCCGCCTTCCCGCTGCCCTATCTGCGCCACCACAAGTTCTGGCCCGCGGTGGCCAGAATCGACAATGTCCACGGGGATCGCAACCTCGTGTGCACCTGCGACTCGGTGGAAGCCTACGCCGCCGCCACCTGATAGAGCCGGTCCTGCGCCGGGGAGCGCCGGCATCCTGCCGGCAGTGTTTGGCATCCTGCCAAACACTCTTCCGAGAATGAACCAGCCTCAAAACTCACTGGGAAGTGAAAGTGACACCGTTTTAGGGAAAATCAGCCGGCCTCCGGTTCCTGGCTTGAATTCTTCAAACCGGCGCGCTTTACAGCAAAACATTTTTGTGCGAATGTGCGCCATGCGAACGACCATCGATCTACCCGACCCGCTGTTCCGCGAGGTGAAGACCCGAGCGGTGCAACAAGGTATGAAACTCAAGGACTTGGTGGCAAACTACATTGAGGCTGGCCTGCGTGGCACGAGCAACTCAGTGGCACGCCCAGCTCTCCGCCAACGCAGCCCCATCCCCATCGCGATTCCGCGGGTGCCTGGTAGCGCTCTGACTCCTGCCCTTAGCAATGCCCAACTCCAGGCCATTCTCAATGAAGAAGACCTCGCCGAATACCACAAGCTCTTCAAACCTTGATCTGCCCGATATCAATGTCTGGCTCGCCCTTGTGGATGAAAACCACTCGCTCCATCTCGCGGCGGGTCGCTATTGGGCCGAGAATAGAGGTGTGGATACGGCATTTTGCCGGGTTTCAATGCTCGGCTTTTTACGTTTAAGCACCCGGTCAGGCGTGCTCACCCGGACGCTTTCTCACGAGCAGGCGTGGGACACCTACCGCCGCTTCATGGAGCTGCCGGATGTTCAGTTTCTCACCGAGCCCGCCAGCACGGAGCGGCATTTTGCCACCCTGACACTCAGGCCTGGCTTGCCGCACCGTCTATGGACGGATGCCTATCTTGCGGCCTTCGCGTTTGCCACTGGAGCTCGCCTCGTCTCCTTCGATACCGACTTCCGGCGCTTTCCCGGCCTCAACTTTCTCCATTTGACCGCGTGAGCCCGAACGCCTGCGACCCACTTATCTAACATGACATCCTCGCCCATCGACTGGAATGCCTGGCAGGGCGAAATGCTCGCCACCCTGATGTTCATTGTGCGCGACGGCCAGGTGCTGCTCATCGAAAAGAAACGCGGCCTGGGCGCGGGCAAAGTCAACGGCCCCGGCGGCAAGATCGAACCGGGCGAAACACCGCTGCAAGCCGTCATCCGCGAAACCCAGGAGGAGTTATGCATTACCCCGCACGCCCCGCGCAAGCTCGGCGAGTTGTGGTTTGCCATGTCCGACCACCCGGACATTCTCTGTCATGTCTTCCGCGCCGAGAGCTTCACCGGCACCCCCACCGAGACCGACGAGGCCACCCCGCTGTGGGCTGCCGTGGACGCCATCCCGTACCACCGCATGTGGGCCGATGACCGCCACTGGCTGCCGATGTTGCTAGAGCACAGGCCGTTTCTGGGCCGCTTCGTCTTCGAGGTCGAAACCATGCTGTGGAGTGACATCCAACTCGGCATCGCCTGGTGATGTCTTGACCCTTTGCGCTCTTTGCGCGTTCGGCGGGCTCAGCCGAGCCGTCTTTGCTGTCATCCACCTTGTTATTCCAAACCACGCACGGGCAAGTCAGAGGTAAGCCTAAATGCAAGAATGGAATTGGCCGCAAAAGATCGCAAAGAACGCAATAGCAGAAACGTGTGACTGTTCCTGAGCCAAGTTGGCACTCACCCTGAAGGTGAATCGAGATGTCTCCGTAAATCATTCTCTTTGTGTTCCTTGCGTTCTTTCGCGGCTAATCATCTTCCGCTTAAGGGCAAGGAGTCGTGAGCTGTCAGCGCGAGCCGCCCGTGCGCCTTGCCTAAACACGGGCGGGCCGCCCGTGCCCCTCTTGCATGAGCGCCTACTTGCCGACCTCGAAGACGCGGAATTCCACGAGGTGGACGGCGGGGTTGGCACTGTTCTTGAGCATGGTGATGCGCACGTAGCGGGCGTCGGCGGGCGCGAACTTGTGCATGTCGCCGGTGGCCACGGCGGGCTTGGTGTTGGCACTCATATCCACAACCTGCTTCCACTCCTTGTTGTCTAACGACACCTCGACCTTGTATTGATAGTAGCGGCCACCGTCCCAGTACGGGAAAACCTGCGCGCGGTCGAGCTTGGTGACCTTGCCCAGATCGACCGTCAGCCACTGCGGAGCGGGTCCGGCCCACCAGGCCTTGTTGCGGTCCACGGTGCCATCGACGGCATTCTCACCGACGTAGCCGCCCTCGGTGCCGGAGACGGTGACCGGCCGGCCTGTTGTTAGATTGGGCGCGAAATCGACCCAGTTGTAGGTGGCTTTCCACAGTTCGCCAAGTTTCTTGTTATCCACAAACAGGGCGGCCTTGATGGTGGCGGATTTCTTGGCGAGTTCAAACGGTTTGGTGTAGGCGGCGGAGTCGGCGGAGGGCTCCTTGTCATCGAGGGTGTAGCGGACGGTGCCCGTCATGGTGCTCTTGAGGGTGACGGTGAGCGGGTCGCCGTAGCGGTTGTCGGCGGTGGGCAGCAAGCCGCCGGTGACACTGCCGGACACGGGCATGAGATGATACTCGCGGCTCCAGGTGGCACCCATGGGTTTGCCGGAGGCATCGAAGAGGCGCGCCTTGAGAGTGACCTTGTCGGCCTTGGCGTCGCTGAGTTTGAGCGGAGTGGCATAGAGGGTGGAGTCCGCGGCGGGGGCCTTGCCGTCGAGGGTGTAGCGGATCTTGCCGCCTGCTAGATAAGTGCCGAGCGCGACGGTTGACTTGTCATCGAACGAGAACTTGGGCAGGATGCCCGATCCTTCGTCGCCCTGGCCGCCGCCCTTGAGCCACGAGTTAAGGGTTTGCACCAGCGCCTTTTCCTGCACCACGATGCCGCACATCAGGTTGTCGAGCACGCCGTCGGAGGCCTCGAGACGGCGGGCGAAATCCTCGTAGGGCAACATGGCATAGGGGTTCCAGACGCGTTCGTTGCGCGGCGAAACCTTGTAGCGCAAGAACGGCACCGCCGATTGACCGGACAGTTCCCATAACACCAACTGGCCGCCGAGCATGAGCTTGGGGTCCATTTCCTTGGTCCACGCGTTCCACAAGTACACGTCCTTGACGGGTTGATAGACACAGGGCGTCCAGGTGACCTGGATGACGGGGCGGCCCTGCTTGAGATAATCCATGGTGGCGCCGTTGTTGCCGTCGATGTGCCAGAGCATGATGGCGACGTCATTGGGCACGCGCTTGGTCAGCGGGGCGTCCTGCCAGACGATGGTTTTCTTGCCGTGTTTCTTGACGATTTCGTTGACCTTGGCGATGTGCCAGGCGAACAAGTCGCTGCCGTCGGTGATGCCATTGGCGGCGCGAAACTCCTTGGAGTTGGCATCACGGCTGATTGGCTCGATGTTGCACTCATCGCAGCCGATGTGGATGTACGGCGAGGACTTGAAGACATCGGCCACTTCGCCGAGAATGGTGTCGAGGGCCGGATAGAATTTGGGATTCGTTATGTTCATCACCGCAACGTCGGGGCCGAAAACCTCGGGCAGGTCGCGGCGGGCGGCACCGCTGTGACCCATGCATTCGATTTCCGGCACAAACGTCACGCCGCGTTCGTCGGCGTAGCGAACCAGTTCCTTCCACTCCGCGACGCTGTTGACCTTGGGCACCGGGCCGCCGCGCGTCGAGGTGTTGGTCTTGCCCAACTGGGGATAGGTGGTGGACGGAAAGGTCCACGCCTGGTCGTCGCTCATGTGCAGTTGCAGAAAGCGCAGGCGGTAATGGCGCATCATGTCAACCACGCCCTTGAGTTCCTCGATGGAGTTGTCCTGGCGCGCCAGATCGACCATGCAGCCGTAGTACTGCGAGTACGGTTGGTCGCGCACGCTGAGCTTGGGCACACTGATGCCCGTCTTGCCGTGGTTGATGGCCTGGAGCAATAGGCTGGTGCCATGGGCGGCGCCGATGTAGCCGCCGCCGGTGACGGTGACCCGGTCGGTGACAGTTAGAGTGTAGGCGGCTTCATTCTTGAGCGCCGGATCGAGCGCCAAAACAATGTCGCCGGCGGCACCCGCTCCCGTCGCGGTAGCCGGTTTGAGGCCGCTGAGCATCTGGATTTCCCCGGCCAGCACCTTGGCCAGCGGGGCGAGCGAGGGCTCGGTGGTGGCGACCTTCGTCGCGGCACTTAGGGCGACGTCGCCCGGTCCTTCGACCTTGAGCGCCTGCGGCCAGGGCACGAAATTGAACGGCGCCGTGGTGGCCGGAGCGTCGGCACCGGCGGCGATGGCCGCCAACGGTGCTAACAAGAGTGGGAGGAGATGGCGTTTGCTCATGGGGATTCGGCTCGGTGTTCGGTTTGGTTCGGTTCGTAGATAAGGCTGCAAGCCTCGCGCGGCAGCGCCGGCTTCCGGCAACCTGCCCTGCCGCATTGCTGCGGAGGGCTTGCCGTGCTTGGACCAGCGCAGCCTAAGCGGCGGCAAGGCGGCTGCAAAGGTGGGAAACCCGCGTACCGGATGTTCAAGGGTTGGACATTCCCGCGGCGCCGAATCACCGCAAAGGTCATACGAAACGCGGGGTTGCCGACCCAATCGGCAACCCCGCTAATCCGAGGAAAAAACCAGCAACCCCGGAAAGTCGTTAGGTACGGCCGCCACGAGCCCGCGGCGGCAACTGGATGGGTGAGGACGAGTGGGTTCTCATGGTGTTGCTGGTGACGGGGAGAACCTGCATTGCGACGACACGCGGCACAAGTTGCAATTTGGTGGTGTTGGGTGTACAGACGTTGGACATCTCGGCCTGCGCAGCCACGGCCTGGCGAGGTTCAAGACCGCCACCTGCCGCGACGATTGTGATTTCCGCGGTCTTCGCCGTCAGCATTAGGGCCAAGTCCGATACGCTGTCAGCCCGCCCCGGCCTTGGCGGCGGGGAATTCGGCGGCGAATTTGCGGGTGGCTTCCTCGCTGCCGCAGATATACACCGCGTCGCGGGCCTCAAAGGCGAACTCGCGCTCAAAGCGCACCAGCACATGCTCGCCGCGTTCCACCGCCACGACCGAGCAGCCGGTACGCTCGCGAATCCGCAGCCCGGCGGGATGACCGCCGACGAGTTTGGGCGATTTCACCATTGAAACCTTCAAGGCCTGATCGAGCAACACGGTGCGTTTGCCGAGGAGTTTGCGGGCGAGGATCTGGCCGGTGACCTGGCTGATGGACAAGGCGAAATCAACGCCCGCGGCGTGGATGCGTTCGACGTTTTCAGGGCGGTTGACCCGCGCTATGACCGGCACCTGCGGTGCCATGTCCTTGAGAATGACCGTGGCAAACAACGTCGTGGCATCCTCGCTGAGGGCCAAAATGACCGCCTGTGCCTCGACCACCCCAACTCTAACCAACAACTCCGGATCGAGGACATTGCCGGCAACATCGACGCCGGGGGCGGATTCCTGGGAGATGACGCGGGTTTCCTCGCCGGCATCGCGCAGCAATTGCTCGACCTTGCGGCCCACCTCCCCATAGCCGGCGATGATGAACGGGCCGTGGCGTTTGAGCGGCGTGGTGCCGGTGCAAATCTCGGTGAACCTCGCGATGTTCTCATTGCTCCCCACCAAAATGAGAATGCCGCCGGGTTCCAGCCGCATGTCGGATCTGGGCGAGGCATTCAAGCGGCCGTTGACCCATTGTCCGATGACTGTGACCCCGGTGTCGTGACCGATCCGGCACTCGGCAACCGTGCGGCCGGCCAGCGCGCTGCCGGGCGTGATGCGCACCTCGCTGACCTGCAAGCGGTGTCCCAGGTTTTGCACTCCGGCCACGCTCGGACTCACCTTGCGGCTGGCACGCGCGGCGAGGGCGGCACCCAGAACATGGCGCGGAGTGTAGGCGGCAGTGGCCCCGGCGAGAATCGTCGGCTGTCGATGCAGCGGATTTTCGACCAGGCCGAGAATGTCGCCGGTGAACCCCAGTTGGCGGGCGGTAAGGGTGACCGCGGCGTTGCGATGGTCACTGCTGTTGAGGATCAACGCGCGGGATTTGGCCAGCGCGACGCGGGTCATGACATTGCCTTCCAGAGTGCCGTGCACCACGCGGTGGCCGGCTTCCAACACCCGCCGCGCCTCGGCTTCGTCCTCTTCGATGATGATCGGGGTGACCGCCGCGAGTTTCAATTCCTCGATGAGCGAGGCGACCGCCGGGCCGTTGCGGTAAATCAACACATGATTGCGGGCATCGGTGCAGTCGCCCGGCAACCGGGTTTCAAAGCGTTCTTCCAGAAAAGGAATCAGATACATCGGAAAGATCAGGAAAACCAGAAAGACTCCCAGGAATTGCACCAATACCACCAGGCAAACCATCACGGGATGGTTCCACGAGGCATCGGCGCCATATCCGGTGGTGGAGAGCGTTTCGGCGGCCCATTCCAACGCCTGCCAGAAGCCGCGCGGTTTGCCCTCAAGTTGGGCCATCCCCACCATGTAAAGCAGCGCGGAGACGATGAGCACCGCAAACAATGATGCAAGGAGTGCCAGCAGTCGCTTTTGGGATCGTCGCATGGGGTCTGTTAGGTGTCAGCCGGGCACAACGTCGCCCGCGGCGCTGATCATCATCCCGCCGGACGGCTTCGCAGCGGCTGCCATGAGCAAGCGTGTCATGCGCCATGTCTGGCAGAGACGGCTCGCGCGGTCAAGGGACAATCCGGTCGGCATTCGCCGATCACGACTGGACAAGCGCTTCTCCACCTATAGCCTTCTGCCCGAATGAGCACACCACCGCAACTCCCTGCCGGCATCGTTGCCGGCCCCAGCCGCATCCGCCGCTGCTGGTGGGGTGCGGAGCCGCCGATCTATCAGGCCTATCACGACGACGAATGGGGCCGGCCCGTGGCGGATGATTTCCGCCTGTTTGAGAAACTCTGCCTCGAAGGCTTCCAAAGTGGCCTGAGCTGGCTGACAATTCTCAAGAAACGCGAGAACTTCCGCCTCGCGTTTGCCGGATTCGATTTCCATCAGCTCGCCCGCTGGGGCGAACCCGAGGCCGTGCGCCTGTTAGGCAATGCTGGCATCGTGCGCCATCGCGGCAAAATCGAGGCCACGCTGAACAATGCGCGGCGGGCGTTGGAGCTGGTGGCGGAGTGCGGCTCGCTGGCGTCCTATCTCTGGCGCTGGGAACCGGCCGCCGCCGAGCGACCGCGCCACCTCGACAAGCCGGCGCTGGCGGCCTTGTCTAGCACCCCGGCGTCGCTCGCGCTGAGCAAGGACCTGCGCAAGCGCGGCTGGGCCTACGTCGGCCCCACCACGTGTTATGCCTTCATGCAGGCGATGGGCATGGTCAACGACCACCTCGAGGGTTGTTCCGCGCGTGCCAAGGTCGAACAGGCGCGCAAGGTATTTGTTAGACCGTGATCACACCGCCGTGCCGAACAACGCGCCCACTCCGGCGGTGATCGCCATGGCCAGAGCGCCCCAAAACGTCACGCGCAGGGTGGCACGCAGCACTGGCGAGCCCCCGGCGCGCGCCGCCAGCGCGCCTAACAGCGCGAGGAAGAGCAGGGAGCTTGCCGACACCGACCAGACGAGCGCGGAAGCGGGCACGACGAGCACGAGCAGCAGCGGCATCGCAGCGCCGACCGCAAACGAGCAGGCCGATGCCAGGGCGGCCTGCACCGGCCGGGCGGTTAGAATCTCGGAAATGCCCAACTCGTCGCGGGCATGGGCGCCCAAGGCGTCCTTCGCCATCAATTGGCTGGCGACCTGATCGGCGAGCCCGGCATCAAGTCCGCGCGTCACGTAGATGGCGGCCAGTTCGGCGTGTTCGTGTTCGGGTTGGGTGGCCAACTCCTGGCGCTCCCGAGCCAGGTCCGCGCGTTCGGAATCCGCTTGCGAACTCACCGAAACATACTCGCCGGCAGCCATCGCCATCGCGCCGGCCATCATGCCAGCCACGCCCGCCACCAGCACGCTATTGTGGCCGCTATTGGCCGCGGCCACCCCCACAATCAAACTCGCGGTGGAAACGATGCCGTCATTGGCGCCAAGGACGGCGGCGCGCAGCCAGCCGATGCGGTGAGTGCGGTGGTGTTCGGGGTGTTTCATGGGGTGTTTAGCTTAGAGTCGCTTGCTGCCGCCGGATGAACTCGCCAACCTCGGGAACGGCGAATGCGCATTTGCCTGGCTGCTGCTGAACGGCTTGATTTCAGACACCTTGGACTGCGCCACGATCTCACCCGGTGAGCAAGGACCAAATGTAGCCATAGGCGAAATGGAGCAATTTATCATGCTTGATTAATTGGAGTCTCGGATGCATTGGCCGCCCATTCCAGCCCTGGTAGAATAGACCCCCAAAGAGAACTTTTTAAAAAACTTGCTTCAAATTTGAATTAATTCGTTTACAAATCAATTTTTCGTGCCATTATTTCCTCCGTGAAAACAAATGACGGAAATCCAGTGACGGGGGAGGACTTTTACAATCGAGTCGATGAGATCCGTAGGTTGAGCGCGCTGCTGCTTCAAGGACAGCACATCAATCTGGTCGCTCCCCGCCGTTGCGGGAAGACCTCGCTAATGCGGGAAATCATGCGTCGCCTCCATGGTGAGGGCTGGGCCACGCTTGAGGCGGATTTCTCGAGTTGTGCGACGACACAGCAGTTTTTTGAGTGTTTGACCGGGAAAATTGAGGACCAGCTTGCGCAGTCCAAGGATTGGTTGGGAAAATGGAAGGATAAGCTCGCCGCCTTTGGAAAGTCGGTGAAGGAGGTGAAGTTTATGAACGTCGGGCTAGCCCTGCAATCCGGGGGAGGCGCGTCGTATGCCGAACTGGATCGCAATCTGCGGGAACTGCTGAAAGGACTTGCCGCCACAGCCGGAAACGGGCGTCTCCTGCTGGGTACCGATGAAATCCCCATCTTTCTGGCTCGCCTCCAACTTTCCGCGGGCGACGACGTGATCAGGCAGGTGGCCGTGAAACAGGAAATCTCCTCCCTTCTCTACTGGCTTCGCGATCTGCGGCAGGATCCATCCTTACCGGTCACTTGGTTTCACTGCGGTTCGATTGGTTTGGAGAATTTGGTCGCCAGCATGGGGCTGACCCACGCGTTGAGCGGACTCAGCCACCAACTCATTCATGCCTTTTCCGAAGGTCACGCCCGCGGGCTCTTGCGGGTACTCGCCCAAAGTTGTGACCTTGCGCTCCCCGAACCTGCCGAATCTCGCATTCTGGAACGCCTCAAGTGGTACCTCCCCTACTTCATGCAGTTGCACCTGATCAAACTCAACGAACCGAAAGACTGCACACGAAGGCGGCAGCCGGATTACCCCACCGCAGCGGATGTGGATGCCGCTTACGAACAGATGATCGATGAGGGGAAAATCCATTTCAATCATTGGGACAGCCGCCTCGACGAGCAACTCACCAAACTCCTCGCCAGCCAAGCACGCGATATCCTGGGTTGGGTCGCCAATAAGAGCAGCGGATTGAAGCGGGATACGATTGTGACGAAAATGGTGTCGTCCCAATCCGCCGGGAGCGATGCCCGCGAACTGGAGCGCGGGGCCAAGGATCTGCTCTCCCTCCTCCAGAACGATGGCTACCTGATGCGGGACGAAAAGGATGCTTACCACTTCCGCTCACCCTTGCTCAGGGACTTTTGGAAACGCGAATTTTGTTAGTTCCAACCCCCTTTAGCAATGGAAACTTCCAACATCATCACTCCTGCGTTTCGCCCCCTGTTTTATAATCCAGGGCAGCTTGCGCCCGAACAGATTGAGAGCCTGTTCATTGCCCGGCGTGAATTGTTTCAGAATCTCCTATCCGATGTGCTCGCCGAGCGGGATGACGCGGCGCCGCAGCACCACTTGATCATTGGCCAGCGAGGCATGGGGAAAACCACCCTTCTGCATCGCTTGGCTGTCGAGTTGAACAAGGCTCCCCATTGTGAGCGCTTCATCCCGCTTACGTTCCCCGAAGAACAGCATGTGATGGTCGAGCGCCTCTCCGACTTTTGGCTGAATGCGCTCGACGCTCTGGCCACCGCGCTGGACCTGAGAAAACAACCTGCCGCAGCACAGAAACTGGACCGCATCATTGAGCAATTGCCCAAGCAGCACACCGACGAAACGGAACTCGCCAACGCGTGTCGCCGTGAGTTCATCGGGCAATGCCAAGCTCTCAACCTGCGCCCCGTTCTGTTGCTGGATAACTTCCCGCTCCTGCTGCGCAAGCTTGAGGCTCATCACTGGGATCTGCGCTCCTTCTTGCAGGCCCCCGGCGCTCCGGTCTTTGTCGCCGCCGCTCCGGCGCTGCCGGAATCGTTGGGAAACTACGACTCGGCATTCTTCGACATGTTCAAAGCCCGGGTCCTCTACAACCTGACCTTGGAAGAGTGCCGGGAAATCTATCACACCATGGCCAAACGCGAGGGGCGCGAGGATGTCATCGCGTTGCTCGCCAACAATGAAGCCCGCTTGAAAACCTTGCACATCCTCACGGGAGGCAATCCCCGCACCGTCGGACTTCTCTATGAACTCTTCGCCCGTGGCATGGGCAGCGACGCATGGGAAGATCTGCGTTCCCTCCTTGACGCGATGACGCCGCTCTATCAGAGCCGCTTGGAGCAGCTCTCTGACAAAGGGCAGCAGATTTTCGCCGCACTCGCTCTCTCGTGGGAACCGGTGCTCCAGCAAGCCATCGAGAGCCAGACCCATATCGCGCAAGGCACCCTATCCTCCACTCTTCAGCGTCTGGAAGAAACCGGTGTCGTGGAACGGGTGGATATCTTCGGTCAGAAGAAAATCGGCTGGCAGGTGGCGGAGCGCTTTTTCAACATCTGGTTCCTCATGCGCTTCGCTTCCCGCCGCACCCAGGGTTCCATTGCCGCATTGGCATCGTTCTTGGAGTTGTTCTATTCTCCGGCCGAGTTGTCTGACATCGCCCGCGGTCTTTCGGAACGCGACATGGATGGCGAGCAGGCCCACTACGGCCTGGCCGTTTCCCGGGCGATGGGAAACAGCGCCCTCTCCCGTGACCTGTGCACCCACGCCCAACTCCAGATTCTTCAACTGCGGGAAACGCTCGGAGCGAAACTCAACGATCTTCTTGAGATCGATCTGCCGGGCGAGGTGGTCGATTTCTTTGAATTCCGTGACAAGGTTCTCCCGTCGCTCGTCCCGCCGGATGCGGGGATTGATCCGAAGGAGTTCGCGCGTCGGATTGTGTCCTGCGTGTTCTTACTTTTCCATCGCGCGTCATTCAAGGCTGAAAAGACATGGGAAAAAGGCAGACTTGAGGCCTTCATCGAGATCGTCGGGATCTATCACGCCCAGTTAGTGGCAATGTCGGATGAAAATGCCGCGCAGGAAGTCGAAAACAGACTTTTCCGTGGGCTCATTACAGATGCGAACAATCCAGTTCAATGGAAAGATGCCATCGATTCGACAAGCAGCGCCAAGACAGCATTCTTATTGGCGGCATTGATTCCGGATTCCTTGCTTGGACCCAAGGAAGTTGCGATCCGAAAGGCAATATCTCTTGATCAATCGTCTGCTCCCTATTGGAACCAGTTGGGCTTCTTCATGTTCAAGCAAGCGAGGAACTACCACGAAGCCGAGACTGCTTTTCGGAAAGCCATCAGCCTTGATGAGGCGTTCGCCTGGCCTTGGAATAACTTGGGCAATCTGCTTAAGGAAGACCTAGATCGTCCCATTGAAGCGGAATATGCTTACCGAAAAGCGATAGATCTGGACGACTCGTATGCACTGCCATGGAACGGTCTTGGCAGGCTCTTTGCCGACAAACTTGGTCGTTACGAGGAAGCTGAGGCCGCTTTTCGAAAGGCCATCTCATTGGATCAGCGCCTCGCGGAAGCCTGGGATGCGCTCGGCTATCTTCTTGCAACCAGGTTCGTGCGATACGAAGAGTCCGAAGCCGCTCATCGGAAGGCAATCGAATTGAACAGATACGATCCCTATGCATGGAATAACTTAGGACATCTACTTCATCACAAACTGAACCGTTACGAAGAAGCCGAAGCGGCATACAGAAGCGCAATAGAACTAAATGAAAACTTTAAGTGGCCGTGGAGGAATTTGGGGAATCTGCTAAGCGACAAACTTGGCCGCTATGAAGAAGCTGAGGCCGCCTACTGCAAGCTTATCGATTTAGGTGAAGTGAATGTGCCTTGGAATACATTGGGCAATCTCTACGCCGATTACCTTCACAAGCCCTTGGATGCAGAAATATGTTACCGGAAGGGTCTGGAATTGGATGCGGATGCAGATTGTGAGAAACTGAACCTGGTTTTTCTCTTGCGAGACCAACTGGACAGTCCTGAGGAAGCTGAGGCGCTATTGCAGGGAATATCACCTGAGAAGTCCGAGTTTCCGGAGGTGCTAACACTGCACCAAGCCACGTTCGCGCTGCGCAAAGAGAACCTTGGAGAAGCCAAGAACCATCTGCGGGCGGCATTGGAAAAACTGGGAACCCAGTTCAAACCCAATTCCGTGGACGACTGGTATCGCACTGTCGCCGCATGGCTTGACTTGGGGCATGGCGAGGCATGGCTGGCTGTGTGGGAAGAGACGGGAGCGGCCCGATTGTTCCTACCATTTGCCGAGGCCGTAAGGGCCCATCACCTCGGTGACGTTCGCTTCCTCAACAACATTCCCAAGGAAGTCCAACCCACCGCGCGGGAGATTTTCCAGGAAATCGCTCGTCGTCGCCGTGCGGAGCAACCATCCGCTGAGAAGCCAAAGAGCAAACGCCGCCGGTCCAAGTAGAGGTGGAAGTGGACTCGACGGAAGAGGATTCGGCAGGATGCCGAATCCTGCCGGCGGGACGCCGGCGCTCCCCACACCATGGGTATCTCATGGATATGAGCGATTCAGCTCGGCCCTCTTTGGGTCAAAACTTGGCGGCGGCGGCGATTTTGATTTCTTCGAGTTTCGAGCGGTCGGGCGCGGCGCCGCGGGCTTGGTCGGGTTTGCCGCCGCCTTTGCCGCCGGCGAGGGCGACGAGGTCGCGCAGGAGGTCGCCGGCCTTGAGCCCGGCTGCTAGGGCGGCGCTGCCGCAATGGGTGGCGAGGTGGAGTTTGTCGCCGTCATCGACGATGAGCAACGCGGGGCCGGCGAAGTTTTTCTTTTTGAGGCCGTTTTGGAGTTCTTGCAACAGCGAGGCATCGGCCTCGAAGCTGGCGATGATCGGCTCGCCCTTGGCGATGAGATCGGCGAGCGCCTCGTCGGCCAGGCGGGCGGCCTGCGAAGCCTGGATTTTCTTGATGCGCTTTTCGGCCTCGATGGCGGCGTCCCTGGTTTCCGCGAGCGTGCGCTGGCCGTGGGCGAAGATGGCGTTGAGTTGAGTGATGTCGGCGCGTTCGACCAACATGGCACTCATGATATGCGGAAACTCATGAACTGTGACCGGCGCTTCGCCGAGGGCCGCGAGCTTTTCGTTGGCGGCATGCAGTTTGGCGGTGGCGGTTTTGAGATCGTGGTCCCATTTCTCGACCATTTCATTGAGGTGGTTCCAGGCCGCCTCGCCGCATACCGCTTCGATGCGGCGCACGCCCGACGCGATGGCACCTTCGCTCTTGATCTTGAAGAGTCCGATTTCGCCGGTGTGGCGGACGTGGGTGCCGCCACAGAGTTCCATCGAGTAGCCGTTTAGGTTGTTAGGCTCGCCGCCGATCTGCACGACGCGCACAACCTCGCCGTACTTGTCGCCGAAGAATTGCATGATGTCGGCGCGGCCCTTGATAGAGGTGTGTTTCACCTCGGTCCACGACACCGGTTCATCGGCCTTGATCGCGGCGTTGACCTTTTCCTCCATCGCGGCGACTTGCTCGGGTGTGACGGCACCACTGTTGAAGTCAAAGCGCAGGCGGTTCTCATCGACCGCCGAACCTTGCTGCGCGGCATCCGGCGACACGACCTCGTGCAAGGCCCAGTGCAGCAGGTGGGTGGCGGTGTGATGCGCCTCGATCGGGCGGCGGCGGGCGGTGTCCAAGCGCACGAGCACCTTGTCGCCGGCGGTAATCTGAGATTCCAAATTTGCGATTTCAGATTGCTGTAAGATATGTGCGCGGGCCTTGCCTATTTGTTGGACGCCGGTGATGGTCACTGCGACATCGCCGATCACCAGCGAGCCGGTGTCGCCCGTCTGGCCGCCCATTTCGGCGTAGAATACCGTCTTGTCAGTGATGACAAACAGCGCGTCTTCCTGCGGATGAATTTCCAAGACGGTGGCCTCGACTTCATCGGTCTCGAAACCAACGAACTCGGTGACCGCTTCGGAAGAAATGTCCAGCGCGCGTACGACGGTGGATTTCTGCGCGGCGCGGGCGCGTTCGCGCTGTTGCTCCATGAGCTTTTCAAAGCGCGGCATGTCCACTGTGATGCCGCGCTCGGCACACAGCAGCTCGGTTAGATCGATCGGAAAGCCGAAGGTATCATATAACTCGAAGGCGAGGTCGCCGGAGAGTTGGTGGGGAGCGCCGGCGTCCCGCCGGCTGTCATGGGCATCCTGCCCATGACTCTTAAGATTTTGCGAAGCGCTGGCTTCCGTGGGAACTGCGCCTTGGGAAAGTTGGGACGATTTTATAGGTGCGCCTGCGGCGGATTTTTCCGATGATTCCGGCACGATGCCGGAATCTGCCGGCGGGACGCCGGCGCTCCCCAGCCGCAACTCCGCAACGGATGTCTCGCTCCAGCCCCGCGACCAAACAAACGGATAAGGGCCGTCCTTGGTGAGTTCCGAGCGCTGGGGATTGGTCGTGATGTAGTCGAATTTCTCGCCGAAATCAGAATCCGAGCGGATCAGACGATCATGGTAGTCGCGTTCCCAGACGGCTCCGGTGGCACCCTCGGCCTTGTTGATTTCCTTGGCGGTGAACGATTTGATGGAGTGCATCAAGGCGCCAATCTCCCAGAAAATCGGATGTCCCTCGGCATCATACTCCTTGGGTTGCGGCTCGATGAGCAAATGGAAGTGGTCCGGCATCACCACCGCGGCAAAGAGGATGTAACGGGAACCGTGGAAATGTTGGATCGCGTCGAGGGTGATTTGACGGGCTTGAGGGGAAAGGACCTGGCGCTCGCGGGTTGTGACTGTTAGAAGATACTTACCCCATGGACGTTCGAAATGAGGGAGGCCGTGGGGCTTGGAATAGAGGGCGCCTTTTGATTGAAGTGCGCCTGCGGCGGATTTTTCCGACGATTCCGGCAGGATGCCGGAACCTGCCGGCGGGACGCCGGCGCTCCCCAAAGAAACGCTGCCCAGCGCCTCCTCGAAGCGCTTGAGCCCGCGGTCCAGCGTCTGGTTGAAGCTGGCCTCCTCCTGTTCGAGGGTTTGGCGGATGGCGTCCTGGCGGGCGAACAATTCCGGAAACACCTCGCCCATTTGGGAAACCAACGTTTCGACCAGCGCGCCGAAGAACGGCTTGTCGCCGGAGAAGCCCAACTGGCGGCCGTATCTAACGGCACGGCGGAGGATTCGGCGCAACACATAGTTGCGGCCGTTGTTGCCGGGCATGATGCCGTCGGCGATGGAGAACGACAGGGTGCGCAAGTGATCGGCGATGACGCGGAAGGCGATGGCGGTTTTCAACTCGTCGGCGAACAGGGAGCGGTCGGCGCCGGGTTGTGGATAGATATTGATATAGGTTTTGCCGCTCAACTCCTCGAGCTTGCGGAAGATCGGTTGGAAGACATCGGTGGCGTAGTTGCTAGGCTTGGTGGAGAAATCGGTGAAGCCCCTGGTGCCCTGGATGATCGAGCAGGCGCGCTCGAAGCCCATGCCGGTATCGACGTGCTTGGCGGGCAGCTCGCGGAACGAGCCATCGGCCTCGGCGTTGTACTGGATGAACACGAGGTTCCAGATCTCGATGCACAGGTCGGAGTCGTTGTTGACGAGCTTGCCCTGGGAGTCGCCCTCGGGTGTTAGATCGACGTGGAGTTCCGAGCAAGGGCCGCAGGGGCCGGTTTCGCCCATCATCCAGAAGTTGTCCTTGACGCTGCCATGGACGATGTGAATGGCCGGGTCGCAGCCTTTGGCGCGAAACAACGCGGCCCAGATGTCCCACGACTCCTGGTCGAACTCGCCTGGGTCACCGGGCTTCGGGCCATAGACGGACGCATACAGGCGGCTGGCGGGCAGGCCCCAGCGCTCGACCACCAGTTCCCAAGCCCAGGAGATGGCTTCCTGCTTGAAGTAGTTGCCGAACGACCAGTTGCCTAACATCTCGAAGAACGTGTGATGATAGGTGTCGTAGCCGACGTCTTCGAGGTCGTTGTGTTTGCCGCCGGCGCGGATGCATTTCTGGGTGTCGGTGGCGCGCGGTGGATTGTACGGGGCTTTTTCGACGCCGAGGAAATACGGCACGAACGGGTTCATGCCGGCATTGGTGAAGAGCAAGCCGGGCGACTGCGGCAGCAGCGAGGCGGACGGCACAATGGTGTGCTGCTTTTCACGGAAAAAATTCAGGAAACTCTGGCGAATGGCGGCGGCAGTCATAGACGCACCTGTCAAACCATGAATCTCGCCCGCTGGCACGGAAAATCTTTCAAAAAGGCTAGGAGGAGCGGGCACTCAAGGAGCGGCGGCTTCAGCCGGCGAAGCCCATGAGAAGTCAAGGCGTGGAGGCAAGGCGCTTCACATTGGCACCTCATGGGAAAGGGGGACAAGATGCCCCCCCTCCTTGAGTGCCCATGAGAAGTCAAGGCGTGGAGGCAAGGCGCTTCACATTGGCACCTCACGGGAAAGGGGGACAAAATGTCCCCCCTCCTTGAGTGCCCATGATAGGTCAAGGCGTGGAGGCAAGGCGCTTCCCATTGGCACCTCATGGGAAAGGGGGACAAAATGTCCCCCCTCCTTGAGCGCCCATGAGAAGTCAAGGCGTGGAGGCAAGGCGCTTCACATTGGCACCTCATGGGAAAGGGGGACAAGATGCCCCCCCTCCTTGAGTGCCCATGAGAAGTCAAGGCGTGGAGGCAAGGCGCTTCACATTGGCACCTCATGGGAAAGGGGGACAAGATGTCCCCCCCTCCTTGAGTGCCCATGATAGGTCAAGGCGTGGAGGCAAGGCGCTTCACATTGGCACCTCATGGGAAAGGGGGACAAGATGTCCCCCCTCCTTGAGTGCCCATGAGAAGTCAAGGCGTGGAGGCAAGGCGCTTCACATTGGCACCTCATGGGAAAGGGGGACAAGATGCCCCCCCTCCTTGAGTGCCCATGAGAAGTCAAGGCGTGGAGGCAAGGCGCTTCACATTGGCACCTCACGGGAAAGGGGGACAAGATGTCCCCCCTCCTTGAGAGCCTCACGGGTTTGAGTACGGGTCTTTCGGCAGGTCGCTCATGGCGCTGGGGGAAACTGGGGCGGGAGAAGCCGCGGCGGGCGTCACGGGCAGGGCTGGGCTCAGGAGGGTTTTCAATTCGTCACTCCAATCCTTGGCGCGTGGGTGGGTGAGATGCTTTTCGAGGAGGGCGATCATGCGCACGGCGGCACCGCGTTGATCGCCGCTGCGGTACAGGTCGGTTTCCATCTGCCATTGCAGGTCCGGCAGCGTCTCGGTGAGGAACTTGTCTTGCGCCTGCGAATGACCCGCATCCGGGGTGAGGGGCCGACCGTTGGATTTGCTCTTGGCATGGGTGTCCTCATAGACGACGCCTTCCTGGCGGATGCGTTTGAGCCAACCGGCCCGCAGTGCTTGGATGTCGCCAGTGGCGCGATATTGCGGCAGCAGCACCTCATCGTAAATCTGCGCGAGGTGGGTCGGCGAAAACGGCCATTTCTCCAACTTGATTGTGCCGATGTCGTAGGCGCGGGCAAACACGGTGCCGGTGACATTCTGCCCCAGAATCTCCTGCTGGCTGGTGAGCGTGGCGGCGTCATTGAACAAATCATCGACATTCTGCTGGCCCTCGACCGCGAGTTTGTTCGGATCGGCCTTGTCCGAGGCCGCCTGCAGGGTCAGCACCAGCCAGCGCAGTTGGTGCATCAGCGCGCGGCGCATCGTCAGTTCGGTGAGTTTGTCCTCCTCCCGTTTTTTCCACTCGGTGAACTCCGAGGCCTTGCGATGCTTCTCGTCAAAGTTGACTTTCTTCACGCATTTCAAATAGAACTCGACCGCCGACTTCTCGTCGCTCATGGCGGCGCGATAGGCGAGGATGGCCGCGCGAAACCTCGCATCGACCCGCCCGGTGACCGTGCCGCGGATTTTCTCGAGATTTTCCAGAAGCGCCTCGCGGTCGGCCGGCGACAACGGATCGGCCGCCGCCTTAACAGAAAAAACGGCAAGGCACAGGACCAGAGACAGCGCACGCATGGGCCAAATGTCGCAACTCCCCGCCCCCAAGCCAAGCCCGAAGCGGCAAAACCGCGGAAAAATTTCCCCAGGCGGGCTGGTGCACGAGGAGGGGATCGAACCCCCGACCGACCGGGTGTAAACCGGTTGCTCTACCGCTGAGCTACTCGTGCGCTGCGCCAGGACCTTGCCGGGTGCGTGGTGGAAATCAAGCCCCGAGTGCTGAGGACCGAGTGCTGCGGACTTGCGGTCCGTGCGCGGAGGTGGTTTGTTTGCCCCGCATGCATCTACGCTTATCGGATCAAGAACTTGCAACCCTCGTCGAAATGGTCAGCCTGGCTGCCAATGTGGCCTCCTGGAACCAGAAGGACTCCGCCGACGTGCAGGTGGCCACCTTTGAGGCGCTGGAGAGCAAGATTCTGGAGCGCGCCGGCCATGCGGGACTTGGTGGGTGGATCGAGTTTGATGAGGAAAACCAGCGCTTCCGGGTGAAACCGGAGGTGGAGGAGGGCCTGTTCTATCACGAGTGTTACGACGAATTCCGCAACGAGAGTTTTTGGGAGGAGCTGGCCGTGCGCCTGGCGGACCGCGATTTGGTCCGGGCCATCGGCATGCAGGCCTGGGAAAAACTCACCGAGGAGGAGCGCCGGACCCGCACCGCCGCGTGGGAAAAGCGCTACTGGGAGGAGTTTTCCAAACATGGGGTCGATCATGTCGTCGTCATCGCCCCCCAGGGCGAAGGCTGAGGAAGCGGATCGCGCCGCTGCGCGCGTACGGCATCGGCGCGGAACACGTCGCGGATTTGGTGGCGAAAGCCGCCAAGTCCCAGCAGCATGAAGGCAAAACCCCGTGGCGCTCACCCCGGCGGAACTTGCCGCGGTATTGCGGCAGGCGTTGTGAGCGAGCGACCGAGGGCGTCTGGAAAGGTCGTGAATTTCTTGGGATTTTCGGGGCGATTCTTACCACTGAGGAGCACTGAAGCCACTGCAATACTAACAAATTTCTTGTCAGTGGCCTCAGTGGGGCTCAGTGTCTCAGTGGTTTTCTTAGACACGATTCCCCGGAACCCCGCGGTTTCTCGAAATGAAAAATTCCGTCCTGCCCCGGCAGGTTTTGCTTGCCGGGTCGGTGCTTTGTATGACAAAGCAAGACATGACGACGCGTGAAGAGGCGGTGGAACAACTGCGGGTGATCCGTTCGATGATGGAACGGGCGACGATATTCCGGGCATTGTCCGGGGAAACCGCGCTGATGGGAGGAGCCGCGGCGCTTGCGGCGGCGTGGTTGTCCGATGGCAAGTCGGGTTGGCAGTGGGCGAATTTCTGGCTCATCGGCCTCGGTCTGGTGCTCATTTTCAACGTCGTGCAGATCCTGCGTGCCAGTTCCTCCCATGGCCGGGCGTTTTGGAGCACGGGCCTGCGCACCGCTCTGCGTGGGGCGTTCCCGTCAATCGTTGCCGGCGGCTTCCTGGGCCTGCTCTACGTGCGGGCCGGCACCCCCGAGACTACCAAGATTGCCGCCAGCATCTGGATTCTCAACTATGGCATCGCGTTGCTTGCCATCCGCGAGTTCGCCCCGCGCTCGATGATCTGGCTGGGCTGGGCCTTCGTCGCCTTTGGCCTGCTGTCGTTGGCCGGCCTGACCCATCTCAACGAATCCCTGTCCCAGGCCGTGGAAAAACTCAGTGGCTCGCACCTCATGGCCATTGCCTTCGGCGGCTTCCACCTGATCTACGGCGGGATCATCGTCACCACCGGCCGCCGCGACGAAACCACCGTATGATCGATTTCTCCCAACTCGATAAACTCATTCACGAGAAAGGCCGCCTCTCGATCCTGACGCTGCTGGCCTCGCGCATCGAACCGTGGGCATTCCAGGACCTCAAAAGCCAGTTGGACATGTCCGATGGCAACCTCATCACCCACCTGCGCACCTTGGAAAAGGTCGATTTCATCGGTGGCGAAAAACTCACCGGCGATGGCCGACCCCAAACGCTCTACACCCTCACCCCCACCGGTCGCCAGGCCTTCATTGCCTACCTCGGCATCCTCGAAAAAATCCTCGATCTGGGAAAATAATCCTCGCCGAAAAAAATCCGAAAATTTTCCTTGCAGCAAGTTGGCTTTGCCATGCAAAGTAACTCGCAGCCCCGAACCGCGTGTCGGGGTTTTTTAAGAACCCTTAACTTTGCCTCACAAAGCCATGAATGCGACACTGGAACGGAATCAAGCAAGGCCGCCGAGCAGGACAATCGAATTGCGGGTGGCAAAAACCCATGGGATGGATCCGGACACGCGCGGCGCGCTGGCGGCCATCGAACGACTCGCCGCGAGCGGCCGGGTGGGGGTGGCGGGCCGCTTCATGCCAGACCCGGGCGTGCAAGCGCACCTGGCGCGATTGGGGGTGACGGAACAGGTTGAGGACGTGGATTTCTTCAAGTTCCGCCACATCGTCATTCCGTTCAGCGGCGTGTCACCGCGCGAGCGGAAGCGCTGGGAGGAAGCCGAGCACGATCTAACCGACCTGACATCCCCGCACGTGCGCCGCGCGCAAGTCGCGCTGGGCCTGCTGCGGATGGAAGGGGCGCAACCGCTGGTCATCGGCCGCCACGACGATGCGGAAAGCCTGGCGTTGGCCGGAGTGACCCACGGCACCAAGATCATTGAGGACACCACCGACACCGCGCGGCTGCATTTCGCTCCGGCCTTTGGCGTGGTGTGCCAGACCACGCTGTCGCCGCGACGGGTGTCGTGGCTGCTCCAACAACTGCGCATGCGCTACCGCGATGCCAGCGTCACGTTCCTCAATACCGCCGCGCCCTCCATGTCGGCGCGCGAGGCGGCCCTGGAAACATTGCTAGACTGGTGTGACGGAGTGGTGGTCGTCGGCCAGGCCGGTGAAACGTCCTGCGCGGCCTTGGTCGAGGCCGCGTTGCGCAAGGGCAAACCCACGTGCATCGCCAGCACCCCCGACAGCCTCGAGCTTGCCGCCCTGGCCGGCGCGCGCCGCCTGGCTCTAACCGCCGGGGCGTTCGCCCTTGACGAGCGCGTGCGGTCCATCGCGGCGCTGCTGAAGAATCATGGGGCGTGAGTCATGGATTGCTAGCCCTCCAGAATCTCCACTTCATAGCCGTCGGGATCGGTGACAAAGGCCATTTTGCGGGCACCGGCGCTGAATTTCTCGCGCCATGCCGCGGGCCAGATTTCGATGCCCGCGGCTTCGAGTTGGGCACAATAGGCGATGATGTCCGGCACGCCGAGACAGGTGTGCATCAGGTCCTCGGGACAGGTGGCGGTGTAGTCGGGCGAGTAGCACAGCTCTAACAGCACCTCGGACCCGGGCAGGTGGAGGAAGGCGAGGCGGTTGCCCTGCGGCGAGTCCTTGCGTTCACCTTCCTGATAGCCGAGGTTCTTGTAGAATGCGATGGAGCGATCCAGGTCGCCAACGCGGATGCGGGTGTGAAGAAAGCGAATCATGGTGTCGGCACTCTGGCGCAATTTGAGCCGCTTGCCAAGTGTAAAGCGGTGGCGCGGACTGGTTCGCCGCAAAGAGGGCAACGGGCGGCTCGCCCAATCCTGTCAGGTTAGCACCTGATTCTATTGCAGAAGGCTCTGGGCAGGATGCCCGGGCCACCGGTGGCGCGGGCATCTTGCCCGCCGCCATTCTGCCTCTGTTTTCCTGCGTCGGCTATACGAACTGTATTGTGCGGCTCGCCCGTCGCCCATGTTGAGCCAATGCATTGAGGCAGGCCGCTTCCAATTGCCCTCTGATGGGCAAGGGGGACAAGATGTCCCACCTCCTTGTGGGCGATGCGGAGGCCTCCGGAATTGGGGGGTTGCAAGCGCGGCGGGTCGGAGCATGCTCAGCGCCCCTCCCGCCACATGACGTTGAACCCTTCCGCCACTCCCCCGCCGGCTTGTGCCTGGCTGATCCGCATCTCCGAGAGCTTCGAGGATGCCGTGCCAAGCCTCATCGGCCAACTCGATTCTCCCGTTTGTACCAAGCTGGGCCACGAGTATTATCTGGTGCGACCGGGCGACCCTGCGGCGCTGCGCCGGATGCCGGTTTCATTTTTTGTTAGATGGAGTCTGCCGCTGCACCACAGTTGGCCCTGCCGCCCGCGCACGATGGAGGGGTTTGTGGAAAAGGCGGCCCAGGCGCTGCTGCGGAAATTCGCGGCCGAGCAGCCGCAAGCGTTGTTAGTCGGGCTGCTGGATCCGAGTTCGGCGGATTCGTACTACAAGAAACTCGCCTCCAACCTTCGCGGGCGGGCGCTGCAACTGTTTGCGGCGCCTGGCGTGGCATCGCAGGAGGTCGAAGCCCAAAACCCGGACGCGCCCACGCTGTTTTGCCTGCTAGGGCACGAGGGGCTTTTTTGCGGCATGCAAAGTCCCCGGCTGGCCAACGGATTCTATCCGGGTGGGACCAAATTCATCAGCCAGAACTCTGCCGAAACCATCAGTCGCGCCGGTGCCAAACTCGCCGAAGCCCTCCATTTCCTGCGCCTCCACCGGCCGCCGCCGCCCGCGCCCGCCCATTGGCTCGAACTCGGCGCCAGCCCGGGCGGGATGACCTCCGAATTGCTCGCCAGAGGTTATCGGGTGACCGCCGTGGACCGCGCGCCCCTGCACCCGCGTCTCGCCTCAGCTCCAGGCCTGACCTATGTCGGCGGTGACGCAGCCATGTTCCGCCCGCCGAACAGCATCCGCTACGACGCGATCCTATCCGATATGAATGGCCCCGCGCGCGACTCGCTGGGAGCGGTGCTCCGTCTATCAAAACACCTGAGGCCTGGCGGCCTGGTGATCTTCACGCTCAAGACCGCCGGGGTCAGCACCGTGGAAGACATCCAGCGCTTGTGCGCCTCGGTGAGCGCCCTGGCCGCCACCGGTGGCTTGCGATTGGTGGCACAAACCCACCTGACCTATAACCGCCGCGAGTTCACGCTGTTTTTCGAGTCGCCCGCCGTGCCTCACTCCAAGCCGCGCTCGGACACATCATCCTCATCCCAGCCCAGATAGTGGCCGAGCTCGTGGAGCAGGGTGGTTCCCACTTCGTCGCGAAAGTCCTGTTCATCCTCCTCCACCCATTCCCACAGGTTTTCCACAAACAAACGGATTCTGGGCGTTTCCTCCGGTGTCGGCTCGTCGAGTAGGCAGGTGCCTTCAAACAGGCCCAGTTCATCGCCTTCCAGCTCGGCGTCATCAGGACTCAGCCCCGGACGCGGCTCGAAGGATATCACACATCGGTTGGCCGCCTCCTGCACGTCGCGCGGCAGAATCTTGACCAGTGCCTTTACCTCCTCATCCGCCCAACCGCTCAGTGTCTCGAAGTCCATGCGCCTTCGATAGCACCGATGCCCGCGCAGGGCAAATGCCAAGTGATGCACCCTTTCCCGTAGGCCCATTCGTCAGAATGCGGGGGGCCGAGTCCCGCTTGTCGATCTTAGGGGAGAAGACTGGAACACAGCCGTCTTGGCGGTGAGGGAAGACAGGCGTCATCGCCTGTCGTTACCTGGCTTCGCGGCTTTGGCAGGACAAGGCGCCGGGCAGGATGCCCCAGCCACACGAATGGCTTGCTGCGAGACGCAGCAATCACGGCCTGCCGCGAGACGCGGCAGCCACGGACGGGCA
>TBL_comb47_HYPODRAFT_10001767_pt1 | contig 27617 bp, 25 predicted proteins | sample TroBogypolimnion_40_FD_10682 | JGI IMG/M metagenome (IMG submission 10682) | reverse complement strand
TAAAGCCTAAGCCTATGATTGAGATCGGTGGTAAGCCCATTCTTTGGCACATCATGAAATTATATTCAGCTCACGGCGTGAATGATTTTATTATCTGTTGCGGGTATAAGGGTTACGTTATTAAAGAATACTTTGCTAATTACTTTCTGCACATGTCTGACGTGACTTTTGACATGGCTGATAATCGTATGGTGGTGCATCAACAAAAAGCCGAACCATGGAAAGTTACCCTAGTAGATACCGGCGACGACACCCTAACAGGAGGGCGCCTTAAACGTGTGTCCGACTATATTAAGAATGAAGAAGTTTTTTGTTTTACATATGGTGATGGATTAAGCGATGTTGATATAGCTGCATCCATCAAGTTTCATCGCCAACATGGTAGGTTAGCGACAGTCACCGCCGTACAACCACCAGGACGATATGGTGCCCTAGAAAGGGTGGGCGATCAAGTTACTAGTTTTGTTGAAAAGCCACGCGGCGATGGGGGTTTAATCAATGGAGGCTTTTTTGTATTGTCTCCAAAATGTCTTGAACTTATACAAGATGATAAAACCAGTTGGGAAGGTGAGCCTCTAAAACGATTGTCCGAAATGAATGAGATGATGGCATTTGAGCATCAAGGTTTTTGGCAGCCGATGGATACACTTCGCGAAAAGTGCTTGCTGGAAGATTTGTGGCAGTCTGGGCGAGCTCCATGGAAGATCTGGGAATGATTGAAGATGCTCATTTCTGGCGAGGTAAGCGGGTATTGATTACTGGCCACACTGGTTTTAAAGGCGCTTGGTTGGTAATTTGGTTGCAGCGTTTTGGGGCTGAAGTTACCGGCATAGCTCTAGAACCGAATACCTCACCTAATCTATTTTCTCTTGCGCACATTGCAAACGAAATCAGCAGTCATTTCTGTGATATCCGCGATGCAGATAAACTGAAAAACATTGTACGCGAGGCCAATCCTGAGGTAGTGTTTCATCTTGCTGCTCAGCCGCTTGTACGAGCCAGTTATAACGACCCATTAACTACTTATGCAACCAATGTCATGGGTACCGCAAACTTGCTTGATACTCTGCGTGATTTAGATGGTATCAAGGTTGCAGTGATGGTCACCACCGATAAAGTCTATCGCAATAATGAATGTTTTTTTCCATACCGTGAAACCGATGCACTCGGTGGTCACGATCCCTACAGTGCCAGTAAGGCCGCAAGTGAGATCCTTATTGCCAGCTATCGTGATGCGTATTTGCTTGAGCAGGGTGTTGCTGTTGCTACCGCGCGTGCTGGTAATGTAATTGGTGGTGGCGATTGGTCAGAAGACCGATTAATTCCTGATGCGATCCGAGCTTGGCAAAAGGGCGTGTCACTTGAAATTCGTCGGCCCAAGGCAATTCGCCCTTGGCAGCACGTACTAGATCCATTAAATGGGTATCTGACTCTGGCTCAAAGGCTATGGTGCAAACCTGAGTTAGCGGGGGCATACAACTTTGGACCACACACGTATGAAGCTGCGACGGTACGTGAAGTTATAGAGCAAGCTCGAAAAGTTTTTGGTGGCTGTGATGTAATTTATAAGGACGATAATACTGGCCCGCATGAGGCTGGTTGGCTTGCACTTGAAACAGCTAAAGCACGTGAAACTCTTGGCGTTTATCCTAAATGGCCATTGACGGAAACCGTCAGTCGCACCATAAACTGGTACCGTGCTCAACAGCAAGGCGAAGATGTACGTGCTTTGTGCGCAAAAGAAATTGCCGCTTACGAGGTCATTACATGAGTCGTTTTGCGATTACTGATTTATCTCTCTTAGGCTTAAAGTTAATTGAGCACCAATGCTTAGGCGATAGTCGCGGCTTTTTGTCTCGCTTGTTTTGTGCAGAAGAGCTTGCTATTGCTGGCTGGCACAAGCCTATAGCTCAAATAAATTACACTTACACGACTCAGCGCGGCACCGTACGCGGGTTGCATTACCAGCAGTCGCCTCATGCTGAAATGAAATTGGTGACTTGCCTGCAAGGTGAAATATGGGATGTTGCTGTTGACTTGCGGCATGATTCGCCTACTTTTTTACAGTGGCAAGCCGAGAATCTTTCAGCAAGTAATTGCAAAGCAATGCTTATACCTGAGGGGTTTGCTCATGGATTTCAAGCGCTGACTGACGATGTGCAGCTCTTATACTGCCACAGTGCAGCACATAATCCAGAGGCAGAGGCGGCGCTAAATGTCCAAGACCCACGCTTAGCCATTAATTGGCCGCTAGCAATAACTGAGCTATCAATTAGAGATGCCAAATATCCATTGGTCAATGCAAAGTTTGAAGGAGTTAAGCTGTGAATTGTCGTCACTGTGGTGCATCTTTAGAGCATACTTTTCTAGATCTCGGTTATGCGCCTCCATCAAACGCATATCTGACAGAGGCCGATCTTTCTAGACCAGAAAAATACTACCCTTTGAAAGTAAAGGTTTGCGATTATTGTTGGTTGGTGCAAACCGAAGACTATGCTCAGGCTGACGAGCTTTTTAGCTCGGATTACGCTTACTTTTCAAGCACCTCTAGCAGTTGGTTGGCGCACGCAGCATCCTACGCTCAAAATATAATTCAGCGGTTAAATCTCAATCAAAATAGTTACGTTATTGAAGTTGCCTCCAATGATGGCTACCTGCTAAAAAACTTTGTTGCATCGGGCATACCTTGCTTAGGTGTAGAGCCTACTGATAGCACAGCTGATGCCGCTGAAAATCTCGGTATTCCCGTTCTACGCAAATTTTTTGGGGAGATGCTGGGGGAGCAGTTGACCATCAATAGTCAGCAAGCAGACCTGATTGTTGGCAATAACGTCTATGCCCATGTGCCAGACATTAACGATTTTACCCGTGGATTGAAAGCAGCTTTAAAAACTAGCGGCACCATAACATTAGAGTTTCCGCACTTGATGCGCCTAATCGAACACACCCAGTTCGACACGGTATATCACGAGCATTTTTCGTATCTTTCGCTATACACGGTTAATCGCATTTTTAAGGCTGCAGGTTTGCGAATTTGGGATGTTGATCAGTTGCCTACTCACGGTGGTAGCCTACGTATTTATGGCTGCCATGCAGACGATACTCGTGCCAGCACTGGGGCCGTAACAGCCCTACTGGCTGAAGAAGCTCGATGTGGTCTGAAAACCTTAGATACTTACCAAAAATTTCAGGCAAGAGCGGATAAGGTTAAAAATGACTTACTCACTTTTTTAATCGAACAAAAAAAAGCTGGCAAAAAGGTGGCCGCCTACGGTGCCGCTGCCAAAGGCAATACCTTGCTTAATTATGCAGGTGTTAAGCCGGACTTGCTGCCCTTTGTATGTGATGCTGCTACAGCCAAACAAGACAAATATATGCCAGGCAGCCATATTCCTATCTTGCCACCCAGTGCTTTAGCGAAAAGTACGCCAGATTATGTACTCATTTTGCCATGGAACATTGCACTAGAGGTGAAACAGCAAAATGCAGCGTTAACGGTGCAGGGGGCAAAATTTGTAACCGCGGTGCCAGAATTAACTATCACATGAAAAAACGAGTTCTACTCACAGGTGCAACCGGTTTTGTGGGACGCAAGGTATTGAGCTATTTGGCAACGCAGGATGTTTGCCTGACTGTTATTGTGCGCGATGGTAAGCAATCATTATTTACTAATAATCCAGCTGTGCAAAACATCATCACAACAGTTGATCTTTTTGCAGAAAAAGCAGAATGGTGGGCTAATGTTATGCAGGGCATCGATACTGTGGTCCATGTCGCTTGGTATGCCGAGCCTGGGTTGTATCTTCAGTCATCTAAGAACTTGGATTGCCTTCAAGGCACACTACGTATGGCGAAGGACGCTGCCCAAGCTGGGGTGAGAAGGTTTGTCGGTATAGGCACCTGTTTTGAGTACGACCTAAGTTATGGAATGCTGTCCACCGAAACACCACTCAGGCCTTTAACGCCATACGCTGGTGCCAAAGCTGCAGCATATATGGCCCTGTCACAGGTACTTCCAGCCTATGGAATAGAATTTGTTTGGTGTCGTCTATTTTACCTATATGGTAAGGGTGAAGATGCGCGAAGACTTGTACCGTATTTACGAGAAAAACTCGCAGCTGGAGAGACTGCTGAACTTACCAGTGGCAATCAAATTCGCGACTTTATTGATGTGTCTGAGGCGGGGCGATTGATTGGAGAGGCGGCGCTTGGTGTAGTGCAAGGGCCTATTAATATTTGTTCTGGTATTCCGATTACTGTTAAGCAATTAGCCGAAAACATTGCTGACGAATATGGGCGCCGAGATTTGCTAAGGTTTGGCACGCGGCCAGATAATTTGATTGATCCTCTCTGTGTAGTTGGCCTAAGAGAAGGTGGTCATGCTTAAATTACTCTATCAGCAAGATGATTTTCCAGTCTTCCAAAATCGCATGTATGAGAGTAAAGAAGAGGCTATTAACTGTCCAAAAGGCAATATTCGTTTAGTGGAAAACCTTGAATCGGGATTGGTTTATAACGATGCTTTTTTACCGGAATTAATGGTTTACGACGGCAACTATCAAAATGAACAGGCAGTAAGTTTATTATTCCAACGTCACCTAGAAACTGTCGCTACAGCCATTAGCCGTTCAATGGGAGCAGTAAATCTTGTTGAAGTGGGTTGTGGCAAAGGATATTTTTTGGAAATGTTGCTCACAAAAGGCTTTGATGTAACCGGATTTGATCCAACGTATGAAGGCGTAAATCCCCGAGTTAAAAGGCAATACTTTGAGCCTGGTGTGATTGAGAAAGCGCATGGCTTGATCTTGCGCCATGTGTTGGAGCATATTCAGCATCCCGTCAGTTTTCTAGAGCAGTTAAAATCGGCTAATGGGGGAAGCGGAAAAATTTACATTGAGGTGCCATGTTTTGATTGGATATGTGAGCATTCGGCATGGTTTGATATTTTTTATGAGCATGTAAATTATTTCCGCCTTGTTGACTTTCATCGTATGTTTGGAAAAATCTATGAAAGTGGCCATGTTTTTGGTGGTCAATATTTATATGTCATTGCAGATTTAGCAACTTTACAAAAGCCTGTCTTTAATCAAGCGGATACATTTTTATTTCCAGCTAATTTTTCATCGGGCATTGAACGATTAGCGGCACTTACAAGGGACAAAAGAAATGTAGTTTGGGGTGGTGCCTCTAAGGGCGTCATATTTACTCTTTACATGCAGCGAGCAGGCGTAAACATTGATCTTGTTATTGATATTAATCCTGCAAAACAAAATAAATTTATTGCGGCTAGTGGGTTGAAAATATCCCCCCCTGAAGATGGTCTTAAAAAGTTACAGCAAGGGGATGATATTTTTGTGATGAATTCTAATTATCTTAAAGAGATTATGGAGCTAACGAATAACCAATTTAATTATATAAAGGTAGATTAATATGAGTTTTGAAAAAGAAGTTAATGAGCGAATTAGTGCTATAAGTTTAAATGCTGAGTTAAAGTCGAGTGCACACGAGTTTTTAAAAACTTCTCTTCTCCCTCAATACTCGTATAACTTCTCATGGATGGGACGACCAATTATCCAATATCCGCAAGATATGGTCGCTATGCAGGAGCTCATCTGGCAAGTAAAACCTGATTTGATTATTGAAACAGGGATTGCCCATGGTGGATCACTGATTATGAATGCATCTTTATTGGCGATGTTAGATTATTGTGATGCTATCGAAGCTGTTGAATTGATTGACCCAAAAAAACCAAAACGACGTGTTTTAGGTATTGATATTGATATTCGTGAGCAAAATCGCAAAGCCATTGAAGCACACCCGATGTCAAACCGCATTGATATGATTCAGGGCTCATCAATAGCGCCTGACATTATTGAAAAAGTGACTCAGTATGCAAAAAGCTACAAACGCATATTGGTGAGTTTAGATTCTAACCATACCCATCAACACGTATTTGAAGAACTTCAGGCTTATGCGCCCTTAACTTCAAAAGATAGTTATTGCGTAGTTTTTGATACTGTTGTCGAAGATATGCCAGCAGAAATGGCAGGGAATCGCCCATGGGGTCCAGGAGATAATCCAAAAACAGCTGTCTGGGAATACCTTAAAACTCACCCAGAGTTTGAAATAGATAAGAGTATTCAGTACAAACTATTGATTACCGTAGCGCCAGATGGCTATTTAAAGAGGGTTGCATAACAGCTAAATGCTTAAACGCAACCTTATTGCCAACTACCTAGGCCAAGGCTGGGGCGCCCTTATGGGCTTGGCCTTCATTCCTCTCTACATCAAGTATTTGGGGATTGAAGCTTATGGCTTAATTGGGCTTTTTGGGGTGTTACAGGCTTGGCTGGTGTTGCTTGATATGGGTATGACGCCCACGCTAAACCGTGAGATGGCACGCTTTACTGGGGGCACCCACTGCGCCACATCCATACGAGATTTGTTACGCAGTATCGAGATTATCGCGTTAGGCATTGGGGTGCTAATAGGGCTTGGTATTTGGGCTGCTTCGGCATGGCTAGCAAGTGATTGGCTGCATGCTGAAAAATTACCCGTCGAAACCGTTGCGCAAGCTTTTGCCATCATGGGCGCTGTCACAGCGCTGCGTTTTGTGGAGGGCATTTACCGTAGCGCTATTGTTGGTTTGCAACGTCAGGTGTTGTACAACGCGCTCAATAGCGCGCTAGCTACACTACGTGGGCTGGGTGCGGTGGGTATTTTAATGTGGGTATCGCCCACTATTGAAGCATTTTTTATTTGGCAAGGGTTGATATCAATACTCTCGCTGGGCGTGCTGGCTGGCGCAACTTATAGCGCCTTACCCAAACACGAACGCGGAGGCCAGTTTTCTATGTCAGCCCTGCAGAGCATAGGGCGCTTTGCAGGCGGCATGTTGGGTATTACCTTGCTCTCACTGCTACTAATGCAAACAGATAAGATTGTTTTGTCCAAACTATTAACGCTCTCTGAATTTGGCTATTACACATTAGCGTCGGTGGTTGCAGGCGCTCTTTATATGGTTGTTGGCCCCATCGGTCAAGCATGGTTCCCAAAGTTAACCGAGTTGCAAGCTGCTAAGCAGCACGCTAAATTAATTGAAAAATATCATCAAGGTGCACAACTAGTTTCTGTGTTTATGGGCAGCGCTGCCATCATCTTGATTGTGTTTTCTGAAATAATTTTACAGTTATGGACGCACGATGCCGAATTAGCTAAGCGCAGTGCTACCTTGCTCAGTCTGTTGGCGCTGGGTAACTTGCTCAATGGCCTGATGTGGATACCCTACCAAATGCAGCTTGCGTATGGTTGGACTGGCTTGACCATGCGTATCAACTTCGTGGCAGTCGTTATCATAATCCCGGCCTATTTTTTTGCAATTCCACGCTATGGACCGGAAGGGGCGGCCTATGTGTGGGCGAGTTTAAATGCAGGCTATGTGCTGTTTGGCATTCAATTTATGTACCACAAGATTTTGACGACCGAAAAATGGCAATGGTATAAGCAAGATGTGTTGCTCCCGCTGGTGGTTGCAACATCTGTTGCAATACTTTTGGCCAGGGTGATGCCCGCGGACCTGACTTACATTTACAAACTTGCTTGCTTGCTCACTGCCAGCGCTCTGACTTTACTGGCAACCGCTTTTGCTGCCACGCATGTACGACATGGCTTACTGACACATCTTAGACAATTCATTAAGAATTCATCGCCATCAAAAGTCGTATGAACAACCACACACCTCTTAACCTAGTAGCATCCCCAGTTACCAGTAAAGTACCACAAGTTAGCATTGGTATGCCTGTCTATAATGGCGCAAAATTTATCCGCGAAGCGCTGGACTCATTATTAGCACAAACCTTTACAGACTTTGAGCTGATTATTTCTGACAACGCTTCAACGGATGAAACTGAAGCTATTTGTCAGGAATATGCTGCAAAGGATGCGCGAATTAGATATGTGCGTCAGGCTAAGAATTTAGGGGCGGTTGCTAATTTTAAGTTTGTTCTGGATGAGGCGGTGGGAGAGTATTTTATGTGGGCTGCGCATGATGATAAGTGGTCAAAAGCTTATTTATTTAACTCAAAAAGTATTCTTGCCGATACAGATTACAGTTTTGCCTTTCCGTCTTTTGAGTTAAAAAGCATTCAGCTGTATTTAAGTAAAAAGTTTGATAAATGTGTTTTTGAGTTTATTGAGTCAAAAGATCGAAGAAAGCGTGTGCTTCAATTTTTAGCACTGCATCACAATTCACATAAATGCAACATAGTCTATTCACTTTTTAGAAAGGAATTTTTAAAAAATGCTTATCAATTACAAAATATTAGTAATGATGGTGCATTGGGTGCAGTTATTTTGAGCCTTGGACGTGGAGCAATAGTGAGAAATGCTTTATTCAGTAAAAGATATCCTAAGCTTTGGCCTGGTGCTCTAAGTGTTTTATACGCTTGGATTTACAGAAATAGTTCAAACAATTTCAATCTAGCGAAAGAGGCGGGGCTTGCCGAGATAAGTATTTTATTTCCCGAATATGTTAGTGAAATCAAATCGATATTTGATTATTACAAGCCTTATACCCACACTAAGTATTTCAAAATTTGTGAAATACAGTAGGTGATAGGATGAATTATACCAATCAATACTCTAATCCAGTTACAAGTAAGGTGCCGCAAGTCAGCATCGGTTTACCGGTCTATAACGGCGCAAAGTTTATACAAGAAGCTCTAGATTCATTGTTGGCGCAATCATTTACCAATTTTGAGCTAATTATTTCAGATAATGCTTCAACAGATGAATCGGAAGCCATTTGCCGGAAATATGTTGCAAGAGATTTACGAATACGTTATGTGAGGCAAACTGAAAACCTAGGAGCTATTGCGAATTTTAAATTTGTGCTGGATGAAGCTGTGGGCGAGTATTTTATGTGGGCAGCGGCAGATGATGTGTGGGATAAACAATGGATAGAGGAATTATTGCCAATTTCAGTTGATCGGCAATGCCTTGCATTTGGTATGTTAATTGCTATCGACAAGAACAGTAAACAAATACAACACCCTGCGAATAAACGTAAATTTAACTTTACCGGCCCAAAATTTTTTCGGCGAATGAACTATTTTTCAGAACCAAGTTTTCTTGGAAAGCCCAATCCTATTTACGGTATTTATCCAAAAAAATACCTAACCGAAAATTGTTTTAACATTCTTACTTCTGAGAATGGAGCTGATATGCTATTTTTGTATCGGGTACTATTTGATATTGAAATAAAAGGGGGGACGGAAGTATTTTTATATAAGAGAATCCATGACGATTGCGCAGGCATTGGCATGCAGTTGGAGAAAAAAAACTTAACGCTGAAAATAATTAATTTTTCCCCCTTGCTTATAATTAGTCAATGTCATGAAGTATTTATATATAGCAAAATTAGTAGTATCACTGAAACGATCATACATATATTACTGACACCTTATCTTTTGATAAAAAACTTCTACTATATGCTGGTAAAAAACCCAAGGTTTAATAAATTATGAGCCCACACACGTACTCGATGGATTCGCACGTCTGCTTAAACTCGGTGGCATGATGATTTTACTTCGAACTGAACAGCCACTTACTAAGATTTATTGTTTCACGCGACACGCAGAGGACTGGAAGACCACCTGTTTTACACCCAGCCCTGGTAAGCTTTCTTCGGCCATTGGTGTTCATTTTGAAAGATCTCAGGCTGAAGTTGACCGATTGAATTCAGTGGATCGATCTTGTGATGGACATTAATACCAGCCCATTATTTTATAAGCCGAAAAAATTGGCTTTAGCGCGAAGTTGGCTGTGGCTTAATAGTGCATTCATTTTATTTACCTTGATTACGACTATAATTTTCCTCACCCATACATATCCAGCATTAAATTCATTTTTACAATATGGAGATACGGGAGATGTTGCCGTTCTCGGAATTTGGGACGCGAAAACTTATCATAATTTAGCTTCTATTATAGATGGCGAAAATTTCATTGCTTTTGCTTTAGGCAATCCAGGATTGTTACCGCCTGTGATGTTACTTACGTTGTTGGGTAATAACCCAATCAATATTTTCCTATTTAATATTTTAATATTCTATGCATCTCTATTTTCGTACTTAAAAAATTGTAATCGTAGCATCTCAAAAAAAATTCTTCTATTAATTTTACTAAATCCATACATTGCTATCGTTACGCTGGCAATCAACAAGGAAATAACAGCAATTTCGTCTTTACTATTTCTTATGTCCTATATTAAATCAGCGCGCAAGCTGTATGCATTTCTTGCAATTATGCTTTCAATTTTCTCTAGGTTTGAATTGCTCTTTATTTTAATATTCTTCCTAACAGCGAGGCGATTTACGAAAACAAAAAATATGCATCGTCATATTGCATATTTACTAATTGCTTTGACTGTTATTCTCCCGCAAATAAATTTTGGTATTGAATTACATAAAACTCTCCAGAGTGATTTGTCGTTTGGATTTTTATCAATACTGAATGAGCTGCAGAATTATTATTTATATATAGTTGTATTTATACCCAAAGCCGCCATAACTTTTTTTTCTGGCTTGGTTTTATTGGATTTTGCTAACTACGAGTTTTATTCCTCGGCTTTGTTTTTCTTACTGTTTGTCGGCATTCTTAAATCAGGCACAATTGATTTTAATAATGATAAAATTTTTTTAATTGCCATATACATTATATTTTTTAGTGCGATAGCCATTTCGCATCATAGATATATGGTGCCTATTTTTCCAATTTTAGTAATTGTGTATGTTGAGCGATATGCGCATGTACGCCAGAATAAATATAAGTCCATGCCAACTCAGGATTCACCTATTATTCACCTAAGTTCGTTTAAAGGTACCACATGATTATCATCCAACCCTGGCTAGTCAACATTTTAGCTAACCCTATCACCAAGCAACCCTGCCAAGTAGAGTCTTTCAATCAAGTTCAAGGCGTTATAGATGCGAGGGTTTTCTTGAAAAATACCCACGGCTACAGCGATTGGGCTGAGGGCCAGCAGTTTTATGAAGAAGAGTTTTCGGGCAAAGACAGCACCACGGCAGAAGTCTACTGGAACGAAATTAACTATGATCGACCTATTTACGAACATTACCCAATGACGGGGCGTATTTTGGATTGTGGAGGCGGGGCTGGTAGTGTGCGTGAATTTCTTGCTGATGATGTGGAGTTTGTCTCGACTGACCCTTGGCTTCAAGCCCCTTTTGCCAGCAGTGCAACACGAAAAGAGGTGTATTCCTGCTTGAGCTGTCCGCTTAATTTTATTGGCGCCACGGCAGAATTTCAGCCGTTTATTGCAGACAGTTTTGACTGGGTACACATGCGCAGCATGCTTGATCATGTTCAGGTGGTTGATCTGACTTTGCTTGAAGCAAGACGCGTATTAAAACCTGGAGGCAGAATATTGATTGGACTCTATGTCGACGGAGGTAAAAGTGGTGTTATTCCCTTTGAGCGACGAATAAAGGACGTCATCAAAGTTGGACTTGAGTTCTTTGGTATTGATCGTTGGAAAGATCACCATATCTGGCACCCCACCTATAAAAACCTGCTGAAACTGATTGCTGATAATGGCTTTGCCGTTGAAGACACCTACTGGCAACCGCAGTGGAAAGACATGGTCTGTTATGTCTGCGCCCGGAAACCATAAGCCACGCAACACACAAACGGATCTGCCATTGACACCTAAACTCATCCCCCGCATTTTCGGTGGCCTCGGTAATCAGCTCTTCATATATGCCGCCGCTCGTCGTTTAGCTCTGGTAAATAATGCCGAATTGGTGCTCGATGACGTCAGTGGCTTTGTCTCTGATTACTCATATAAACGCCATTTCCAGCTAGACCACTTTAACATCAACTGCCGTAAGGCAAACGTAGCTGAAAGGTTAGAGCCATTTTCACGGGTGCGGCGTTACTTCATGCGTAAATTGAGCGACAACAAATCATTTGAACATCGCACTTATCTGCAACAAGAGGGTGTTGATTTTGACCAGCGACTGTTGCACTTTAAGGTTCGGGACACGACTTATCTAGAAGGCTATTGGCAAAGTGAAAAGTATTTTAAAGACGTAGAAGATTTAATCCGTCAGGACCTAAAAATTACCTCTCCTGTTGATAGTCTTAATCTAGCTATGGCTTCACAGATAAGTAGCTGTATTGCAGTGGCTATGCATGTACGTTTTTTTGATAATGAAAAAACCTTATGTGGCAATAATGCTCCGTCCAGCTACTACAGCGGCGCCGTGGATTATATGGAGCGCATGGTGCCTGGCGCGCATTACTTTATTTTCTCCGATAAGCCAGAACTTGCTCGTACACAAATTTCCTTGCCGGACAATAGAATTACCATGGTGGCGCATAACCAGGGTGATGAATATGCCTACGCTGATCTCTGGTTGATGACACTTTGCCAACACTTCATCATTGCTAACAGTACTTTTAGTTGGTGGGGCGCTTGGCTGGCGGCCCATAAGGCCAGAATTGTAATCGCTCCTGGTTTTGAAATGCGTCATGGCAAGATGTGGTGGGGTTTTAAGGGCTTGTTGCCGGATGCGTGGATTAAGTTGTGAAGAGGCAGGCCCAATGAAAATACTAGTTGTTGGTGATGGTCATTCGGCTATCCATGAAGTTGCGGTGGTTGCGGCGTTCAAAAAATTGGGGCATGAGGTTGAGTCGTTCTTCTGGCAAGACTACTTCAAGTCGCGCAATCCAATAGGGCGGTTATGGCGGCGGGCGCAAAATAAGTTTCTTATTGGTCCTACGTTTAATAAATTGAATCGCGATTTAATCCGCAAGGCCTTTCAGTTTGAACCCAAGCTTATATTTATCTATCGTGGTACGCACATAGTATCCACAACTATCGTCGCGCTAAAGCAAGCATTTCCCGACTGCAAGATATTCGGCTACAACAATGACGATCCATTTGCAGACGGTCATCCGTTCTGGTTATGGCGACATTTTTTGAAAAGCGTACCGGTTTATGATTTGGTGTTTGCTTATCGCCATCATAATTTGGATGACTTTCTTAAGCTGGGTGCAAAGCGTGTTGAGTTATTGAGGTCATGGTTCTTACCAGAGTTACATGGGGTTTCTATTGAAAAAAAACATCCTTATAAAAGTGACTGTATTTTTGTCGGACATTACGAAAATGATGGGCGTGCAGAATGTTTGGAGGCGCTACTATCGAGCGGTGTGCAAGTGCAATTATTTGGTCCTTACCATGGATTAAAGAACTCCGGTTGGCATGCGCCAATTGAAAAATCAAAATCATTAAAGGCTTTATTGCCCGTTTCGTATTTGAAAGGTAAAGATTATTCCGACGCAGTTGGATCGGCACCCATCGCCCTATGTTTTTTATCAAAATTGAATAAGGACACATATACTCGCCGGTGCTTTGAAATTCCAGCTATTGGAGCCGCGCTATTTTCTGAATATTCGGACGATCTGGCGTCTATTTTTATTGAGGATGAAGAGGCTGTTTTTTTTAAGAATAAAGATGAACTTGTCGCTAAGGTGAAATATTATCTTTCAAATCGCGATAAGTTAAATTTGATATGTGCAAGAGGGCAGCAACGGGTGATACAAGATGGCCATGATATTTATAGCCGCCTTAACGATGTCGTAAAAATGGTTGAATTATGACTGGAAATTATTGGGTTGAATTTGTAAAGCAAAGGGGTATTTTTGATTTCACTTATCTTTGCTGGAGGAAGGTTATTTCCTTAGTCACTAAATATAAATTTGCGAAATGCAATGATCTACTGCTTTGCGGAAGTCATCAAATTAACGGATTCAAATCTATAAAAATTGGTAAGTTGAGCGCTGGGGCACGATTTAGGATGGAAGCAATTTCCGTAGCTTCTGAGGAAACTTTTAGCCCAGAGATTGTTATTGGTCGCAATGTAAGTTTTGGGACCGATATGCACATCGGCTGCGTTTCAAAAATATCAATAGGAGATAATGTTCTTTGTGGAAGCTATATCGTAATTCTCGATCACGACCATGGCTGCTATGCTGGGCCGCATGATAAGCACTCATCACCTAGTACACCACCAGTTAGCAGAGCTCTAAGTTCGGGATGTATTGATATTGGCAATAACGTTCATATTGGTGACTTTGTAATTATTTTAAAAAATGTTTCAATAGGTTCTGGGTCAGTGGTTGGCGCTGGATCGATTGTTACAAAGTCTATACCACCCGATTGCCTGGCAGTAGGCAATCCTGCGAAAATTATCAAATACTATGATTACGCAATAAAGCAATGGGTGAGTGTGATTCCGACAAGTAATGGGGCTATTAAATGAAATTATTAAAAAGAATTAAGTGGTCATTAAGGCGAGCCAACATTCGTATTGAAGACACTGCGTTGGTTCTAGAGGTAGGCTCAGGAGGTAACCCCTATCCAAGATCTAACGTTCTACTTGATGCGTATGAAGAAACAAGGGAGAGATTTTGGGATGCTCTAGTTCAAGACCGCCCGACGGTTTTATCATTTGGCGAGAACCTGCCGTTTAAGGATAAGGTCTTTGATTACGTGATTGCTGCACATGTATTGGAACACACACCTCACCCAGAAAAGTTTTTAGCTGAGTTGCAGCGTGTGGCGCGAGCTGGCTATATTGAAACACCGGATGCTTTTATGGAGCGAATTAACCCATATAAAGATCATCGCCTTGAGGTTACGGTGCGCGATGAGGGTTTGGTTATTCGTAAAAAGCCGGCATGGATTTATGACGAAGACTTGGTTGAGCTTTATGAAAAACGGGCCAAGGCAATCATTACACGTGAAACTATCCCGCGCCATGCCGCGGAGTTTCATATGCGCTATTTCTGGAAAGACAAGATTAAATTTACTGTAGTGAATCCTGAGGTGGATGCAACTTGGGCGCCGCCAACAACTGATACTAATGCCCCTCACCTGCAATTAGGCATCAAGGCCAAGGTCAGGTTGCTTATTCTCGGTTTGATTCGACGCTGGCTTTCGCAAGGCCGCAGGAACGCAAAACTGGATATTTTACAGCTGATGCGCTGTCCGAAATGTCATTCAGAACAACTCGAAAGAAAGTCAGCCGATGAGATTGTCTGCAAAAAAGGGTGTGGTACGCACTTTAAAACTGGCCTCAATATTTTTTACATCCATTAACTTGCTTTCCTAATGAGCTCGCCTTTTCTAACCATCTGCATCCCCAGCTACAACCGCCCCAGCGAGTTGCGCAACTTGCTCGCTTCGATTGATTGCATTCCAGCAGAGGTGGAGATTGTTATTTGCGAAGACCTCGCCCCTAAAAGAGATGAGGTTCGTACTGCTGTTTCGGTATTTGCAGAGTCATCTGCCTACCCAACTCATTATTATGAAAATACCATTAACCGTGGCTTCGATGGAAATTTGCGCCGATTGGTCGAATGTGCGGCGGGCGAATACATCATGTTCATGGGCGATGATGATTTATTTGTGCCGGGGGCGTTGAATCAATTTATCGATTTTCTAAAAGAGAATTGCGATAAGCCTTATGTTTTGCGATCTTATTTGACTGAGTATCCAGATGGCCGTGTGGAATATTTTCGCTACTTGCCCCAAAGCGAAGTGTTGCCCGCAGGGGAAGCTACTGTCGCGTGGCTCTTCAAACGCAGTGTGTCGCTTTGTGGATTCACGATTTCCAGGGAAAAGGCACTGCAATTTTCGACGGCTGATTTAGATGGAACTTTGCTTTATCAAATCTATTTAATGGCCCAGATTTGCCTTAAACATGATTCAGTCTATTGCGATATTCCAATTACTCACGCGGTTCAGACCTTTCGTGATGACAAACCGATGTTTGGCAACTCGGAGGCGGAAAAAAGTCGTTTTACGCCGGGCTCAGTGTCCCACGACAACTCGATCAACTTTACTAAGGCGTATTTTGAGGTTACGGCATATCTGGATGAGCGGCATGGCACTCACCTGACGCAACGAGTGCGCATCGATCTCTCTAAATATTCCTATCCGTTTCTTTCCATCCAGCGTAAGCGCGGTATTAGTTCTTTTTTGCTCTACGCAAAGCGTTTGGAGACTGAAGTTGGGTTTGGTTGTACCGCCTACTTCTACCTGTACAAATGGGCTTTGGTGCTCTTTGGCGAGCGGGTTTGCGATCGGCTTATTGGTGTAATCAAACGCTCCGTTGGGCATACGCCTAATTTTTAACAATTTTAAATGTAACTTTTTATAAAAGTTATAAGGTAAAAAATCATGCTAAAAATAGTAATAAGCTCGTTTGAAGTTTTTAATAAACTTTACGGGATGTCATTTATCAAAAAATTTGTAGTTTTTGATATTAGAAGTTTAAATTCAATTAATTCCCTTGAAAATTATGCATTTGCAGTCTCGACATTTATTACGGAGAGTAAACATGGAAAAACTACAAATGCAAATCGTTTTTTGGACTTGGACTGTCAAGTAATGAAGTATCTTTCACTGCAAAGTGAAATAAAAATTCATGATGTAGGAGTTTCAAGCGGCGTGACATCTTGCGAACTTCTAGATAGAGTTAAAGAGCTTAATAAGCCGTTCCAATTTGTAATTTCTGATAAATATGCAAATTTTTTTACTTCAGGAAGTAATGTTCTTAAGGTTTATAGCGCAGATAAAAATTTTATATATGGTTATTTTTTTGGTATTTTGGCAAATAAAAATGTGTCTAATTACTTCTTTTTAAGCAAGTGTCTATATTTTCTATTAATGTTAGTTCCACGTCCAAATGTACTTGGTAAAATTCAGCTATTTGATTTTGAAACAAAGAGGCTAGTTAAAGCGGGTGAAATTAATTTAATTGAATATGATTTATTTGGCAAAAATTTTATAGATGGCATTAGTTTTGTGCGATGCATGAATGTTCTCAACGCAAACTCATGGTTCTCTTTAGAGCAAATAATAATTGGTCTGCAGGATTTAAATGCGCAACTAATTGATGGGGGTATTTTACTGGTAGGGCGTACTGATGAATCTACAAATAAAAACAATGCGAGTTTCTATAAAAAAATAAACGGAAAACTTGTTCATTTAGAGGACTTTAATCTTGGGTCGGATATTAAGAATATTATTAAGGGGACTCTTTGTCAAAATTGAATTGCTGGTTTTATAGTATGGTTCACCTCTACTGAATTCGTTAATAAGATTGCTCAAATTTGAATAAAACCATCCTTATTACAGGTGGGGCCGGCTATATTGGCTCTCATGCCTATGTTGCGTTATCAAAAGCTGGATATCATCTAGTTCTTCTTGATAACCTTTGTAACAGTCACGCTGTTGTTATTGATCGGCTTGCCACTATTTGCGGTAAACGCCCTGTATTTATTCAAGGCGATATTCGTGATAGCGCAATACTTGACAGTATATTTTTAACCTATTCTATAGATGCAGTTATGCATTTTGCAGGTCTAAAGTCGGTTGGTGAGTCTGTCGAAAACCCGCTTGATTACTACAATAACAATGTTACGGGCACATTGCAATTACTCGCTGCCATGGGCAGGGCCGCAGTTAAGGCACTTATTTTTTCCTCCTCAGCTACCGTTTATGGCGACCCGGTTAGCGTGCCTATTCGTGAAGATTTTCCAAGGGCTGCTACTAATCCTTATGGTCGAACCAAACTCATCATAGAAGATATTTTGGCTGATTTATATCGGGCTGATCCTCAATGGCGAATCGCTCGTCTGCGCTATTTTAATCCAGTAGGCGCACATGCATCTGGCCTGATTGGTGAAGATCCTCAAGGTATACCTAACAACCTTATGCCTTACGTTGCGGAGGTCGCATCTGGGCAGCGCAAGTATCTAAATGTGTGGGGTGATGATTATGCGACGATTGATGGTACGGGTGTGCGTGATTATATCCACGTTTGTGATCTAGCTGAAGGTCATGTCGCTGCGTTGCATTATCTAAATAATGTGACCGGTATACTCACTGTCAATCTTGGTACGGGTCAAGGGTACTCAGTGTTAGAAGTAGTCAAGGCTTTTGAAACGGCATCTGGCAAAACCATCCCCTACAAAATTAGGCCTCGTAGAGATGGTGATATCGCTAAGTGTTGGGCAGATACGGAGCTTGCACAGCAACTGCTAAACTGGAAAGCAAAACTTAGTTTAGAGCAAATGTGTGCTGATGCCTGGCGTTGGCAACAGAGTTATTTGCACGGCGATAAAGTGAATGACGAAACTTAAGCCATATACCATAGGTATAGATGCCGCCAATTTGCGTGGTGGTGGAGGTCTCACACATTTGATTGAATGCCTACACGCCGCACAACCAGAATTACATGGAATTGAACGTGTTGTTGTCTGGGGTGGTAAGCCTACTTTAAATGCCCTTGAAGAAAAACCTTGGCTGAGTAAAAATAATCCATCAGTATTAAATCAAGGGCTACTAAAGCGTACATTTTGGCAGCGTTTCTGTTTGTCACAGGCAGCACGTGATGAAGGCTGTGATTTATTATTTGTACCTGGGAGCAGTTATGCTGGAAACTTTCAACCCGTGGTGGCTATGAGTCAAAATCTATTGCCATTTGAAATGGTTGAATTAAAGCGCTATGGCTTGTGTTTTTTTACGCTAAAACTCTTGTTACTACGGTTAACTCAATCTAGTACTTTTAAGAAAGCTGATGGCGTAATATTTTTAACTAAATATTCTCGAGATGTTGTATTGCGTATTACCGGTAAGCTACGCGGTCAAACTTGTATCGTTCCGCATGGTCTTAACCCTCGCTTTAATAACGCACCCAAGCTCCAGTATGACATTGCTGAATATAATGATGCTAATCCATACCGTGTGCTATACGTGTCGATTATTGATCAATATAAACATCAATGGAATGTGGTAAAAGCTATAGACGCTTTGCGGAAACAGGGTTTTCCAATTGCCCTTGACTTAGTGGGGCCAGCATATACACCTGCATTAATGCGCTTAAACGCTACAATTGATAGCATGGATTTTAGTCGACATTGGGTGCATTACCATGGTGCTATTGCTTTTGATGAATTGCATCAACATTATGCACAGGCTAATTTGGGATTATTTGCCTCAAGCTGTGAGAACATGCCCAATATTCTGCTGGAGACGATGGCATCTGGTTTGCCAATTGCCTGTTCCAAAAAAGGACCAATGCCTGAAATGCTAAATGCTGCTGGGTTGTACTTTGATCCGGAACAACCTGATGATATTGCACGTGTGTTGCGCGAGCTGATTGAGTCACCTTTGTTGCGTACCAAGCTAGCGAAAGCAAGTTATGCAATAGCGCAAGAATATTCGTGGCAACGTTGTGCAAATGAAACATTCGGATTTTTAAATGCAGTTGTGCGGGAACATAAAGGGATTAATTGATGTTCAATAATAAGACACTGCTTATTACTGGCGGCACAGGTTCTTTTGGAAATGCAGTACTACGCCGTTTTTTAGATTCTAATATTGCTGAAATCCGCATTTTCAGTCGCGATGAAAAAAAACAAGATGATATGCGTAAGAAATACAATAATCCTAAGCTTAAGTTTTATATTGGTGATGTGCGCGATGTGGATAGTGTGCGCACGGCCATGCGCGGGGTGGATTATGTGTTTCATGCGGCGGCACTTAAGCAAGTGCCTTCTTGTGAGTTTTACCCATTACAAGCTGTTAAGACTAATGTTTTAGGTACTGAGAATGTGCTTGAGGCTGCGGTTTCTTTAGGGATTAAGCGGGTTATTTGCTTGAGCACAGATAAGGCGGTATACCCAATTAATGCAATGGGTATTAGTAAAGCGATGATGGAAAAAGTGGCGGTGGCTAAGTCGCGTGAGAGTGAAACAACGACGATTTGTGTAACTCGCTATGGGAATGTCATGGCATCACGTGGCTCGGTTATCCCTTTATTCGTTGATCAGATTCGGGCGGGTAAGGCACTTACAATTACCGACCCTGCCATGACACGATTCATGATGACATTGGATGACGCTGTAGACTTGGTATTGTATGCTTTTGAGCGGGGCAATCCTGGTGACATTTTTGTGCAAAAGGCTCCGGCAGTTACCATTGGCACGCTGACTGAGGCGGTGAAGGCTTTAATGAATGTGCCTATGCATCAAGTCAACACCATTGGCACGCGCCATGGTGAAAAACTATACGAAGTGCTCCTGAGTCGGGAGGAGATGGTCTCAGCACGAGATTTGGGGGGTTACTTTCAAGTACCGCCAGATTTGCGCGATCTCAACTATGGTAAGTTTGTAGATCAAGGGGAGGTGAAGATTTCCAAAGCAATGGATTACAACTCCCACAACACAACTCAGCTTGATATTCATGGAATGCAGAGGTTGCTGATGAAATTACAATTTATGCAGGCCATTGTGCGGGGTGAGCAGGCCATAACTGAGGAATAGGGTGTATGAGAGTGCTGATTACAGGCGCGAGTGGTTTTATAGGCAAAAACCTGCAGTTGCATTTGGCTGAGCGAAAAAAAGTCCAGGTTAGTTGCTACACCCATGATGATGACGTGACCCAGTTGCCCATCTTATTGCAAGGAGTAGATTTTATATTTCACCTAGCTGGGGTTAACCGCGCTCAAGATCCGGCAGAGTTTGTGACCGGTAATGTGGATTTAACTAATGAGCTATGCAAGGCTGTTGGCGCTATGGCTGCTATCAACAGCAAAAAAATACCGGTTATTTATACTTCTTCTACCCAGGCTAGCCATAACAATGCCTACGGTGTAAGCAAGCTTAGCTCGGAAAATGCCCTGTTTGAATTGCATCATAAGTATGAGGTGCCAGTGCATATATTTCGGTTGCCTAATGTATTTGGTAAATGGAGTAAGCCAAACTACAATTCTGCAGTGGCGACATTTTGTCACAATATTGCCCATGGTATGCCAATAAAAATTAATGATCCATTAGCGCCGTTGACACTAGTTTACGTTGATGATGTGATAAAGCGCTTCATTGAGCTAATGGACGGGGCAGATTCTGCTGTCGATTCAGATGGCTTTGAGATGATAAATCCACATTACACAACAACGGTTGGTCAATTGGCCCAGCAACTACAGGCATTCAAAGATAGTCGTTCGACTTTGTTAATTGAGCGAGTAGGCATAGGGCTGGTTCGTGCCTTATATTCGACCTATGTGAGTTATTTGCCGACAAACTCATTTACCTATTCGCTACCACGTCACGAGGATGTTCGAGGGGTATTTGTTGAGATGTTAAAAACGCCGGATTGTGGGCAATTTTCTTACTTTACTGCTCATCCTGGTATCACTCGGGGTGGACATTACCATCATAGCAAAACAGAAAAATTTTTAGTTATTAAGGGCATGGCTCGTTTTAAGTTTAGGCACATGTATACCCATGAAGAATTCGAGCTAGTAGCAAGTGGAGAGCGACCCGTAATTGTTGAAACCATTCCAGGATGGACCCACGATGTCACTAATATTGGGGATGATGAAATGGTAGTGATGCTATGGGCTAATGAGATATTTGACCGTACTCACCCTGATACCTGCTCGTGTCCACTATAAGTGAATTATAAAATGAAAAAATTAAAAATCGTCTCGGTAGTTGGCACGCGACCTGAACTTATTCGCCTATCCCGTGTACTGGCAACCTTAGATGAGCATTGTGAACATATTTTGGTTCATACTGGTCAGAATTATGACTACGAGCTAAATCAGATTTTCTTTGACGATCTTGGGATTCGTCAGCCAGACTATTTTCTTAATAGTGCCGCTGAAAGCGTGAGTGCAGCCAACACAATAGGTAACTTGATTACTTTGGTTGATAAAGTTTTAGCTGATGTGCGGCCCGATGCAATGTTAGTTCTTGGCGATACCAATAGTTGCTTGTCTGTTATCCCTGCCAAGCGGCGCAAGATTCCCATCTTCCACATGGAGGCCGGTAATAGATGTTTCGACATGCGTGTGCCAGAAGAGACGAATCGTCGCATTGTTGACCATACGGCTGATATTAATTTAACTTACAGCACTATCGCTCGAGAATACTTGTTACGAGAGGGGTTGCCTCCAGACCAAGTGATTAAAACTGGTAGCCCAATGTATGAGGTTTTGCACCACTATCTTCCCCAAATTGAATCGTCAAATATATTGAGCGCGCTGGGACTGGAGGTGCAGGGTTTCTATGTTGTGAGTGCCCATAGAGAAGAGAATATTGATTCTGAGCAAACCTTTGCAAAGCTGGTAAATCTGCTTAATGCTTTGGCCGAAGATAATAATTTGCCAGTTATTGTTTCAACGCACCCACGTACACAGCATCGAATAGATAAATCTGAAGTGAAATTTCATTCACAGATTCAGTTACTCAAGCCTTTAGGGTTTTTTGATTATGTGAAGTTGCAGATGTCTGCAAAGGCAGTGTTATCTGACAGCGGTACGATCAACGAGGAATCTTCGATACTGAACTTTCCGGCTCTAAATTTACGCGAAGCACACGAACGTCCTGAAGGTATGGAGGAGGCCTCTGTAATGATGGTGGGGTTGGAAGTAGATAGAGTGCGACAAGGCTTAGATATTCTGGGCTCTCAGCTGCGAGGGTCAAACAGGAGTCTGCGGTTGGTGGCTGATTACAGCATGCCAAATGTGTCTGGCAAGGTTGTTCGGATAATTCATAGCTACACTGATTATGTCAATCGTGTAGTCTGGAAGAAGTATTAAGGTCGTCGTGCGTATTCTTGTTGTTACCCAGTATTTCTGGCCAGAAAACTTTCGTATTAATGACTTGGTTTCTGAGTTTTGTGGTCTTGATCACGAGGTAACCATACTGACAGGGTACCCAAACTACCCTTCTGGGATGGTTTTTCCAGAGTTTAGATTAAATCCATCTGCCTTCGCAAAGTTTCAGAGTGCCAACGTAGTTAGAGTGCCCGTAATTTCCCGCGGTAAAGGCGGGCTGATGTTGATGTTGAATTATGCAAGCTTTATTATATCGGCGACAGTGCTTGGGATTTTCCGTTTGCGAGGCCAGAAGTTTGACGTAATTTTTGTTTTTGAGCCCTCACCTATAACAGTTGGCTTACCAGCAATCTTTCTTAGTTACATTAAGCGTGCACCACTTGCATTTTGGGTTCTTGACCTTTGGCCAGAAACCCTTGAGGCTATTGGAGTAGTTCGCTCGAGATATATTTTGAAGGCTATTGGCAGCTTGGTAACCTTTATCTATAATCACTGCGATTTAATCTTGGCGCAATCGATAAGTTTTATTCCGCAAATTCGTCAATATTGTAAAAAAGAAATAAAAGTGGAGTACTTCCCAAGTTGGTCAGATGCTACATTTGATTATTCAATAGTTGATTTAGCTGAAGAAGTGCCTGCAGCAGAGGGGGTATTTAGCATTATGTTTGCCGGGAATATTGGTGATGCGCAAGACTTCCCAGCCATACTTGATGCAGCTGAAGTGGTTAAAGGCGATAAGGGAATACGCTGGTTGATCGTTGGCGAAGGGAGGGCAAGTGAATGGGTTAGGTCTGAGGTGATTCGACGTGGTCTTGAGCATTGTTTTCTGTTGCTTGGTAATTACCCTATAGATCGAATGCCTTCATTTTATAAGCATGCCGATGCATTATTAGTGTCGTTAAAGGCAGAATCGATTTTTGCAATGACCATTCCCGGGAAACTTCAGTCCTATCTTGCTGCCGGTATTCCTATACTTGCAATGCTAAATGGAGAGGGGGCGGAGATCATTCATAGATCGGGCTCTGGTATATCTAGTCCGGCTGGAGATGGGTTTGCATTGGCGACCGCAGTAATCCATATGGCTAATATGAATAACGAGGAACGGCTAAAAATGGGTAGGGCTGGTTTGGCTCTGAGTGAGGAGGAGTTCAACCGAGGAGCTCTCATCTCCAAGCTATTGTCGTGGCTTAATGGGTTGTGTGTAGTTGAAGGTAGGCATCAGGAGCGTTTTAAATGATTTTAGTGACGGGGGCGTCCGGTTTTGTGGGAGGGGCTTTATGCGCAAGTTTAGTTAATCACTCCCCTTTGCGTATCTCAGTTCGAGATAAATCTAAAACTGAGTTGTTCGCAAATGTAGATATCTTCGAAGCATCCATATATCCTGATCAGGACTGGACATCCGCCCTCTCCGGGGTCTCAGTAGTCGTTCATTGCGCCGCCCGAGTGCATGTGATGAGCGAGGAAGCCGCGGACCCTTTATTTGAATTTCGCCGAGTTAATGTCGATTGGACGCTTAATTTAGCTCGTCAAGCTTCTGAAGCGGGGGTGCGCCGTTTTGTATTTATAAGTTCGATCAAGGTTAATGGAGAGTGTACAGATTTGGGTCATCCATTTACGGCGGACCAAATTCCCGTGCCAAGTGATCCTTATGGAGTTTCAAAGTATGAGGCTGAAATGGGGCTTAGGGCTTTATCGGAAGAAACTGGGATGGAAGTAGTCATTATTCGCTCGCCTCTAGTCTATGGACCGGGGGTTAAAGCGAATTTTCTGTCGATGATGAATTGGTTGCGGCGAGGGATTCCACTGCCACTTGGTGGCGTTACAAAAAATCGTCGCAGTTTCGTCTTCATTGATAATCTCGTTAGTATGATTATTGCTTGTATAAATCATCCTGCGGCAGCTAATCAGACATTTCTGGTATCGGATGATGAGGACCTATCAACCGCAGGATTGTTAGACCGCATGGCTTTGGCGCTAGGATGCCCTTCGAAATTAATCACAGTTCCAACAGCTTTAATCACACTCGGAGCAAAGCTAATTGGTAGATCTGATATTTCACGGCGTCTTTGCGGCTCTTTGCAGGTTGATATCAACAAAACCAAAGATTCTCTTGGCTGGTCGCCACCGGTGAGTGCGAATGAAGGGTTGCGTCAGACTGCGACTCACTTCTTGAAGAAGCAATCTTGAACATATTTTTACTATGAAGCGATTGTTTGATCTTCTATTGACGCTCTTTATTTCTATTGTGTTGGCACTTCCGATTTTAGTTGTGGCCATTCTCGTTCGATTGACCTCATCTGGGCCTGCTCTCTATTGGTCAGACCGAGTAGGTAGGCGCAACATCATTTTTAAGATGCCTAAATTCCGCACGATGCAGGTGGGTACCCCTGCAGTAGCAACTCACTTGCTGTCTGATTCTAGCCAATATTTAACCCCAGTCGGCTCATTTTTACGCAAATCTAGCCTTGATGAATTGCCTCAGCTATGGAGTATTTTAGTTGGCGATATGAGTTTTGTAGGGCCGCGACCCGCTCTATTTAATCAGAATGACTTGATAGCTTTACGAGCTCAATATGGCATTAATAAGTTAGCGCCAGGATTAACAGGTTGGGCGCAAGTAAATGGCCGTGATGAATTATCTATACCGGATAAAGTGCAATATGAGGTGGAATATCTACAGAAACAATCTTTTTGGTTTGATATGAAGATACTGGGCCTAACCTTTTTAAAAGTAGTTCGGCGAACTGGAGTTTCTCATTGATTTGAGGGGTTTTTAGGGTGTTGTCTTTTTTAGCTCACCACTAATGCTAACTTGGTTAGCTTTCAATAAGAATCAACGCTTTTCATTGGCTTTTGAGATTGCAATGGCTGATATTTGCCATTAATGCTTGAATTTTTCATATTTTGATATGTAATTTATAATTAACTAGTGCCAATTACTGCAACCAAAAAGTCACTATTGAATTTACCCCGTTTCATTAAGCGGGTCATCGTGATGTATTTCGATGTCCTTGTTTGTGCATTCAGTGTTTGGCTGGCATTTGGGCTTCGATTAGATGATTGGGGCTATTTTCAATTAAGTCAGTGGTGGGTACTTATTGCCGCCATCGGATTTTCATTTCCCCTTTTTATTACTTTTGGCTTATACCGAGCTATTTTTAGGTATATAGGCTCAGCCGCGCTTGCCTCTATGGCGCGCGTTTTTATTATCTACACTTGCCTATTTTTCCTTTTGTTTACCATAATTGGGGTGGAGGGGGTTCCTCGCTCCATTGGCATCATTCAACCAATTTTGTTATTTATTGGCATTGGCACCAGTCGTTACTTTATTCGAGTGTGGTTAGGCGATATTAATAATGTGCAGAAGTCCTTTCATCAGGTAACGCCTTTAGCGCTGATTTATGGAGCGGGTTCTGCAGGACGACAGCTTGCAGCTGCCTTATCACTGAATAAAGAAATGCTAGTGAAGGGCTTTATTGATGACGATCAATATTTACAGGGCAATACCATTAATGGTATTCCAGTGTATGGCAATACCGACATCAAAAGCCTGATGATCCGTTTAGAAATAACAGATGTCCTTTTGGCTATTCCTTCGGTTAATCAAGTCCGTAGAAATGAAATTATTGCCAGCTTAAATGGCTGTGGAGTACGCGTGCGAACGCTTCCAGGAGTGCTTGATATGGCTTCTGGTCGAGTCAGAGTCTCCGATTTACATGACTTGGATATGAATGACTTGCTGGGCCGTAAGGTGGTTCCTCCGGATGCCTCATTGCTAGAAAAAAACATTCGCAATAAGGCTGTCCTAGTAACGGGGGCAGGCGGCTCTATTGGTAGCGAGCTGTGTCGACAAATCATTAAGTTCTCACCAAGGTCATTGGTTCTGGTTGATAGCAGTGAACATGCCCTCTATCAAATTTATGAAGAATTAAAGAAGGCCGTTGTCCTACAGGTTAATGGCAATGGGGAAGAAGCGCCAAGTGGGGATTCTCAGCCTGACTCTGCCAAAACTTTGCCAATCAAGCTCATTCCCTGTCTGGCCTCGGTTCGAGATGCCGAGCTGATGCTCAAGATTTTTTTCGCTCATCAGCCTGCTACGGTTTTTCATGCGGCGGCGTATAAGCATGTTCCCCTAGTAGAGCAAAACCCGGCTGAAGGCATTCGGAATAACGTCCTAGGAACGCTCACTTGCGCACAAGTTGCCTTGGAGACTGGTGTATCCCACTTTATTTTGATTAGTACTGACAAGGCGGTTAGACCCACCAATGTGATGGGGGCTAGTAAGCGTGTGGCAGAGCTCGTGTTGCAAGCGATAGCCGAGGGTGCGGTAATTGGGGGTCATGCAACGCAGTTCTCGATGGTGCGATTTGGCAATGTGCTTGGGTCATCTGGCTCTGTGGCCCCGCTCTTTAGCGCGCAGATTAAGGCAGGCGGACCCATTACCCTAACTCACCCTGAAGTAACGCGGTATTTCATGACCATACCTGAGGCAGCCCAGTTGGTGATTCAGTCTAGCGCCATGGCAACCGGGGGAGATGTCTTTGTTCTCGATATGGGGCAACCCGTACGAATCTACGATTTAGCAGCCAAGATGGTGTATCTATCTGGCCTCATGGTCAGAGATGAGTTACATCCCCATGGGGATATTGAGATTGAAGTGACGGGTTTGCGCCCAGGAGAAAAGCTCTATGAAGAGCTCTTGATTGGAGATAATCCCCAGCCCACAGACCACCCTAAAATTATGAAGGCGCATGAGGAGTTCCTGCCTTGGGCTGAACTCCAAATAGAGCTAGAAAAACTCAATTTAGCACTGCAAGCCTGTGATGCTAAATTGATTCGGAGTTCTTTGAAGAAATTAGTGCCGGGGTATCAACCTAATGGCGATGCAGTCGATTGGAAC
>TBL_comb47_HYPODRAFT_10001766_pt1 | contig 27648 bp, 28 predicted proteins | sample TroBogypolimnion_40_FD_10682 | JGI IMG/M metagenome (IMG submission 10682) | reverse complement strand
GTCCATTTCAAAAATATTCTATGACTTTATTTTTTTTTTATTTAGCCTGAGAAAATTACTGTAGTAAAACGTATAGAATCACTGCGTGATTCCGAGACGTTTTCTAGATTCGTTGTCTAGGATTTTCAAGCTTCGCAAAGAAAATCCGACAACGAATGTAAAATAATATAGAAAAAGGAAAGCAGGTATGCAGTGAATATTGTATATATAAAAATATTCCAAATTAGTTGGTTCCATCAAAAAAATAGGTAGGATGAAGCCACCTTTCAAACAAATCTGAACCCTCTTTATTTGGTGTATAATTTTTGTCTACATAGTCGCTCTGATATTTATTATACAAAGCAATCTTATCATGAATGTTTATGTTCTTATTCTCAAGCTGATTCAAAATGGACATTTTATACATGTTATCTTTCATTTTTGCCACTGTTTCATGATAATTGGTTTCGTTCATGCGGTTGTCCCTGCCATTACCAACTTTGGCACCATAAAATTTTTTCTTTTTAACAGGTAAATCATTGTATTTTTCAGGTATATTTGGAACGAAAATCGGAGACGTAGTCGTAGATTTTCTGAAAGATGACGTAGCGTTAGCGGAGTCATCTGAATTGGACGGTCGTTCAATGCATACAATGTTTAATGCAGTCAATTTATTAATACCATTTTGATTTACTATGAAATTCGTAGAATGGAATTGTCTGGAATAAAATGAGATTTTATAATTTCTAATAAATCCATACGATAATACAAGCAATTGTGTAGTCAATAATCTGAAAAGCATTATATACAATATAATATATGATGTTATATTTATGTGATTGACATAAATATAAATACAATGACATGTATGTACGTAAATGGAGAACTTCGATAATTTATTTGAAAAAATATTGCATGACACCGAAAAAATAGAAGAGAATATTTATCAACTTGGTATTGAGGCTGTTATAGAAAGCCCTGACATATCGACAAAAGAATCAATATTAAACAAACTTCTCATCTTATTTCCGAGTCGTTTCGAGTTGTATTATTTTATGGGATATATTTTTCGAGATACCGATATGTATAAATCAATGATGTGGTATCATATTTGTTTGAATATGAAACATCACAATGTGGAATGTGTTCTCGAATTGATGAAAATATTGTTCGACCATAATTATTTACATTTCATTTATTATTTGAACCAACAATATGATAATATTTTATTTAAATTACAGGATGACCGTATAAGTATATTACTAAGCGCAATGTATATTAAAGAAGGAAAAATAAATTTAGCGGAACCCATATTAATGCAGTTGTTAGAAAAAGCTGATGAAAATCCGGTATTGAATGAATTAATGACACATACGATTTATATCAATTCGTCTTTTTTATTTGGAAAATTAACCAATATTGAGGTTGCAATAAAATACATATATAAAATATTATTAACCTTTTCACCTGAAACAACGAAAGACAACGAATATGTGCGTATTGCGTTTGAAAATTATTCATTGTTATGTGACTATGTTTATACAGACCCCGTCGTGCGATTTGAACACTGTAAAAAACTTAATCATTTTTATCCAAATATCAAATTATTTCCAAATTTCCTTGCATTGCAGTGCCGTGATACTTCATTGCGAAAAATAAAAATTGGTTACGTATCAAATGCATTCAAAGACCATGCGGTTTCAAATTTTATTTTGCCTATTTTGGATAATCATGATACGGAGAAATATGATATTTTTTTATTCACGCACCATGTGTATAAACACGACAAATTTCCTGTGTTTAATATTAATAAAAAATCCGCAGATGTTTGTGCAAAACTTATCTATGATTTGGGTATACATATATTAATCGATATTGATGGACATACTTCAAAAAATAGATTGGATATTTTTTCGAAAAACCCAGCTCCGATACAGATAACGTATCTGGGTTTTCCGAATTCTACTGCGCTTGATTTCATACAATATCGTATTACTGATTCTATTTCTGACCATCCTGATTCAATACAAATATATTCTGAGAACCGATTATATATGCCACGCTGTTTTTTATTGTATAAAACTGCGGAATCACTCATATTTTCGTCTGCGCAAAACTTATTTCCTGAAAAAAATCATATTATTCTAGGTTCTCTCAACAAAGAACCCAAAAATAGCAAAAATGTTCTCCAAATCTGGAAACAAATATTGCAATTAACAACAAATACGAAATTATTAATTAAAATATCCAGTGTAGATAATGTGGAGAACCGCATAAAATTTTACAAAGATGCACTCGAAGTCAAAGAAGACCGGTTGATAATCGTGGAATTTTGTTCCAACGAAGAATATATGAATTTGTTCTATAAAATAGATATTCTATTAGATACATTTCCTTATTCTGGCACAACTACCACATGTCATGCTTTACATGCATCAACTCCAGTAGTAACTTTATATCATAAAGACTATCATGCACACAATGTGTCTTCGTCTTTATTGATAAATAGTGGTTTTCCAGAATTGGTAAGTTATTCGAAAAACGAATACATTGAGACGGTAATCGATTTGTGTAGTCAACCAGAGAAACTAGCCGAATATAAAACGTCCATACGACAAGGGTTTTTAGAGTTGATGGAACCTAAACAATTTATGAAAGAATATGAAGATATTTTATCAACATTATATCATAATTATGGAGAACCCTAAAATCAAAAAAAGACCAGTGTGTTATGACGATTGGGATAATTCGGATTTGGAAGACCAAGATATTATGGAAAAGGAAGAAATGCACGATACGGAACATGGTGTAAAAAATGATGAAAATATAGATAATTTGCCTACAAAACCCATCTACAACGTATTTGATAGTTTAACGATTGAACTATTGTCTAACAAGACACAATATAAGAAATATATATTATCCAAAGAGAACCCGGAAAAATACGATGAATATATTCAATTTTTAAAGAGCTGTAAAAAACATCAGAATTCTATTCAGAAATTACTCGAAGACCTGTTAATACAACCGGAACATGAGAGCTATAACAAAGAAATCAAATACGCATTTGAAGTGTTTGCAAAAACATGTATTAAATATTTGGATAATAATGAAGAAAAAAAAAAATATTCGTTCTATGAAAAAGATGAGGATACTCTATTTGCAGACATGGACAATGACAATCCTATTATTTCTACAGCGCCACTTTCAACGAAATCGATATGGGGAAAATCCATTCGAAAAATCTCATGATAATATAAGAAAGTATATATTTTTCGATGTCATTAGGTAAGAAAATTACCGAAATCGTAGATAAAGCTATATCAGTATCAGTTCCTTTAGGTACTCGTATATTATCTAATAGTAGACATATATTAAAACGAAATAAACAACATAATAAAACCCAAAAAAAAATGAATTGTAGTCCGCTAGTTGAAGGAAAAACACCATTTGAAGAAACATGTTATACTGTTCCAGTATTGATGAAAATACGCGATGAATTTAACCGTAATCACGAAGAAAATAAAAAAATCACTAGCAATGACCCCAAAGTAGTATGGCAATCGTTGCGTGATAATCTGGTTCATTGCGAAAAGGAAGATTGTTGGTTGAAAGAATTAAAAGACAGTAAATTAAGAAAACAGATAGACACTCACATATTTGCACCGGATTCTCCCCCCGAATGGAAAGACAATCCGAATGAGTGGTTATCAAACTTTGATATACTCAATGTTTTATCGCAATATCAGCGAAAACACAGTGAATTTCGATTTTTAGGACCTAGTCCCATTGATTTTGACACAAAAATAAAAGAGTATAATTATCAATGTGTTGAGCGCGATATTTGCAACTTGTCTCTGCAAAAACAATTGAAAGATAAAAAAACAAAGGTAGGTATTGTATTTAATTTAGACAAACATGATGAAAGTGGTTCTCATTGGGTGTCATTATTTATTGATTTAGAGAACAAATTTATCTTTTATTTTAATAGCACAGGGGATGTTATTACCAAAGAAATAAAAGCGTTGGTGAAGCGTCTTATTAATGAGGGAAAAAAAATGCAACCACCTTTTAAATTACGTTATTATGATAGTAAAGGGGTCGGACACCAACGAAATGACACTGAATGTGGTATGTATTCCTTGTTTTTTATTATTACTATGTTGACAGGAGACACAGAACATGAGAAGAATATGTCTGTTGCAAAAAAAATAAAATTATTCAAAGGAGGACGAATCCCAGATAAAAATATGGAATATTTTCGGTCCGTGTATTTTAATCATGACGAATAATTGAAATTATTTGGAGTAAAACGTTCAGAACCGTGTAACGGTTCGATAGGAGGGCCTGAAAGGCCCTCAATCTTGCATCGCCCTTCGGGCGATGCTGAGAAACGTTTTCTCGATTCTAGGAAAATAATGTAATTATACTATAATTACAAATGGCTAATAATGATAAAATAATATTAGCAATTCAAAAATTATTACCTGAATTAGAAAATAAATTAAAACCACGATTGCAATTGGAGGACAATTTACGTGCACTATTACGAAATCCTGCATTAGTTAATTCAGTTACACGAGCACAATTAAAAACATTAGAGAAAGCAGCTGATATATGTAAAAATCAAGGTTCAGGTATTGGCACAAAAATGTTCTCTAGTTTATGGCAAAAGGTGATCGAAATATTAAACGGTTTTTTGAAAGGTGAAAAAAAAACCGAAGAGGATGAAAGCAGAATTACAGAAATTAATCGTATTATTTATAATTCACTAATTCATCCTACTAGAAATGATTTAACGAATATGGATATTGTTATAACTAGAAAAGGGTTCGGATGGAAAGATGATTTTGACTCGATCGACAATCAATTAGCCCTTTTGAAATTATCATCATCAAACGAACATAAACTTAACCGTAAATTGGCAAACGTAAATAAAGAACGTATAACACAAAAAAAACGTGATGACAAACCAATATCAGAGCAATATCAAAACAATAAAGAAACAAAAATGATAAAAGCAGATACTGTTGAAGTAAAAAAACTAAAATAAATATTTATGTATATCTACATAAATATTTGCTGTTATAGACAGTTATATCATGTCTAATTTTAACCAAGGACGCCAAAATATTTATATTCATCCACAAAACCAACAATTATTATGGAATACGATGAATAAAACGCCCATGTTCTCCAATATGAATCCTCAAATCAAATATTCATGGTTCAAAGGAATTATACAACAATTTTATAATAGTAATCAATACATATATGATGCGGCATTATTGCAACAAATAAATAAAGAAACAATAGCCTATATGGTTGCAAACTTGAAAGGTGGTTCGACAAATCAATCGGCAGGTATGACACCGGTGCAAGGACCACCAGCCAATATGGTATATCGTGGTAAAGAAGATGAACGCGCATTGAAACAAGAAGAATTTAACAAAGCATTTGAAGAAAGACAAAACCAATATTTTCTTAAAAAACCACCTATGCCGGACATTGATTTTACCGAAAAATTGGACGACCGACCTATTACTAATATGGAAGAATTAATACAAATGCACCAAAAGGAACGAGAATATGAAATACATAAATATTCACCTCTCCAAAATATTTTACCGGAAGGGAATCCGATACCAGTGATTGATAATTTCATCAAAACAGATGGGTTATCTCACCCGAATGGGTTATCTCACCCGAATGGGTTATCTCACCCGAATGGGTTATCTCACCCGAATGGGTTATCTCACCCGAATGGGTTATCTCACCCGAATGGGTTATCTTACCCGATGCAAGTTTTGGGAAACATTCCAAACGAAAGCCTATTCAACACCGGATTTCCGCAGGAAATCCTAGATGTTGAATCTAGAAAACGTCTCGAACCACAAAGTGGTTCTGTACGTTTTACTCCAAATTCTGTTATAAATAATAGCAATATTGAGACATATATGACTAGAGTAAACATATTAGCTGATAATCATGAAAAACTTAAAATGATGATAGAGGATTCAAATAAAAAATACGATATTTTGATTAGTAGTTTGGTCAAATTACATGGACCCAATCTTGGAGTATTTTGTGCAGGTTCACGAAGTGAACCGGAACAAAATATACTATTATCATCCGATTCGGAAACGAATGAAGAAAATATAACTTTGGAAGAAGATAAAGATATCTGATAACATAATAATAATATTATTATTGCCATGACCAAAATTGCCATATGCGTTCTATCGCGATATTATAACCAAACATGGATGAATTTTTTAAAGACGTTCAAACAATATGACCTATATATGGTCATAGATGACAATATGATTATATATGATGATGTTATTGATAATATCAATATTATTCAAATACCCGATAATATTTGTTTGAGGAGTAATTATTATAAGAGTTCGTGTTGGTCTAATTTGAAAGACATTGTCGCTTGGGACCGCGCACTCTTTTATTTTAATCGCGTCAACACAACATATGAACATGTATGGTTTATGGAGGACGACGTATTTATTATGAGTGAAAATACTTTGTGTTCTGTAGACGAAAAACACCCAAACAGCGATTTGTTGTCCGCATTTCATGAAATAAACGAAACAGGGGATGTCAACCAGGGTTGGAATCATTGGGTAAATGTGATTCATCGTATTGGCACACCGTGGGCTCATAGCTTGATTTCTTGTGCGCGATTGTCGAATCGTTTGTTAAAGCGGATAGACGAATATGTTGGTGACCGCCATCTGATGTTTATTGAGGCACTGTTCAATACATTGGCACTCCATAACGGATATGTGGTGGATAATCCGGACGAAATCAAAGATACGATTACTTATGATACCCAATGGAATCGCGATGAATTGGATACAACAAAGATTTATCATCCATTTAAAAAAATGGAGGACCATGTGTATATTCGTGAAAAACAAAAAAATACATAATACAATACGAAAAACTATGACATAAAAACATCAAATAAATACTAACATATAGATATATTGGTATTTATGACTTCGCTTTCTATTTTGGAACATACCTTTTATATCAATTTAGAAAGCCGCAAAGACCGGTTAGAACACGTGCAAAAAGAATTACAAAGGATAGGAATAGTGGGAGTGCGGTTCAATGCAATTAAAACTGCTAGTGGTGCTATTGGATGTTCTCTTAGTCACATTAAATGTTTGGAAATCGCCAAAGAAAACAATTATCCACAAGTATTTATTTGCGAAGATGACATTACTTTTTTAAATCCCGGACTTTTTATTGAAAATTTATCTCAATTTGTTCAATCGGACATGTCTGATTTATGGGATGTTATTATTGTGGGGGGTAATAATTGCCCTCCTTACATAAAATATGGAGATTTTTGTATTAAAGTCACTAGCTGTCAAACAACCACAGGATATATTGTGAAGAGTCATTATTATGACACACTTATTGAAAATATGAAGGAGGGTGTTAAACAGTTATTATATGATATTGAAAATAAACATCAATTTGCATTGGATATGCATTGGAAACAACTACAAGTTCGAGATAATTGGTTTATGATTGTGCCTCCAACGGTAATACAGTATGAAGATTATAGCGATATTGAATGTAGACATGTGAATTATAAGGGTTTAATGACCGACCTAGACAAGGAGTGGTTGTTCCAACAACAATATATTCACCAGATGAGTTCTGTATTACCGAAATAAAAATAATTTCATACGTATATGTATACACGTATGAAAAACAAAACTATCAAAATAAAAAAACAAATAAAAGGTGGTGGAGTATTTGATTTTTTTCAGAGTTCTTTTACTGGCGATAACAAATATTGCATACTTAAAAATGGTATTGTAAAATGTGCATTATGTGCAAATAATGTATTTATGATGCGTAACGGAACGATTGGTAAATCTAAATTAGGTAATGTAGCCAATGATATTGTTTTTGGTGAAAATTCGAATAATGTTATGGATATTTCGATTACTTGTTACTTTTGCAGCAATTGTGGAAACTCTATTATCATTCGTGATGCAAAACAAAGAACAGAAAGTGTGTATACAAATATGGTTATGCCTACTTTGACAGATGCGCAAGGGAATCCGATTGGACAAGGGAATCCGATTGGACAAGGGAATCCGATTGGACAAGGGAATCCGGTAATTCAAAGACAAAAACCAGTCGATGATAAACGTATATAAAAATAAAAACAAGTAATATAAATATTGTAGGTGTATTGTATTATACAATAATGATACCAAAGTTTGTGGCGGAAATTGTATGTATGCCAATATCAATTACAGCAGTAACTATGTATGTTGTGTTGGTAGGTATTGATAACACTGCTCGTAATATATTTGGAGAACTTTGGTCAGTAGGGACTCTGTAGAGTTATATCAATAATAACTATCTGAAGGTTTTGCAGAGCCGCAGGCTAGCGGAGCAAAGCAAAACCTAGATTCGTTGTCTAGGATTCCCTACGGGAATCCGACAACGAATGAAAATCATGCATAATTATCGAGTTATTTGTAAAAATGTCGACAACACTGTTTTGTTTTTTTGTTCATATTCTTGGGTTCTCAATTGTGACTGATATTGTTTGTTCATCATTTTCTCTTTCAATATACGTTCTTGTTCCAGTAACATCGTCTGTGCAGCGGTTTTCTCTAAAGGAGTCATGTCTTGATTGTTGCGTTCTCGATTGAATTGTTCAACTGAGGAATACTGTGGCACTTTGTGAAAATCCCTCTCACTCACCGCGAATATGGTTTCGTCCTTGTGCACTTTTCTCAAATCATCGAATTTCAATTTACTGAATGGGTCACTCGTTACATACCCGGAATTATCATCATCATCATAAAAATTGGTACCTCCTCTCGAATACATTTGTTGCACGCCATTGTATTTTACTAATCCAGTTTGCTGTGATTTCATATGATTCAATACATCATTCATATTACTTTTGGTCACCACTTCGCTAGTTTTGTATGTGGCATCTTCGCTCGTAAACCATCCATTGTCGACAGTGGATTTTGTATTCGCCATATTTTTCTCAAACAACTCGTTGAATTTGGATTGAAATTCCTCCGGGGCCATTTTTTCGATGACGGTGGAAATATGTTTATTGGCGGAAGAATTCAGCTCGTTGGCCTTGGTCGGGTTGTATTCCATTTTATCTTGTGGAACCTCCTTGTCCTGTTTATGTTGGTTCTCATAAAAATTATACACAATATCAAATGCCTTTTTGAAAAATAGGAAATAATCTGCCGATAATCTGGATTTATCTGGATGAAAATAGAGAACCTTGATTTTAGCTCGCTTCAAATCTTCGGCGGAAATATCATGGGTTAAATCAAATAAATTCAATATTTCGTCGAAAGAATATTTTTGTATATCTAAATTATGCGATTCTTTTGTTCCATCATTTTTATTATTATTGTTATGTAATTTATTCATATATACATTTTGTCACTATTTTCCTTTTGTATTATTTACGAAAAATAATATAAAAATATTTTCTATTACATATTATCTATACAAAATAGGATATTGAATCATGACTTTACCAATTATCAACGAAATTCCCAGTATGAATGATTTTCGCAAATTATTGCAGAACAACCCTGGTGTAATTGTTATCAAATTTGGAGCAACCTGGTGTGCGCCGTGTAAAAAAGTGGACCCTGCCATCAAACATTCCATGAGTCAGATGCCCGATACCGTTCAATGTGTGGTGGTGGATGTGGACGAATCGTTCGAAGTATATGCCTATATGAAAAACAAAAAAATGCTCAATGGCATTCCTGCATTGGTTGCTTACTATAAAGAAAACGATAGTTTCATACCTGATGAATTTTGTACTGGAGCAAAAATAGAGAATATCAATACTTTTTTTGAGATTTGCTATAAAAAAGGAAGGGAATATTAGAATAGAGGTTATCGATGCGAACGTGTTTTGCTCGCTTTATTATGTTTGTGTTTATTTCCCTTTGTTTTTCGTGGTTTACCTCCTACAGCTTTTTGTTGCGTGGACGCAGAAAATGGATTTATAGAGGGAAGCTGTGATGCTATCGACGGTTGTGGAGAGGAAGTGGAAGAAGTGGAAGAAGTAGACGCAGAAAACGGATTCAGTGATGGGAGCTGAGATACCATGGATGGTTGTTTTTCTTCTGTATCACTGGAAGATGACTCTGATAAAGTGACTGTTGCTAAAACAACCGTCGTTATACCAAGTAACCCATATGTTAATATGGGTATTCCATTTATAGAATAATTATGTAATCGATTCAAATCCAATGCACTTGTCGATGAAAATAGACTGGACATGTTATTTATATTTTTATTAGATAATAAAAGTATAAAATTGATGTGTAAATGATAATATATATAATTTTCAATAATAACTATGCATTTCATTAAAAAATTTATTCAAGACACATTTGAAGGTTTTGCAGAACCGCCGATTAGCGTGACAAAGCAAAACCTAGATTCTTTATCAAATCATTCAGTTGATGAACAATTCGACGATGAATCCGTCTTTTATACGACACCCAATAACAATGTGCAAAAAATATCCGTTGATAATGATGTGACACCGTGTATAACACCAGACACCTATACAACATCTAATCGTGCTACACCAGATTATACATATGACAATCAAACAAATAATCCGCTAAGAATGCCTGATGGACAAATAGACCCATATGTATTTTGGTTGCAAGATGAAAAACGTTATTTATTTACAGAGGGTCGATTAATATTAACTGGAGTAAAACGTAGAGAATCACTTTGTGATTCGAAACGTTTTATAGATTCAACATCTAGGATTTCCGCAGGAAATCCGGTGTTGAATGAAAACGGACCTACATATGCAATTCCTACGGATTTTTGTCATACCGATTCATCACAAAAAAAACATAGAATAATGATTTATTACGATATAAACAAATCATTTGAAAAAAGGTTCGGATACTACGATTCATCAGATTGTTTCTGTGAAGTCGAATATATGCCAGAATTTGCGTTTATTTATTAGCTAACCATCGGATTCGTTTAGGCATATTTCAACCACTGGTTGTCACGTCTGCCTTGCCATTTTAATTTTTCTTCTTGAGAAATCTCACAACGAAAATGTCTTTCCCACTGCTCAGGTGAATCATAAAAAAGTGTGAGTGGCTCACCGTGTTTACGATTGTTAATTGCACAATTGGTTACTTTGAAAAATAAATATTCGTCACTTGAACCCACTCTATATTCTTTAAATCTAGTACCGGTGATGGCGTTACGAATACAATTTCCAGGTGTCAACACAGTGGAATAAAATTCAATTTGAATTGTCTTACCATTAATAGAACGTTTCATCTTATTATATCCTTTATCAACCATTTTCATATCCTTTATTAATTTGTGACGTTTACGCACTTCAGATGTTACTGACTTTGATTCTCCAATGGAAGTATTGGAAATAGAATTATTACAATCATCCATATCATTTTCCATTCCATACATCATATACTCGTCTTCATATAAAGCCATAATTTAACGAAACCTCAAAAAACAACAAACTTATTAAATATAATATATAAAGGGTGTTATCTTTATGTTACTATAATTTATATTCTAATGGCGGAAAATCAAAGGATACCATATAAATACATTGACTCTGATGAATTGAGTAAAAATTTTGGGTTTTGTATGAACAGCCAAAGTAAAGAATTCACGGTGTATTTTGTCATGTATGAAATTAAATATTTGTTTGTGGAAGGTGTCATTGATCCTCCACCCAAATATAATTTTTGTCAAGAAAAAACAGAGCCAGGTATCCCATTAACAAGTAGATTAACTGAACCTAATATGTTTTATCCTTATTTAAAATTCGTTATGGAAAAAAAAGAAGAAATATATTCGTTTCCCTCAAAAAATCATGTTTGTATGCAAAATTCTACTCAGGAGATGGATAAGGAAAAAAACGAGAACGACTCCGATAAATCCCCCGACCAAATATATTTTGAAACCGAATGTATTAAACATGTATTGGATTTTTTTTCTGACACATCTGTTTTACATGACGAGCAAGTCGATATATACAAGGGTTTTGTGGAACACGATAATAATTCTATTTTTGCTTTTTTCGACGTATCTAGTCTTTCCAATTTTTTAAAACCACCCTACATTACTGCGATTGTAGATGAAGTTTTCTATAAAGAAAAAATATATAATATTCCCATTGACCCTATTATTTCGTTATTTTTTGATAAAAATATTCGATTCATCGACCTAATGTCGGTTGATGATGAAGATAAAAGATTGAAATTTCCATTCCAATTGTATTTATGTAAATTGGAGAACGAACAGTATGAAAATGTAAAAAAAGGTGAAACTATCCAGCCATTTGAACATCCATTTTTCGGATATTCTTATTATTTTTCGACTTATCCTCTAGATGAATCTAATAGCAATGAATTAATACGGTTTTATTGCTTTACATTTCGTAATCTTTATATTATGAATAGTATTACGGAATTGAGCGAACAAGAAAAAGAGTATTATAAAAGGGGAAACGAAACGAATGTCGAAATAGACCCTTATTTACCTACGATTGAGAACATACAAGAAGCATCTACTATTTCTTTTATTGAAAATGAAGTCCAATTATGGTCTATAAAAAATATTTTACATTTCACTACCGACATGGAATGAAAAGCGGAGTCGTAGACGTAGCTTTTCTGATAGATGACGTAGCGAATACGGAGTCATCTATAGAAAATTGAAATAAATTAAATTTAACATATTATTTGTATAATATGTCAACTTATCCTGATACAATGAATATGCCGAAAATCTCATCATTTATGCAGTTCCACAATGCTGGCAAGGGGGCTGAAAGCCTCTGCATTACTAAATCGGAAGGTGCAAAAGAAACTTTGCTACCATTGCATAAAGAATGTAGCGAGAAGTTTGGAATTATTAAAATTACAGTAGATGAAATGCCTATACAAAAACATACATGGGATATCTTATTCAGTATTGATATTTCTGCATCCATGTCAGAAAAATGCAGAGATGGTAAAAGCAAATTATATCATATTAAACATACCATGTCGAATATTCTTCGTTTATTTTCCAAGAACATCGATGCAGTATTTAATGTATGTGTTCATGTATTTAATCACACACATAAAGAGATTTTCGATTTTGATGAAATCACTCCTGATAATGTGGAAAAATATATCCAATTCATCAAATATATTCAAGCTGACGGTAGCACTGATTTATTAATCCCACTTGAAATGTGTGAGAAAAAATACGAAGAACGTCAAAAAACCCATCCCGATAATAAATTTATTCATATCGAATTGACTGACGGAGAAGATACGTCCAATAATACTAATAAAACACTTATAGCTCATGTAACCGATAAATATAAAAATATATTTATCGGATTTGGTGTCAATCATAATAGCGAATTGTTAGAAATGTTTACGACAAATAATAACAATGAATATCGGTTTATTGATAAAATCGATAATTCGGGATATGTATATGGTGAAATTATTCACAATTTACTCTATACATTTGTTGATAATGGTCGTATTTCTGTATTAAATGGTCTAATTTACGATTGGAAAACCAACGAATGGACACATAGTATTGATATTGGCTCAATTTCAACTGGCTCTACTAAAACATTTCATATAAAAACTACCACTCCTAATCTAATGACTGGAAAACTCTGCGATAACCTTGGAGTATTTTGTGAACCGGAACAAAATATCGAAAAAGTTTTATCATATATAGAAATTTTACCGGATTTAGTGGATATTTCCGGTAATTTACATGAAATCGATTTGACAAAATACATGTTTCGTCAAAAAGTGCAGGAACTCTTATTTGAAGCAAAAACACCAGATAGTTCTCTCAAAATAAAAAAAACATTGAAAACGTTTTTCCTTGATATGAAATCTTATATAAAAGCGCATCAACATAATGATGATATTTTCTGGAAAGTAATGTTGGATGATATTTATATTGTATACAAAACAATGGGCAAACCATATTCACATATGTATACCACAACGCGACAAGTGTCTCAAGGAAGAGAATATAGTTGTAATACTGAGGATATTATGGATGATTACACCGAAAATAATAATCGTTTTACTCCTATGATTCGGTCTAGAAATAATAATTCGACCATATTAGATGCGTATTTTCCTGGTCAGGGTTCTAGCGAAGCAATGAACCCAACGAATAACATCATTCATGATACTACACAAAATTATGATGATATTAAATTTAATCGTTTGTCTAGAAACATAGATAACGAATATAATGACACCTGGGTAAATCGTTGGTCATCCGTTAATGAAGATTTTGTGGATCCACAAGAGACATTATATGATGATGATAATGACGATGAAATTATGAACCATCAAGTCACACTTACTAGAGAAACAACTACCCATTCAACTCAACAAATGAATGATATTATTGATTTTATTCGAACATAGAACAATATATATTATATGTTATATTCTCTGACAAAACATTTTGCAAACTGTGAATGATATATGATATGTTGACTATAACGATTATTATTGGTCATATCAATACATTCATCTCCTCCATATAAAAATACGATTTCATTTCTTGTATATCTTTTATGCACATGTTCCCAGAATAACATAGGAAGCGTTCCTTCATGCCCTTCATCCGGTCCCACTTTACCATAAATTATCAAATCAAAAAATTTATTTTTTATTTTATCTATGATTTCCTCTTCTGAAAATCCAACATAATCGTCCTTTAATTTACGAGAATACGTGAATCCATTACCATACAAACGATTGTTAGACTCGGAATACGTATCATACATAAAATCCATTTTGGGGTATTCAACTGCTGAACCTCCTTGTTGTTGAATATATCGTTTCATACCAATCCAAAACGTTTCACGTGTATAATTTATGCCGCAATTTCCCATGATAAGAAGAACATTCTTAGGTTGATATCCGATTTTATCCATAAAATAATTCGTCGTTGCACTCGCACTGCAATTCTCACGCATATGTGTTATTATCTTTTTCCAATATTCATCATACAATGTTTTATTATTAAAATTCCACGGCAACAATTTTTGGTTTGCTTCCATAATTAATTCTTTTGGAAGTGTGGTAAGGGTTGTAGGTGGGCAGTGAAGCAAATCTGGGAAAATTGGAATACAACCATTACCCAATATCTCATAATGTCTCAAACAGTCCCATCCTCCCTTTTTATGTGTATGCGCAAATAATGCGGTTTGATACATTTTACAGTAATCCGTCTCCTGTTCTGGTCCAAATACATATGTGGATGTATCTCCAGGTATTAGTGGTGCAATAAGTGATATTTTATTATGTAAAACATCATCGCTGACGATATATTCGTCTGGAATACAATAGGAAAGCGGAAAAATAGATGATTTTAGATAAGTATGCAAATGAACATTGTATACATCGTGATGAGACAACGGAGCGATTTCTGTCAATATATCCGTATCTTCGATTTTGTTAAGTGACTGAGATTTATAAAAATTTGTTTTTGGAATATATCTTTGCGTTTTTTTTTCCGAGAAAAAACTCATTATCCAACACATTGTGCTATTGCTATGTATCAATATATTACAATCTCGCATCAATGCGCAATCATGTGATATATCTTCTTGCAAAAGAATGGGGTTCCATTTCTGAAAAAATTCGATATATCGTCGTTCCCATTCGTATCGTATTGTATCACACACAATGTATATTTTTTGATTATTATTATTATTTCCCGATATGACCTGTTTGGATATTTCCGTATCAATCAAATCCAAATAATACTCGGGTGGGATAATATCACTGGTTGGACAAGGTATCTGTATAAAATCATCCAATCTCAATGAAATCACAATATCGTTCGGTGCTAATTCGGTTTGTTTATGTTGACACTGAAAGAAATCGCTGATATATTGTGATTTACCGTTCTCATTTATCCAATAATCGTCCGAGACCTTGATTATATCAATTAATTGTTGTCGATATGGTATAAAAAAATCACTCTTTTGAAAAAACCCGCGACATATTATGTTTTTACCCATAAAATCATAAGTATCACATAACATTATTTCGCTTATATTATCCTCGTTAATCATAAATATATGTTCATCAGTAATGATTTGTTCCAATGGAACATACACATAATCAAATTTTAAGCTGATAACTTTGGTAATTAAATATTGAAAAATTAAATTACCGGTTCGACCTTGTTTGATAAATGATATTTTTGGCATAATAATTATAATATCACATAATCTTTATATTTTTTGAGAATAACGACATAGAAAAATATGAATATAAGTGTATATTATTTTTATGGAAAACAAGAAGGAAATTCATGTGCCTGAAAATTTTTGTGGACTCATAGTCGATTTTGCCAGAGATTTGACCACCACTTTTCCCGAATATTCTTATTTGTGGAAGAAATGGACCGCATCTGTCGATGAAATAGCCAATCCGGATGTTGTATTTATTTTTGAATTTATTATGAAAGCTTATCCCGAACGATTTTTTGATATTTTGTATCAGAATGAAGACATTTTTAAACCGGATTGTGATACGAATACCGTATTTTTACCCAATGTCGATTTCAAATTGTTGTTTAATTGCAAAGATATCACGGAAACCACAAAGAAGGCGATATGGAAATATTTACAATTGATTTTGTTCAGCATTATTAGCTCTGTCGAAGATAAATCAAAATTTGGCAGTTCATTGAATATGTTTGATAACATTAATGAATCAGACCTTCAAGATAAATTAGAAAAGGCAATGAAAGATATAAGTAGTTTTTTTGAACAAAGTTCCTCTACACCAAACGACATTGCTGGTCAAGGGCCAAGCAATACTGGGGATGGACCGAGCAATGCCGAACAAGAAAAAATGTTTGAAAATATGTTTGAGAACATGCCCAAAATGCCTGATATGGATGCTTTCAAAAATTCCTTCGATTTCAAAAACATGCCCAAACCCGAGGATTTACACGAGCACTTGAAAGACCTTTTTGATGGCAAAATAGGTAAATTGGCCAAAGAAATGGCAGAAGAGTTGACCAATGATATTACTGGTATGATGGGCGATGACGATATGTCTGACGTGAGAACCACTGAAGATGTTCTCAAAAAATTAATGAAAAACCCCAAGAAAATGATGGACCTAGTTAAAACCATAGGCAGCAAACTAGATACTAAAATGAAGAGTGGTGAGATTTCGCAAGATGAAATCATGAAAGAGGCGAGTGAACTGATTAATAAAATGAAGGGGATGGGTGGTGGAAATGCGGATATTAATGAAATGTTTAAAAACATGGCAAAACAGATGGGCGGTATGGGAGCTATGGGTAAAAATGCACGTGTTGATACCAATGCTATGACTAATATGATGAAAAAACAATCGATGCGAGAACGTTTGCGCAGCAAAATGGAGCAGAAGAAACAAGTAGCTGCATTAGTAGAACAAATGCAATCGCAGCAACAATCGCAGCAACAATCGCAGCAACAATCGCAGCAACAATCGCAACCAACCGATAAATATGTATTCAAAACTGGCGAAACCCAAGAAAAGAGTTATATTGAGCAATCTAAGGATATTGAAGCATTGATGAACGATTTAGGATTGACCGATGAACCGACCGCGACAAAGAATGCTCAGGTAGTAGGTGGAAATAATAAAAACAAAAAAGATAAAAAATCCAAGAGTAAAAAATAAAAAATAAATAATATATTCATATTGTATACCCAAATATACATATACGCACATGCTCAATGTTTTCAAATACATCAACGTTAAAATATTCTTAGTCAGTTTAGCTCTAGGAATATTTATGGTGTATATAACCATATCCAATGACCGCAAAATATACGTATATCCTACTCCTGAAAACATCGAAATATTGCAATACCGCGATAAAACCGACACTTGTTTTCAATTTGAACAAAAAGAAGTGCCTTGCCCGACGAATGAAAAAGATATTTCGAAAATACCTGTTCAATCATAATGATAATCATATGATTATTTTTTATAGATACATAATATATAATCTATAGTGTATATTATGAATTTCAAACGAATGTTGAATACCGAAGTTGGTGTCATATTTATTTCTATTTTACTCGGTCTGGGTTTAGCTACCCTTTTTAGAAAGGTATGCACGGATAAAAATTGTATCGTATTCAACGGTCCGGTAATTACCGATGTATCAGGGAAAACCTACAAATATGGCGAAAAATGCTACAAATATGAGCCGACCCCTACCAAATGCGATAAAACTAAACGCATCGTCGATATTGCGTCTTCGGTAGATAGTAATGGTGCAGCCGCGGTTAAACCGCTCAATCTCATAAAATAAATTCGTAATTTGAGCAACTAATAAATATAATGCATATTTATTAGTTTATTATGTCAGATAGCACAACCCGTATCGCGGATTTGCCCGAAAATCCGATGGCAGGTCAAAATGGTTTAGCGCAGCCATCCTTTGGTCAGACGCAGCCATCCTTTGGTCAGACGCAGCCATCCTTTGGTCAGACGCAGCCATCCTTTGGTCAGCCACATGCATCTTTTGGTCAAGATATGAATACTCCTAATGGCTACATGCCAATCAACGTTCATCCGAACCCTTATGGTCAAGGCAGTGGTGGTCCGAATAACATCATGCCACCACCCATGCAGACTACAAGTCCACCTATGCAACAAATGGCACCGATGTATATGCCGCCCCAAACTCTTCCAGGCGCAAATAATATACCGTCCACCCTAACCCCTGAACAACAAATGATGTTGCAGAATATGAAACCACAACAACTCCCCTCCCGTGATATTCACTTTGATACGTCTTCCTTTGCTCAAGATGAAGAGATACAAGCTAATTATATTCCCAAACATAAAAAAAACAAGGATTTCGTCAGAGATTATGAGAACCTGACCGAATCAAAATTGGAAAAACATGAACAAGAAAAACATAGAGAACGATTGGTTGACCGCATATTTACAGAGATACAATTACCTTTATTGATTTCTATTTTGTATTTTGTATTTCAAATGCCGATTATTAACAAATTATTATTTAAATCTCTATCTTTTTTGACTATTTATGGTCCCGATGGTAATTTTAATTTCCAGGGTCTTATTCTCCGAAGTTTGTTGTTTGGTGTATGTTTTCATACAATGGTAAAAATTGCTTTATTTTTGAGCGAAATATAGTAAAACATGTAGAACAACAATTATTTTTCAAAATATTTCAAGTCGTAAAATTTGGTCCAAGTATTTGGACACGCATCTTTCAATTTTTGCATTTTTCTCTCTATTTTACGTGACATAAATTGCAAATAATATTTCTCTAATGAATTTAATTCATTTTTTTTAGAAAGACGAGTTATTTCTTCAACAACTTTCAAATAATATTCTTTCACGGTGAGCGGTTGATTTCCCTGTTTTCTCCGACTTGAACGTGCTATACGTTTACTTTGTGTCATGCTTCTGGTGTTCATGCGACGAACAGTGAGTGATTTTGTTCTCAGTTGTATTTGCGATACCATCCATGGGCCTTTTTGTCTCTGATTGATAAAAGCTCGTATACATTCATTGTTGCTTTCATAATCTTTTTCGCGAAAACCAAGAGCATTATACCACGTTTCACCGGTTGTCAAAATTTTTATATACCTCAATTCGAATCCAATTTTATGAATAGAATATCTACTTACATCATTTTCAATCAATAAATCGTATTGTAATTCTTTTGCTACACGTATAATACGTTTTATGGTGTCGGTTCCGCGACCAATAGTTGTGTCATTATCAGTAGAACAATTTGTAATCAATTTGATAATTATCGAAGTGTTGTTATCGACGGTTTTAACGCCATTCAACACCGGATTTCCTGCGGAAATCCTAGGTGTTGAATCTAGAAAACGCTCCGAATCACTTCGTGATTCTGAACGTTTTACTACAATTTCTAAACATAATAACGCCGCCATATCTTGTGTTACATTGTTACTGGACCGCGTAATTTTATACACTTCTTTATCTTCGTCAAATATTATTTGAAATTTATCAGAAGGAAATTCTTTTTGTAATGCATTTATGAAATCATTATTTTCCGACATTTTTATATATTATATTTTACTATACAATATAATATATATTTTTAGTATAAATATCCTTTGTCTTTTCGTTTGCTAGCAGAATTATGTGTTTTATTCAGCTTTTTATGTTTCTTTTGTGTTCTCGTTTGTCCAAACTTCTCCGGTAGCGAAGCTACGCTTCTCTGACCAAATAAAATATCGCCCAACATATTTTGGTGATGAATAGATGATTTTTTCATGGATTTTCCATGTTTATTATGGTCAGGGCTCCACTGTTTCTTGTGGAGCCCAACTACTAAGTTCTCGCTGCGCAATGGTAGCTTCGCTACCGGAGAACTTTGGGATTTATTGGATGATTTTTCGATATTTTCTTCATCTACACGATTAGTAACGGATTCTTCTTTGTACATATTAACCTCATCCTTATCTTCCTCCATTACATCATTAGCAACTGAAACATGCATTATGGACGATTTTTTTTCTTTTTTTCCTTTGAACATTGTCTTGCTAGTAGGATTGTATTTTAAAAACCACATTTCATATTCTTTTGTTCCACGTTTTTGCGATAATTCCTTGTATTTTTCCGCCTTTTCAGCGCGTATTTCTTCGATAGTAGGCTGTTTACCAATACATTTAACACTATAGCGTTTTAATATGCCGGTTTGTTCCAATTTGTTATGGTGTTCGACTTCAAATAAGTAATTCGCCATACATAAAATACGTTCTTTGAAAAATACGAATTCATCCACATAAATAAACGCCAAATAAAAACTTAACATGGTATCAATAGTAGCAATATTGATTTCTTGTGTGCCGATTTGTATGGTATTATAATTATGACATGCCACCGGATGATAAATATAGGCCACTGTATCTTTACCCACCTTTATTTCGATGCGTTCCGGTATAATTTCACCAATTTCTTCGTGTTTAATTTCTTCGACATTTGTAAAACCATTCTCTCTCAAACGTTCACATACAATCATCGCACAACGGTCCGGTTCTTCCGAAATAACATCGAAATCAGGGACTTTTTGCAATTTACGTTGATGTTCTTTGGGCAAATAACGCGAATACAATTTACTCGCATATCCTCCGAAAAATACCACACCTTGTTCAATAAACGAATCGCGAACATTGATATATAGTTTTTCGGATTCGTGCATATTTTGGTGCATCTTGCGCTGGAAATCAATACGAGAACATTTTTCTGACAAAGCGGACATGGATTTTCTATATGGGTGATATTTGTTGAGCAAATTCAATCGTTTGGCCACCTTTTCCCAGCGTGAAACATCACCGGCGGGACGGGAAAGTTCTAAATACATGCTCATCCTTAGAAAATTGGGAGGAGCATATTTGATACCGGCAATGGTTATCGCATCCCTGGAAATGGCTTCGAAAATGGAAGGTTCCAAAAACGTAATGTCGGCTATCGGCAAAAAATCCACATATACCTTAAATGTCCCCGTATGCATACCGGATTTTGCTTCCACTTCCATGTAACCTGCGGCGTAGTAAATATCGGCCAATTCTTTGGCATCTTCGAGTGCAGTGGGTGTGAAAAAATCATAATCGGGCACTTCGATGTCTTTGTTGTAGAATTGGGCATATTTGGGCAAGATGTTGTTGATAGCTGTTCCACCGTAACATATGCATTTTTTTCTGACCAAGAAGTCTTCTAAAATTTTGATTATTTTTTTGACTTCTTCGGAATTGGCCACTTTTTGACCCTGGATTTTTTCACTTTCATCGACTGCATGACGTAAAATCGCCATTTCGCAATCTTCAAACGACATATCATCGTTACAATGTTCGGAATTGAATTTTTTCCCTTTTCTTTTATAAGGTTTTATGGGGTTTTCTTGATCCATATATTTTCTATACACTATTGAACATTTAAATCCGGACAAAAATGAGCGAAAATAAAGAGATTCAATATTGGGTCTTTGCATACCCTTGTATATTTTGTTTGTAGCAACTCGATAAAATTGCTTGGTTACTTTTTCGTTTCTCTACATAGATAACTACAGGTGGTTTTTGTTTCATTTTTTCTAATATTTCTTCTTTATGGTTATCATAATAGGTCTTATGTCGAGTGGGTGAAGTATATTTTTTCAGATGTTCTTTCGTAGTATATAATTCTTCTTTGATTTTTTGTAATTCTTCTTCTAATGATTTATTTTTGATAATTAACTCTTCGGTATTCATATGGTAGTATATGATAAATAATATTTATATTTATCATAAAAAATATAAAATTGTCCGGATTTAGATGTTCAAGGGTGTAATACCGGTAGAAAATATATTATATCAGAAAAACTTGGTCATCCATAGATGGTAAGAACGCCATCACACCACTTAATATCAGAAAAATATGCGAATATGTATGATATACAATATGTTCTCTACTATTCCATTGTTTGCTTGATGCAATGTTTGACATATATACAAAATATAACATAATAGTTGTTACGATTGAGAATAAGACAAAATTACTGGTATTGATAAAACATTTGTAGAGAACCACGGTAGCAATTCCTAGTCTTGCCATTATTCCGTCCATTGTATGCAACGTGGAATTACGTTTGTTGTTTGACCAAAAGATTGCCGATACGAATGATATCATACTAAATAATCCAATAAAATATAGATTGGTGGTGTAAAAACACGGTATCAAAAAACCCAAACTGGTGAAAACCAGAATATATGGCTTATCGATGATGAACGCATCCATTGTTTCTTACATAATATTCCTATTTTTACACCGATGAACATTTGAATTAGAACGGACATCAAAGATGTCCGTGCTTTTCAATTGATTTATCGGTAACGTTGCCCTTGGAACATCTGTTGGCACGCCTTCATGCGTGCCATTATAAATGTTCAAGGGTGTATCTATTTTATAGGTTCTCATTTACACCAAATGAGAACCAGAAAATATTCCAAAATTAAAATATTTTTGGAAACATGGTTAGTATTCCGCTAGTTTCCAAATCTTGTGGTGTGGCATTGTTATTAATATAGTTCAAACAGTAAGCCATGGGAACTACTCCACCTGCATAAGTTGCAAACATTTTCTCACATTCGTATAAATTCGTATCTGGTTTATAATATTGCATTGCATTGAAATTGATACCATAATTCGAAATAGCGGAATATATATTGGGATTGCTCTGGGAAGATACATTGTTGTTTGGCACTAATAAATCAATTCTATTTTTGTTAACTGTATTATTTCCATTAATTAAAGGTCTGTATGGGTCAATAGTATTCTTTTGTGAATAAAAACGCTGTAATATGTCGCCATCACTTGTCATATTATGAAAGAAATCCATATTATTGGTGGTTGCATAAGAATTATTTTCTTTGACAATAATCATCTTATTTTGTGTATATGGATATGAACCTGGATCAATATTTGATGTCGTATTAAAATATCGTTGTAAATTTGGGTCAGCTCTTACAGATTGTATTACGCTATCAATCGCACCATACAATGTTCTCATTTTGGTCATTGCGTCCGGCGGTGGTGCAATTGTATCACTGTTTGGAAAGGGTCGTGGACGAATATTAATAAAAAGTGGATCGCTCGCGTTCATCACCTGATATGTTTGTCCTGATTGATTACCAAATGCATTGATAAGCGTAGATTGCAGCATACTCAATAGAGTAATGTCCTGCGTATTTTTTATAGATGGATTTGCAACCGTTGGATCGCTAGAATATCCAATCACGGCCTGGTTATTATCATTCAAATAGACTGCGAAATCCAGAAATCTACATCCTCTAGATAAAACATATTGAACCATGATATCGCTTACATATCCACCTGAATACGCTGAATTCCATGAACTTTTAATACACAAATGATTTAAATGCAAAGAATGGTCACTTGAATAATTTTGCACTCCACTCGGAAGTAGTTTTGCATCAATCGCAACACTAGCCACTTCTGATTTAATATAACTATAATCCGGATTAGATGCATTCATACCCGAATATCCCTCAATCACATGGTTCTCTATGTTTTTTTGTATTGTGCGACGGTGTTCAAACAATCTATATAAAATAATGGAGAACATAAGGATAATGATTACTAATATGATTTTTTTTACTATCGACATATGTATGTAGGTGTTTATGTATGTTATATTATGCGTCGATAATATTATTGTACTAAATACTACATAAAAATGTATGGCGTGATTGTATAAGAACATATAAGTATACATATATGCCAGGTGGACTTTTGAACATCATTGCTATTGGAAATGCCAATGTTTTTTTAACGGGTACACCTACCAAAACATTTTTTAAAGTGGTATATTCAAAATATACCAATTTCGGTTTGCAAAAATTTAGAATCGATTATGACGGACAACGCGATTTACGTTTGACAGAACCCTCTACTTTTACCTTTAAAATACCCAGATATGCTGAATTATTGATGGATACTTATATTGCTGTTACATTACCTGATATATGGAGTCCGATTTATCACCCAATCAATCAAACCGGAAATGTTTGGTCACCCTACGAATTCAATTGGATACGCAATTTAGGCACACATATGATTCAGGAAGTTCTTATCACGTGTGGTTCTCAAACCTTGCAAAAATACTCTGGCGAATATTTGGCATCCATGGTTGAACGCGACTTCAATACTGAGAAAAAAGATTTATTTAATCGTATGACCGGAAACGTTCCAGAAGTATACGACCCAGGGAATTCATATTCACGTGTTAATGCTTATCCGTCCGCCTACTATACACAAAATAGTAATGGTGCCGAGCCCTCTATTCGTGGGCGTAATCTATTTATACCCATAAATAATTGGTTTACTCTGGATAGTCGCTGTGCATTCCCACTAATAGCTCTTCAATATAATGAACTCTATATTACTGTTACCATGAGACCGATACAAGAATTATTTCAAGTCCGTGATATATTTGACCCTGCCAATCATTATCCTTATATTCAACCGGATTTCAATCAACCGCAGTTCCAGTTATATCGATTCTTACAAACACCCCCTGCATTACGTATTGACCCTATAAATTATGAAAATATTGTTTCTAATTGGAACGCGGACATACATTTGATTTCTACCTATTGTTTTTTATCCAAAGAAGAAGCTCAATTATTTTCCAGTGAAGACCAAGTATATCTGGTGAAGGATGTATTTCAATACGATTTCCTTAATGTGGCAGGTTCAAAAAAAATTAAATTGACATCAACCGGTATGGTGTCGAGTTGGATGTGGTACTTTCAACGTAATGATGTCAATATGAGAAACGAATGGAGTAACTATACAAATTGGCCATATCGAAATCTTCCGGTAGATGTATTTCCAGCGCCAGCATCGTCTTCCGACCTGTCATTCAATAATTTGGGACCCTATTTTAATCCTGATAAAGGAACCACAGGAATATACATTACGGGCGATTTCAGTGCTGTAAACAACAAAGACATTATGCAAACCATGGGTATTGTTCTCAATGGCGATTATCGTGAAAATTTATTTACACGAGAAATATATGATTATATTGAAAAATATACGAGAACTCCTGGGTCGGCAAAGGACGGTATATATTGTTATAATTTTTGTTTGAATACAAGCCCTTTCGAATATCAACCATCTGGTGCTATCAATCTCAGTAAATTCAAAGATGTTCAATTGGAGTTTACCACAATGGCACCTACTATTGATTTAGTGAATTCAAATTACCAGGTTATATGCGATGGTCAAGGAAATGCAATCGGTATCAGCAAACAAAATTGGCAATTGTTCGAATATAACTATAATTTGACTATTTTTGAAGAACGATACAATGTGTTGTCATTTATTGGTGGAAATTGTGGTATGTTATATGCACGATAAAAATATTATACGTCTATACTATAATATTACTATTTGATATTTTGAAACATGGAGAACCAATTTCCTTCCAAAAATCCTTTTCATTTTTCTCATAAAGACAAAATTGATGAGTTGGAGGTTCTCGCTTTTGAACAAAAGATAAAGAAAATACATAAAAAAAAATTCAAGGAGAACTATAAAAACATTGAACTTATTCAAAGTGTGTATGATGCGCCGACCAATGATAATAGCATTCCATTAGACAATGATGTAGGACGTTTTATGGAGGGTCATAGACCCGGAGTAAAACGTAATAATGACGGAGAACGAAGTTCGGAGTCATTTCCCGACAAATCATCATGTGGCTGTAAAAAAACAAATGACGATACCACAAATTATTATGAAGAAAAAAAAAAGAGAACCAAGCGAACCGTTCAACACATAAAAGAACAAATTTATTCGGTATTATCAGGTAAAAATGATATCGAAAAAACATCAACAAAAATAATAGAAGGATATACAGCTGGTGATAAGACAGCAAGTGCTACCGGAAATATCGATATTGACTTTAATAATAAAGACCCATTATATTGGTTATTTCAATTTCCATACGATATTTTTCAATATATTCCAAAATTAATTAATGCAATGATATACGATGGCTCATACGAATTCGCCAGTGCATTTACGTTAGAAAAAGGTGCAACAACACAAGAAGGTGACGCACAAGTTATACATGATATTATAGCTCTTACATTTTCTTTCCCTATATGTGTTTTTATTACCTATAATTGGTTTTTCTTGTTGGCATACAAGAGCAAATATAATTGTCAAAATATCGACCCACATATTGAGATTTGCCGTCCGGCAAATGATAGCGTGCGTATGAACTTAAATTTTAATTCTGTTGTTGATGATAATGCCAGACAATTTTTAAATTTATTTTTTGATTTTTCAGTCAAACCTTTGGAAGTATTCGACCAAATAGTATTCGGCGATAAGGGTATTTCGCGATTATGTTTGATGTGTCCATCGCGTATTTTAATTAAATTCATATTGTTGTTAATGTCCTTTTTAATTGTTACATATTTCAGTTTGTTTGATTCGGTTGAATCAATTATCGGTGGTTCTTCATTAGTGATTATGGGATTCTGTATAATAGTTATTATATATCAATTTGGTTCTCAAATTTGGGGCCAAGGTAAAGAAATTTTGACATTTTCTAAAAGTTATTTGGCTACTTTTTTTGTTGGTATACTTTTTGTTACTTTTCGTATTATACTTGCTATTTTTTCAATAGCCACAAGTAGCATTTTAATTTCATTCTATTTTTGGACTACAACCATGTTTGCTTTTCTTATTTATGGTGAAAAAGGAATTGGTGGTATACCTACCGAAATAGAAAATATCGACTCTTATATTGATGAAGACGTATTATGGTTGCAAGACAAAGATACAAACTGTTTTAAACCTGAATTATGGAGAAAAGTATTGAGAACCATTGTGTTTTTTATTTATGATAATTTTTACGCACTATCATTTTTATGTATAATGAGTAGTAATATTGTTAATGTTTTCATTAACTTGCAATCTCCATCATTAGGCTATGTAATAAAAGGCATTATTGGAGCCCAATTATTTTTAATAG
>TBL_comb47_HYPODRAFT_10001764_pt1 | contig 27662 bp, 21 predicted proteins | sample TroBogypolimnion_40_FD_10682 | JGI IMG/M metagenome (IMG submission 10682) | reverse complement strand
CCTTTATCAATGCCTCCCACAATCCACACAGTCGGTTGTGTCATACTCTCAAGAGCATACCATGTAGAATTGATGTTGGTGGCCTTAGAATCGTTGATAAACTCAATACCATGAACTTTTAAAAAACGTTCGAGACGATGTTCGACACCTTTAAAATCGGCCATACTCTCGCGAATTTTTTCGCTCCTGATATTGACTACCATTCCTGAAATACCTGCTGCCATCGAGTTATAGGTATTGTGACTCCCCTGTAATGCAATATCTAAAATTGACATAGTAAAAATATTTTGTGCCCAGTTAATAATCAATTTGTTATCCAATACACCAGCCCCTTCATCCGGTGGTAATCCCAAAGTAAATGGGATACATCTTGCGGCAGGTTTACGTTTTGCTATTTCTGAATGTACAACAGGATCGTCGCTGCAGTAAATAAAATAATCAGCTTCTGTTTGGTTTTGTATGATCCTGAATTTCGAATCTATGTAATTCTGCATCTTATAATCATACCGATCCAGATGATCAGGTGTGATATTCAGCATAATAGCGATATCCGCTTTAAACTCATACATTCCATCAAGCTGAAAGCTGCTCAGCTCAATTACGTAATAATCAAAATTATTTTCGGCAACCTGCCAGGCCAGACTCTGGCCTACATTACCGGCCAGTCCCACATTGTACCCGGCCTTTTGGAACATATGGTAAATCAATAAAGTAGTCGTTGTTTTCCCGTTACTACCAGTTATACAAATCATTTTTGCTGAAGTGTATCTTCCGGCAAATTCGATTTCAGAAATCACAGGGATACCTCTTTCTTTCAGCTTAACAATCAATGGCGCCTTATCCGGGATCCCAGGACTTTTAATCACAACATCTGCGTTTAATATCTTATCTTCCGAATGGTGACCTTCCTCAAAGTCAAACTTACGTTCGGTCAACTCTCCTCTGTACTTGTCCTTAATGACACCAAAGTCTGAGACAAAGACATCAAATCCCTGTTTCCTTGCCAAAATGGCTGCACCAACTCCACTTTCAGCGGCTCCCAATATGACTGCTCTTTTCTTCATTCTTTTTTTTAAACTATACTATCAAATAAGGAATCAGGTAAAAGGAAGTTGTATTCCAAACTCTTTCTTCACGCTATCAACCATTTCCTGTTTTCTTTTTCCTCTTTCCTCTTTCTTAGTATTAACGCATTTTCAACGTGACGATGGTCAATACCGCCAATATGATCCCAACTATCCAGAAACGGGTTACAATTTTTGCTTCCGGAATTCCCTGTTTCTGAAAATGATGATGAATTGGGCTCATTAGGAAAATCCGGCGACCTTCTCCATATTTCCTTCTGGTATATTTGAAATAACTAACCTGCATAACAACCGAAAGATTTTCTATAACGAAGATTCCGCACAAAATTGGAATCAGAATTTCTTTACGGATTATAATTGCAAAAACAGCCAGAATTCCACCCAGCGCAAGGCTGCCGGTGTCTCCCATAAATACCTCAGCCGGATAGGAGTTATACCATAAAAAACCAACTGTCGCACCGATAAACGCCGAAATAAATACAGTCAATTCGCCAAGATTTGGGATATACATGATATTCAGGTATTCGGCATAAATTACGTTACCACTGACATAGGCTAAAATACCGAGTGTGGCTCCGCTAATCGCTGATGTTCCTGTCGCAAGTCCGTCAATTCCATCGGTAAGATTAGCGGCATTCGAGACAGCCGTAATTATCAGGATAATGGAAATGGCATAAACCAACCATTTCCATGTTTTAGCACTTTTGCCCATAAATCGCACGAGCAAGGAATAATCAAACTCATGATTCTTGATGAACGGCAAGGTTGTTTTTGTTGATTTAACTTCATTGGTAACATGCTGCAGTCGATGCATTCCGGTAATGCTGTCCAGAACAATTTCTTTCACATAAAATCCATTTTTATCGACAACCCGTTCACGAACAACTACCTCATTCGAAAAATAAAGCGTTGCAGCGACAATAATACCCAAAGTGACCTGACCCAAAATTTTAAACTTTCCTGCTAATCCAGCTTTATCCTTTAGAAAAACCTTAATATAATCGTCGAGGAAACCGATTAAACCGAGCCAAATAGTGGTAATCAGCATCAGAAGGATGTAAATATTATCCAGCCTCGCAAATAACAGGGTAGGAATAATAATGGAAGCGAGGATGATAAGACCACCCATGGTTGGCGTTCCTTTTTTTGCCATCTGTCCTTCCAGCCCCAGATCACGAACCTCTTCTCCAATCTGTTTAAACTGCAGGAAATGGATCAGCTTTTTCCCAAATCCGACCGTAATGAGCAATGAAACGATTATTGCTGCACCTGACCGAAAAGAAATGTATTGAAACATTCCCATTCCGGGAATGTCCAAATTCTTTAAAAGCTGATATAAATAAAAAAGCATAGTTGTCAGTTTTAAATATTCCCAAATATTTCGTTGATCACTTCCTTATCGTCAAAATGATATTTCACTCCCTTTATTTCCTGATAATCTTCATGACCTTTACCTGCAACCAGAATAATATCACCGGGATGCGCCAGCATGCAGGCAGTTTTGATGGCCTCCCGCCGGTTTACAATTGATAATGCCTTGATTTTCTGATCCTGCCTGATACCGGCTTCCATGTCAGCCAGTATCTGTTCCGGTTCCTCCGAACGAGGATTATCAGAAGTCAAAATGACTTTATCACTTTGCCTTACAGCTTCCTGTGCCATTTCAGGACGTTTGGATTTATCGCGGTCGCCTCCTGCACCAAGGACCGTGATCACCTGCTCATTGCCATTTCTTATTTCAGCAATTCCTGACAAAACATTCTTAATGGCATCAGGTGTATGGGCATAATCTACAACTGCATATTTCCCTTCCGGGGAACGAATAATTTCAAACCGACCAGATACTGGTCGCAATTCGCTTAATATCCTAAGGATGTCATTCTGATCAACACCCAGCAAAATAGTAGCTCCCATAACTGCCATTAAATTACTGGCATTGAAACTTCCGGTAAAATGTGTCCAGACATCATGACCATCAATACTCAGGAGCATTCCGTCAAAATGTTTCTCAAGTATTTTGCAATGGAAGTTAGCCAACGATCTTAACGAATATGTTTGCTTGGTTGCCAGGGTATTCTGAAGCATCACCAACCCATTTTTATCATCGATGTTGGTTAATGCAAATGCCTTTTCGGGCAACAGATCGAAAAATTTCTTTTTAGCCTTTAGGTATTCTGCAAATGTGTGATGGTAATCCAGATGATCGTGTGTCAGGTTAGTGAAAACTCCACCATCAAAATCAATCCCGCTGATACGGTCCTGATCTATCGCATGAGAACTAACTTCCATAAAACAATATTCGCATCCGGCTTCCACCATTCGCGACATGAGTTCCTGAATCTGTAATGCATCCGGAGTGGTATGAGTGGCATGGAATTCATCCTTACTCACATAATATTTTATAGTCGAAATTAAGCCGACTTTATAACCAAGCATGGTGAAAGTACTGTACAAAAGACTTGCAATGGTCGTTTTCCCATTGGTCCCGGTAACACCAACAACTTTCAGATTTTCTGAGGGATGATCATAAAAAGCAGCTGCCAACCTGCCAAAGTTTGGCTGTGTCTCAGCGATTCGCACCAGTACAATTCCCGTCGGGAAATTTTCAGGTACATCTTCGCAAACAACAGCCACAGCTCCCATTTCAATAGCCTTTTCAATGAACTGATGACCATCGGTATGTGATCCTTTCACCGCAACGAATAAATCACCTTTGCCTACCCGCCGCGAATCAAACTGTATCTGGCGAACCAAAACAGATAAGTCTCCCCGTGATTCAAGAATACTGATACCCGCCAAAAGGTCTTTTAACGCTTTCATTGATTTGGGTTTTTAGGTTGCACTGCACTTTTTTTAATTCCCTTATTATTCTTCTTATCCAGTGCTTTTTGCGCTGCAACCTTTGCCTTCCACCTGTCAATAGCAGCCTGGTTTGGTTTTGCCTTTTGTGCAGTAACAGGTTTTGCTTTCAGTGCAGCAACTTTCTCTTTCCACTTTTTAATAGCCTCAGGACTTGCTTTTGGCTTTACTCCAACACTTTTAGTAAGACCTGCCCTTATAACCGGACTATGATTATTCTTTGGTTTTGCGGTAGCAGTTTTCTCTGATTTCGATTTTAGTGCTGTTGTTGCTAATGCCATCATTGGCGTCTTAATCGAATCACCCTGTGAGACACTGTCTCTTTTCATGATTTGAAGCTCATCAAATCCAAGGTCAAGAGTAATGACATCTCCCTTTGTAAACGACATCCCTGCAATCGGTGATTGGTGATATACCCGTCCGAAACCATTCATGCTGGTTTTTAGTCCTGATTTTTCGAGAAGGTAAACAGCATCACTGGCTCCCATCCCAACCACATCAGGGACAATACCAGGCATATCATTTATCCCGTTAATAAATACGGTCATTGAATCGTTAGTTACTGCCACGTGTTCTGCAGTAATATTCTGAGTCTGGTTTTTGAACCCAAGATCCTGAGCCAAAAGCATCACATCTTCCCTGATTCCTGGCTTTACCTGGGGAACTTCCTTGTGCGGAGGGATTGAATCGGGAGCCTGATTGAGATATGAAGCATAAACTTTATCAGCAATTCCCCTGAAAACCGGACCTGCTACAGAACCTCCGTAGAATGCTCCCTTTGGTCCGACAATAACCACAATGCAACTGTATTTTGGATTATCTGCAGGGAAATATCCACAAAACGAGGCCTGATATTTTTTTGACCCCTCGCTTAAATAACCTTTGTCTTCGTTGGCAATTACTGCTGTTCCTGTCTTACCGGCAATCGTATAATACCTGTTCTTAAGAGCCTTACCTGTACCGTTTATACATACCCCCTTGAGCATCCCCTGGGCCTTTCCCAAAGTTGTTTTTGAACAAAGTGAAGGATTGATCACCTCTGTTTGAAACTTCCGGATAGGAATCCCATCTTCCCTGATTTCTTCGATAAACTTGGGTTTTACCATGACTCCATTATTAGCCACAGCATTGTAAAAAGTGAGTGTCTGAATGGGTGCAATCTTTATTTCGTAACCATGAGCAATCCAGGCCAGTGAAGGCCCCCACCAACTTGCATCGGTTGGGTATTTTATATATGGTTCTGCTTCTCCGAGGAATCCTAGTCCAAGTGGTTTATTCAAACCAAAACTGTATAGACGGTTGATAAAATCCTTCTCTTTCCCCTCGTAAAACTTGGTAATGATTTTTGCCACTCCAATATTGGAAGAAAGCTCAAATATCTTTTTCATGGTAATTAACCCATGACCACCGTGATCGGCATCACTATCCTTCATTTTTTGTCCTCTGTACTCCCAGAGTCCCTTTCCGGTGTCGAACATATCCATGGTGTCAACATATCCTTCTTCCATGGCAACCATAAGGGTCATCAGCTTAAACGTGGAACCGGGCTCACTGCAACCCTGCGCACCAAAAGCAAAATTGTAAGTCTCTCCGTATGTTCCATCTTTCTTACGACCCAGATTAGCTATGGCTTTAATATTTCCGGTTTTTACTTCCATCACCATGGCAGTTCCCCATTCGGCCTGGCTGAGTTCCATCTGTTTACCCAGGGCCGTTTGGGCATAGTCCTGAAGATTGACATTTATGGTGGTAATCACATCTTTCCCTTCTTTGGGCTCAATCAATGGCGTATTGATCCAGCTCCCTGAGAAATTGCGTTTGAGGGCCAATCCATTTTGTCCGGCCAGGTAATTTTCTGAAAGACCTTCAACACCGGTATATCCAACATTACCATGAAGCCCGCCAAATACTCCTTTATTGAGCACGCCTATCGTTCGGCTGGCCAGATCTCCATGAGGCAATATTCGCTTATTTTCGGTCACAAAAACCAATGCAGATCCAAAACGGCTGCGTGACATGGTTTTTAGCAGTTTAAATTCCTGAAACTTGTTGTGATCAATTTGCTCAGGGTTAATTAAGAACCATCTGTTTTTCTTATCAAATGCAGCTTTAAAACGAATCCTGAATTCGGCTGATGAGAAACCAAAGAAGCTGGATAACTCTTCAACCACCTGTTCCGAGTCTTTATTAAATAATTGCTGAACACGGGGAGCCATCATATCCATCCTTATTTCATAATATGGAACTGAAGTCGACAATATACTTCCATCATCGGCACAAATATTTCCTCGTTTTGCCCAAATATCGGTGGTATTGCTTCTCAGGTCTTTGGCTATCTGTATCCATTTTTGAGTATCCACATTCTGAATAATAAGAATCCGGCTTATTATAACAAGTCCGAATATGGCTATCGCAAAATAAACGATGCCAAATCGTAAGGTTATAGCTTTCCTGATTTCCATTATTTAGTCTCCGGTTTTTTTATTACAATCCGCTTTGGCGGTTCAACAGGTTCAATCAGATCAATTTTCCGTTCAATCACCCTTCTTGTAACTTCCGAAGGTCGGTTGATGTACATCAGTTCTGTTTCATGAATCACCGATTCAGATTTGTATTCTCGAAGCGAATCTCTTACCATCTCCATTTTCCGAATGGTTTTTTCTGTACGGTAACGGTTGGTTATTAAACCAATCCCCAAAAAAGCAACAAAGAACACGAAGGGTAACTGACTGGTCACCTTTTCGCTGGCTAATACGGTACCTCCAAGGATACTTTTTAAACCTGCCGTCGAGATTCGCTTGCTCTTTTTCTCTTTCTTTTCTGTCATGCGTTCTTTTCTGCAATTCTCAGTTTGGCACTTCGGGCTCTTGGATTTCGCTCAATTTCATCTTCTGAAGGAACAATTACTTTCCTGTTGATCGCTAACAATGGCGATTCAACATTTCCAAAAAAATCCTTCTCTTGTTTGCCGGTAAAATCACCCGAACGGATGAAGTTCTTAACCATTCTGTCTTCCAGTGAATGATAGGTAATCACTACCAATCTGCCTCCCGGCTTGAGCAACTTGATACTCTGTTCCAGAAACTCATGTAAAACATCCATTTCATGATTGGTCTCGATGCGCAAAGCCTGAAAGACCTTAGCCAGATATTTACTTTCCTGCAACCTCGATACGCAGGGCGCTATTGCTTCCTTAAACTGCTCAATAGTCTGAACCGGCTTGGCATTTCGTGCTGAAACCAATTGTTTGGCCAACCTACCGGCGTTATCAATTTCGCCATACTCGCGAAAAACTGTTCTTAATTGGTCTTCGGTATAAGAGTTCACGATATCGGCTGCTGTTTGCGACGAATCACGGTTCATCCGCATATCCAGATCACCGTCAAAACGGAAAGAAAAACCCCGCTCAGCCACATCAAAATCATGTGATGAAACACCCAGATCGGCAAGAATACCGTCTACCTGTTCAAGGTCGTAATACTTTAAAAAATTTCGTATGTATTTAAAATTGTGCCTGATGAAAAAAAAGCGATCATCCCGGATCACATTCGCTGCTGCATCTTCATCCTGATCGAAGGCAAAAAGCCGGCCCGTTTTTAAGCGGCTGAAAATCTCGCGTGAATGGCCCCCGCCACCATAAGTGACGTCAACATAATCGCCATTCGCCTTAATTTCCAGCCCGTTGACACTCTCGTTCAACAAAACCGGCACATGATATTCTCTTTCCACCTTTATACCTCTTCATTTCCTACAACTCGTGCAAATACACTTTCATAATCATCACATGACAGAATATACCGGTCATGTTCTGCCGAATCCCAAAGTCTGATACGGTCACCCTGTCCGGTGAAAATTACATTTTTTGTTATTCCTACTTTTTCAATGAAATTATTGGGAACATTCATGCGGCAGCTATCCGGGACAGGTATTACTTTAAAATTCCGATAAAACGCATCGAGCGCCCGGCTATGCATTTTATTGTCCCTGTTCAGTTTTGATCTGATCTGGGCAATCCGGATTTCCCATTCCGACATGGGATAAATGTTCAGACACTTCTCATAAGGATCCAGCTCGACGACCAACTGGCCACCGGGAATCGTACCGCCCATTTCATTCTTGAAATCTGCCGGTAATACGACTCTTCCTTTTTCATCAAAGGTTGCTTCTTTTTCCGCCGAGAAGTTCATTTTTCAAAGTGTCTTAAATTCAAACGTAAAAGTAATAAAAAACAGAATACATCAGTCACTATATTCCACTATCAGTCCCTTTCAGGCACATAAAAGTATAAAAAAAAGCGTTAACAAACTGTTTATATCTTGTGCATAATTAGAAAACGCATCTTATACAATATTGATATTCTGATATTTAAATCAGAAACAAATTTTAATTATATTCGTTAATAAAACGTTTTCAATACGCAAAAGTAATCATCCATTTTGACTTCCGAAGTATAAAATGTAGTTTGTTGATAAATTTTTAGGCAAATCAGTAAATGGCTCTCAATCAGCAGTGCCAGCGATAAAAGCAACTTGTTGTAAATGCCCGTTTCTTTGATTTTATCTGATTTACCCGCAAATAAGTCTTTGCTCCCTTCTCTCTGAACGATGCGTCATCCGTGACAAGGGATTTCGATACTCATCTCAGGAAATGATTTTACTAAGACCAAAATCAATTAAAACCGAAGCAAGGGCCACGCATTAGTAATAATTTTATATTTTCGGCAATCATTAAGATGCTGTTCAACTTCTTAATTTCAAAAATCTATCATGAATTCTGACAATAACGAACCGGCAAAACCGATCAACATAAGGGAAACATTTCTGAAAAAGAACCCCCGACTTGCAAAGAAGATACCGGGATTTGTTTACAGGTATATTACCCGTATTCTGCACATCGACGAAATCAATGGACTCCTGGCCAATCATGGGAAAGAAAGAGGTGTTGAATTTGCCCGAAGTATGATCAAAGAGTTTAACGTTAAAGAAACTATTATTGGGAGTGAAAATATCCCTGCAACCGGAAGGTTTATCTTTGCCTCCAACCATCCGCTGGGAGGTTTCGATGCGCTCCTGATCTTAAGCAACATCGATCATTTTATCGGTCAGCCCATTACACTGGTTAATGATATTCTGATGAATATTCCACAGTTGAGACCTGTTTTTATTCCCCTCAATAAATACGGAGGCCTCATGAAGGATGTGATACGCCAACTCGATGAAGCATATTCTTCCGACAAACAAATTCTGATTTTTCCCTGCGGATATGCCTCACGTCGCCACAAAGGAATTATCCGCGATCCTGAATGGAAGAAACATTTCATTGTTAAATCCATTGAATACCAGCGAGACGTCATTCCTGTTCATGTAAGCGGAAGGAACTCCAGCTTCTTTTACAATCTGGCTAACTTTCGTACTTTCTTCAGGATAAAATGGAACCTTGAAACCTTTTACCTGGCTGACGAAACTTTCGGGCATAAAAACCAGCAATTCACCATTACCTTTGGAAAACCAATTCCTTATACCCATTTCGACAAAAGCAAAACTCCCGACCAATGGGCAGCCGAAGTGAGAGACATTGTGTACAAGTTACCAAATGATTTCCCCCGCTAAGATTATGGATTGAAAAAACCAATCCTGAAAGATTTTTTTTAGTTTTGTACCTCCATAAAATCAGATATCATTAGTATGAAGGATATTATTGCACCTGTGTCAAAAGAAGCATTGCTTGCCGAATTGACCCCGGACAAGTTAATGAGGCAGACCAATAAAGGCGATAACGAAATTTATATAATTACTTATCAGGATTCCCCCAATGTCATGCGTGAGATTGGAAGAGTAAGGGAATTGACATTCAGGGACGCCGGAGGTGGTACAGGAGAGGATATTGACATCGACGAATACGACACCTGTAATGAACCCTACAAACAACTGATCGTATGGGATCCGCAAGCTCTTGAAATCATCGGCGGTTACCGTTACATTATCTGCAACAATCTGCCGGTCGATAAGAATGGAATTGTACAACTTGCCACTACACATCTGTTCAATTTCTCCGAGAAATTCGTTAAAGAATATCTGCCCTACACCCTTGAACTGGGCCGTTCGTTTGTTCAGCCTCATTACCAGTCAAGCAAAGCCGGCGCCAAAGCGCTTTTTGCACTCGATAACCTGTGGGACGGTTTGGGAGCATTAATCGTCGACAATCCCGAAATCAAATATTTCTTCGGAAAGGTGACCATGTATACTCATTTTCATACCAAGGCCCGAAACCTGATCCAGTATTTCTTCCTGAAATACTTTAAAGACAATGAGAACCTGGTGACCCCCATCCACCCTCTGGATCTGGGGATTGACATGAAAGAAATGGAAAGGGTATTCAATGGTGGATCATACAAGGAAGACTATAGAATACTATCACAGAAGGTTCGCGAATTCGGCGAGAACATTCCTCCCCTGATCAATTCATATATGAATCTCAGTCCTTCGATGAAAACCTTTGGAACTGTTATTAACGATACATTCGGGAATGTGGAAGAAACCGGGATTATCCTTACCATCTCCGACATTTACGAAGCCAAGACTGACCGTCATATCGAAACCTATTTGCGTACCAAGGAAACAACCGACTGGCCTTTGCCTGAATAAACCTCAACATGTCATACTATCAGGAACACGAGAAATTTCATGTAGCTGTCGACTCCATTATCTTTGGATACGATGAAGGTGGCCGTGAGTTAAAGGTACTTCTGCTGAAGCGAAATTTCCAGCCTGCAATGGGCGAATGGTCGCTCATGGGTGGATTCCTGAAAGACAACGAAGCCGTTGATGAAGCGGCCAAACGGATATTACACCAGCTTACCGGCCTCTCGGAGGTTTACATGGAGCAACTCTACACCTTTGGTGAAGTCGACCGTGATCCGGGAGCACGCATCATTTCGGTGGCCTATTTTGCCCTGATTAAAATCAATGCTTCCGATCTGGAACTGGTCAGAACCCACGGAGCTACCTGGATTCCAATCTCTTCAATGCCTGACCTGATTTTTGACCATACGGCAATGGTCAACCGGGCACTGAAAAAACTACAGGTCAGGGCAAGGACACAACCCATCGGCTTCGAATTGCTGCCTGACAAATTTACCATTCCTCAACTGCAGGGTTTGTACGAAGCCATCTACAACAAAACCATTGACAAACGGAATTTCCGACGTAAACTGCTGTCCATGGATCTGCTTGAAAAGCTGGAAGAAAAAGAAAAGGAATCCTCGCGAAAAGGTGCCTGGTACTACCGCTTCGACCCCAAAAAATATGAAGATCTGCTGAAAAGAGGGTTTAACTTCGAACTGTAGGCAAGAGTTTAGATACCAGACAATAGACTTCAGACAATAGAGAATACATTAGCCTGAGCAGAACTCAATTATTCTATTCTCAAAATACTTCCTTTACACCTTATTTAAAGGTGATTGTGTTTGATTGCATATCGATACAGAACCTACTTCCCTCAAAAAAGTCAAGGCCAAGAAGCCCACTATAATCTGAATAAATACCATGTGCCAGAAAGTCATAAACCTGAATCTGATATTTTTCCTTAATCTGTCCGAGCGATGAGAAGCTTCGAACTTGAAAAACCTCAGTTTCTATAATTCCATTTGCCGTTTCAACTTCTACCCTCCCAACAATGTCATTGATGTCATAACCGAACAAATATAAGCTATTGCTGTTAATGGTTGTGTTCGTTGCTCCGGTATCAAGAATCATCTTTAGCTCAAACTTGCCGTCCAATTCCACGCTGACAATGATAAGTCCGCTTTCGGGTTCTCTTTTGAATGGAAATCTTATGGATTGATGCGATTGAAAATACCGGTAATCTTTCTTATAGGCTTGAAAGATCCCGTAAAAATCAATGTAATTTTAGTATGTGCTGCTGTTTTATCACGTCCGATGTAGCAGACTTCTTTCATGTCTTTGCTGTGATAGATAGGTATGCCTGAAAGAACATCAATCTTACTTTCATCCATGATCGGATTACCAAGCAAAACCCACTCATCAGGATAGAGATTCCTGATGCTGCTGATATTTACTGATTGTTCCATTTCATTATTTTTTATGATCCGTTAATCACTTGCATAAAGTTACATTTTTCCAATTTTCATGCCATATATTTGAGAATATTTCCGATTAAAAAATTGTTTCATTCAACGATACTCCGATAGCAAATCAAATATCAAATCAACAGTATAACGCGTATCCCGAATGATCGGTCAGCCACGACATATCTCGCTATTTATTGTTATTCTGCTTATTAATTGCCTGTCCATTCCCATTTTTCTCAAATATACTAAAAAACGATCAAAAAGGTTACTCGTCTGAAACAGTGAAGATTTTGGAAGGCCGAATTTTCTTTAATCCTGCTTATCCTGTAATCATTTAATCGTGTTCCGACCAGGGTTGAATTGTCACCTTCTGTATACCTTGTGTATACCTTGAGTATACCTTGTGTGTACCTTGTGTGTTTAAAAATACATAGGGTATACTTATCCTATACTTATTTTATACAAAATTTATACTCAAAAGGGCACCCGGGTACTACGCATTACCAGCCCAATAGTTTCAGTAAAAACAAATGTTCTTAAGATCTCATGAGGTTTTTGCCGGGATATTACCTGTTCGCTTCTTTAGGATGGCTATTTGCAGGAATGACTATCGGATGACCATTTAATGACTACCAAACGACCATTTAATGACCTTTGGATACCCCTTGTGAAAATTACGAATATTCATTATTCAATGTCGTTTAGATAAGGTTTCTTTGTTTAACCACTGTCGGGGTTTTCAACCACCAACAGGGTTCCCGATGGCCCCAATAGTGGTTAACAACCCTGTTGGCGGCTTAACTAAACGACATGGATTCATTATCGCTGAAATGTCCCGATCCTTATTGTTTGGATGATTGGTTTTTCCGGCTGAAGAAACCGATGTAATAATTCAAATGGGATTTATACCACTTCCGATTACCCAGGCGACTTAGGAGCGACCGCCGTGTTTGTACTGAGTAGAAGGACCGGACGATCTGGCCGATATACATGGTGAATAGCTGATGGCTGATGAAATGCAGGTTCCGGTTGGTATGATAAAAGAAATCAGAACTTAGGTTTAGATCATGCTTTTTCGCAAAGAGCAGGGAAGAGAGGTTGCTCTTCGGATAGAATCTTCCGGGGAGTTCCAGTGCTTTTCCGGCGAATACATAATAGGCCATGGCCTTTTGTTTATCGTGGATATGCAGCAGGCTATCTTTTACAGATGATCTTCCGGAGAGCAGGTAAAGATCATAGAGATCACGGAAGGAAACGACGCCATAGGCATGTCCCTTGTTGCTGATCTGGCTGTGAATGAAATTGAGTATGATTTTATGCTCATCGGAAAGTACAAAGCACCCTTTCAGCGAGCCAACGGTTTGTTTCTTTCGATCAATGATTCCGGTATTAAACCAGCGCATTTCCTTTCCCTGCACGGGGATACGATGTATTTCAACAACAGCAGCAAAATCGGGATGGAAGAGCCGTGGATAATGTTTCAGCATTCCAACATTGGTATAGTCAGCAACGGGGGCGAAGGTTGCATAGCCCTGTCTTTCCAAAAGTCGGGCAGAGGCCAGGTAATCTTTTTCAGGAACCAGAAAGTCGATGTCGCCCATGATCCGTTCGCCGGGGTCGGAATAGAGACCATCGAGCAGATGGCCTGCCCCCTTTAAATATACCGGATAGATGTTCTTTTGGTTCAAAAGCTCCGTTATTGCCTGAAGTTGACTGCGGATTTGTTTGTTCCGTGCAACATTTAATTCATAAACATACTTTAAATGTTCGGCCAATTCCTGGGGGAGGCAGGAGAGGATTTTCTGTGATTTAAACTTCAGGTAAATAGCCGGCAGTATCAAATGGTTGCTGCACAGGGTCACGAATTGCTCCCAGTCGATGGAGTCAGAGCCGATCAGTTCAATCAGTTCCTGCCTGAATCCGGGATGTTCATCCGGGGTCAGGCATTTGCCGGTCAGGTAAAAGAGTTCCTTGTCAGTCATGATCAAACAGGTTTGTGATTACTTCCAGAGCCTTTTCGTTGTTCGAATAGGTCAGCCGGTAAAACGGCAGCGGTACAATCCTGTCAAGGAAGGTCTGCGCATTTTCCCTGCCCGGCGACACCCAGGCCTGATCGAGAAGCAGCTTTATGCCGCTTAAGGCATCCAGCTTCTCCCAGGCAAGATCAACTTCAGGATTATACGTGACAAAGACTATATTCCTTACAGGGCAGGCTTCCGGGGTTTCGGACGAAGCGCCCGCAGGGGGCAGGTAGCGCACACTTTTCTCCGGAGAGATGAAACTGACTTGTTTTTGTTGCAGTCCGGGTAATAGCGGAGACAGTAATTCCACAGAGCCCTCTTTCACCGACATGGCGATTGGAAAGGGCCAGGCCTTCAGCGTGTTTCGTTCGATGGGGACAAAATCGTCGGCTGTGATCGTGTAGCCACGGTCCTGAAGAAGGACTGCCATGGTGGTTTTGCCCTTTCCGGGAGCTGCCGTAAACAGTATAGTTTTCTTCCCGTTGGTAATCGACGAAGCGTGAACAGTCATCAGCCAATCGGCATCTGTTTTGCCGTGCATCACGTTGATCAGGAACATAAAGATCATCCCCTTCACATAATGGGTTTCGTCCGCGGTCCACGATCCTTTGAATTCTCCGTTGAAACGAAAGACAATGCGGGAGTCGTAAGCGAATAGTTCAAAGAGGGGACAACCGTCCTGCTCACCGGTTGTTTCAAGATGGCTGATAAGCGGATGAAGGTAATCTTCGAATGCCCCGGTCTCATAGGAGAAGGTAAAGTGGTGATTGCCCAACCGGTAGTGATGAATGGAATATGGACGGAAACGGGTTTCATTTCCTTGGGTTAAAGGCTGATGAGTGTGATCAGGAGCAGGTTCGGTGCGGTTCATCCGAAAAGCAAGAGTCGGTTTGGAAACCAACTGACCCGTATCCAAAGCAGGTTCGGTGCGGTTCATCAGTTCAGTCTGGCAGCGGATATCCTGAACAAAGGTTTTGCTTTCTCCGACAGATAGCCCGTAACGATGGGCAAACTCAGCAGCTATGGTTTCGGCGCTGTCTCTATGGGTGATCCTTCTGAATACATACCATGCCGGTTCTTCCAGCCGGAGGTAGGAGTTGCTGTTTTGAAACCAGACCAGACGGGCTGATCCGATCTTTTTCTTCAGATAGGGTATCCTGGACACCATGATTGAATCGGTACAGTTTTTCTAATGTTGGGTTGATTATCATTAAAGATAAGAAAACCAGAGGTATTTTTCTAATTTACAGGCTTGAAATTAGAAAAAAATCTTCTCCACCACAGATACCACAGATTACCACCGATTGGAAACTTTATTTTGTATCTGCACCAAAGACTCAATATTAACGCGAAGGCACAAAGACGCAAAGAATTAATCCCTCCCGAGCACTCGGGATCGGGATAAGACAAAGATGTCCAATATGTTGTATTACTTCGTGTCTTCGTATCTTCGCGTTTAATGTTGATTAAAGGTTTTTCGGAGTAGACTCTATTTCTTTATTAATCTGTGTTCGTATGTATAATATATGGGGTATTTATATGCCACCATTCCAAGTAATCGGGACCAAGACACCAAGTTACACAAAATAGTACAATTCAGTTTATTAGTCTTAGTGAAACTTAGAGTCTTCCAGACTTTGTGGCAGAAAAAAATCTTCTCCACCACGGATACCACAGATGAACACCGATTGATCCCGATTACTCGGGATTATTCTTCTGTTTATTAATCTGTGTGCATCTGTGTAATCTGTGGTGATAATTTAATCGGATTGAGGAAAAAGAATACGGGCATTTTGTTTTACAGGATAATAAATAAAGGAGGCAGAATTGATCTGTTTTATAATTTCTTTTATAGTTTAAATACCTAAATTGGAATTATTAATGCTTAACAAATACTGAGATTGGGTGTGAGTGATTTAAATAACCATTGAACACTAGTGTATTCGCTTTTATGAATATGGGTTTCTATGGGGATTATGAGTATATTTAACAGTTTGTTATTTAGACAGGTTATAAATTACAACATATTTTTACATTTTATATTTAAATTAGAAAATTGTATCGTAAATTTAATCATAGAGATTGAACATTAATTTTTGTTTAAGTTCGATTGTTCTACTATTTGACCTGAAGGATTTATTGATTCGTGATTTAGGTTCTTCAAAACACATCTCAGATTGCCAATTTATCAGTGTTTCTACTAATCAGTGTGGATAACAGTAGGATTTACTATGCAATTCACTCGGGCAATAAGCATAAACTTTATTTATTTTAAGCTATAGTCTTTTGGAGCGTTAATAATTTCATCTTTCCGGATAGAAAGTATTAACGATCCTGTAACTGAGTGCTTTGATAGTGAAATGGATTAACCTTTTATGGATATCCACGCGTTCTCATAGTGCGTTTTTAGTTAATCCGGTGAACGGACCCCGGGCAATCGGGGCTCGGCTCACCGATTTGGTAACCAATGTTAATTCTACCTGATTCATTAATCAAAAAAATAACCAAATCGGGACAAGTTGTGCCTGGGTGGTTAATACCATAAAGGGCCAGGACATTGACCCATTTATCTGTTATTCTATAAATTCCCGTTTTCCCGTAAGAAGTTCCCGCTTCTACATTTTGCGAAACCTGCCTGGCTTCTAAACCCAGGCGGGTTTAAAAGATCTTAAGACAAATAAGAATATTACTACATAGACACAACTTGTCCCGATTTCTCGGGATAGAACACATAGGAATATTTAGGCTCTCTTACGATTGATGTGGGTAATTTTTTTTCGAATGACAAATACAGTATTTTTTTAAGAATCTTACTTTTTTATAAAATATTAGTAACAAAGATCAACCCCTACAACCTAAATCTTATCCTGAAATTTATTCAGGATAGAGGCCATCCTGAACATTCCGATAGCTATCAGGATCAGTATAAGATAAATAAGATTTGGCTCTGGGGGTCATTGCAGGGTTACTAAGATTTTTTTAGAAAAGTAAGATTTTAAAAACATACAATCTATTTATTTGTCTGTTTATTACATCTACTCACCCAAAACGTTATAGAGCCAATATTTAAGCCAGGAGTCCGTTCTGAGAAGTCTAAAATAAAAATTGCCACCAAAACACTTAGACGCCAAGTTACACAAAGAGTTGTATTTCAGTTTAGTAAACTTGGTGAAACTTTGTAACCTGGATTCTTGGTGGCAAGAAAAAGAATTTTCGGATAAGTTTCAACTATGTGTTCTATGTGGTTAATACTTAGTCATTCGGAATTTGCTTTACTCTTTTATTTGTACTGTCTTTTTCGAAATGATCCGTTTGTCCGATCTTTTGTTTTGGCCTTTCCTCAAACGGATAAATTCGCTGATTTCAATTCTTTCCTGATCAGTCAAAGGCGGACTTTGTATAATAAAATCAACGCCTTCAGGTTCCTTTATTAAGCTCATCGTTTTTACATTTTAAAATATTTTTCAACTAAAATTCTTGCAGCCTGGGTTTCAATGATCATCCGTTGGTTTTTGAAATGAACTGCACCTAATGTTTTTTCGTAATGTTCAATTAATCGGGTCTTTGCTGTAAAGGCAACATATCCATCAAATCCTCTTTGGAACGATATTTTACAGGCATATGCAACCAGATTTCCAGCGACTCCTTCGTAAATCTTTGACTTACCTATATTAAACGGTGCACTTTCGAGTAGGTTCATAAAAACATGGTCTTGCTCTATGGTTATACTTAAAAGTCCTTGTATGATATGATTATTGTTAACGATAGTGAGTTTGTAAACTTCCTATTTCAGATCGTCAAATTCTGTTTTCCAATTGAAATTCCAGGCCTTATTACTTCTTAAATGCTTCAGGTCATTTTTGTTCAAACGAATAACTTCTGTTTGGAAACTATCGCCTGTAATCGTGTTGAGTATGGAGTTGGTCAACCTGTCGATAATAAAATTCTGTTCAATGTTTTTGGGATTTTCCATACTTCAAAGGTACTAAAATACAGTAAATTGTCCAATACATTTTCTGTTTATAAGGGCCAGGACATTGACCTATTTAGTCTGTTATTCTATAAATTCCCGTTTTCCCGTAAGAAGTTCCCGCTTCTACATTTTGCGAAACCTGCCTGGCTTCTAAACCCAGGCGGGTTTAAAAGATCTTGGAACAAAGAAGAATATAACCACATAGATACAACTTGTCCCGATTTCTCGGGATAGAACACATAGGAATATTTGGTGCATTGACGTTTGGTAAGGGTGAACAATCGAATTACTGAGACACCTTACTGTATTTTATTCCGTCAGGAATACCCGCCTGCCGTCGGGCAGGGAATATTTATAGAAAAATATCAATTCACATCAGGCTCCATTGTCCCTTTAGGGGCAAAATATCAACATTCAGTTCATTAATTACCATCTGATCTTTTGTCGCGTACCTAAAGGCACGCCTGGTACCTGCCTGATCATCTTCTATAAATATTCCCTGCCCGACGGCAGGCGGGTGTGCCAAAAGACACAGGAGATGTGCGTTTATTGAATTTGTGAGTGAACTACCCACACTATCTGTCATAGAACACCTGGAAATATTTAAACAATGAGTTCTATCCCGAGAAATCGGGACAAGTTGTACCTTTGTGTTTAAAAATGGAATGAGTTTGTAAGGAATACTTACTAACTGATAGAATGGTGAATATTTTACAAGACTTTACCTCCTGGATGTCAAACTATCTGAAAGGTACACTTCTTAGCAAAACCACTAAAGAACAGTTGGTTTATGAGCAGTTATTCGAGGCTGTCCAAATTTATTCTCATATTCCTCAGAACCTTTGCGAATATATTCAATGATTTGTTCTGGCGTCATAGTCGAGATATCCGAGCTTATTTTATCCCTTATCTCGCGCATCATCTTTACGCAATCGAATTTCTTATTAGTCTTCATTGTATATTAAGTCTTTAGGTGAACGAATATCCAGGATATGATAACCATTTTTTATATTTACAGAATTATAACCGAGTATTCGCTTTACATTCACAATATGTTTGAAATTCCAACTTACCAATAAGTCAACATGATTGGTCGTTGCTGTTGCAATATGGATGCAATCTTCGAGACTCGTTTGACCTACAACTTTTTCTGAAATATAATTTGTTGCAAGCGCTATTTCTTCATCAGTTACAGAAATTACATCAACCAATCTTATTTTTAAATCATATAGCAAGTTCCTTACTTTTTCGGGAGCCTTTACCAATTCATTTTGAGTCAGATCCGAAATCACTATACTATACTCTCCCTTGATGATCCTTTCAAACAACATTTTAGTTTCTGTTTCAAACTCAGAGTCAAAGTAGCCACCAAAAACAGAAGTATCTACATATATCCTCAATGGTTTCATGGATTTCCTTTTGCACAAATTTATAAAAAATTACGAATACTTTAGGCAACTTATTAAGAGCACTTCAACTGATTATAAACTCTGTCTATAGCAGGCAAGCCAATAACGTTACACCGATTAATTTTCCTTTGAAATATTATCCCTGTCAGTTCCAATAGCTTCGGGATGGGACGATAATCTATTGGCAAACACAGCATAAAAACATTAGCGTTTTAAGTGGTTCGTTCATAGAGAATATCGTTTTATGAGGGTGCAACTCCTGTCTGGTTCCAATCTGGTCCCGAGTACTCGGGATCGGGACCGGCAGGGTTGAACCTACCAACAACGCATTAAAATCCGTTACATCTTGTCAAATCAGGGGATTAGAGGCAAGCATGTTTGAATAACCTGCAATCACTTGAGAAATCAAACAAAAGATAACCCTAAATACGCATATCAAAACCTTAAAATATGAGAGCAAATATTTGCAAGCCAAGCAGCAACTTTATATGGAAATCGATGTGTCTTGCACTGATCTTTATCCTGACCTTTTCGGTATATTCTCATGCAGGGGTTACCGGGCCAGGTGCTGCATGGCCATATTGCCGCAGGATAACTTTATCGCCTGTAACTCCAACAACTGATCTGCAGGTGAAGATAACACTTACTACAGGGCAATATACAAACATGAAATCCGATGGCAGCGATCTGCGCTTTTATGATGCAGCAAATAACACATGCAGTTATTGGATTGAGACCTGGCTTAACACTGGAACCTCTACAATTTGGGTAAAAGTGCCGGTTTCGGGTACAACCTATTTGTATATGTATTACGGAAATTCATCTGCCACTTCCGCAACTAACGGTGCTAACACGTTCGATTTCTTTGATGACTTTACATCAGCACTTGGTGCAAACTGGACAACAAGTGGATCAGTCGTTCAATCAGGAAGTGTGGTTACTCTATCAAATACCAATGGAACAACTGCTGCTACCTTATCAAATACAAACCCTTTTACCCCATCTTCAACATCATTTTATCTTGAAACAAAACATAAGGAAGTCGGATATAACAGAAACAGGTTTTATGCAACAACAGGTACGTCTGGAGGTTCTCCGATTGCTGTAGGTGATTATGGTTATTTTTCAACTAATTCAACTGCGCAAAGTTCTGCTCAGATTTTTTGGGGGGCATTCCCAGGTTCTACTTCTGTGTCTAATAATACAGATTATCTCACGCGATGGCAAATAACTGATGGCTCCACTTATAATTGGTATACATTACTATATTCGACAGGTGTGGCGGTAACAAATGGTTCGAGAACAACCACATATGCATCAAATATCCGGTATATATCCATCATGGTTACAGAAGTTGGAAGTACTTCAACCATAGTTGACTGGGTTAGGGTGCGCAAATATGTTGCCACTGAACCGGCTTCAACCATTGGCAACCAGGTCGCCAATCTTTCGGCCAGCATCACTTCTCAAACCAATCTACTTTGTTACGGGCAATCGAATGGAAGTGCAACAGTAACCGCTACCGGAGGAACAAGTCCATATACCTATGCCTGGAGCAATTTACAAACCACCCAAACAGCCACTGGTTTATCCGCATCAACTTATACAGTAACTGTTACCGATAATATTGGACTTTCAGCTACTGCCACCGCAATCCTTACACAACCGACAGCATTAAGTGCGAGCATTTCTTCGCAAACCAATGTATTGTGCAACGGGCAAAATACAGGCAGCGTTACAGTGGCAGGTAGCGGCGGTTCTGGTGCCTACACTTATGCTTTGGGTGCAGGAACCTATGGAAGCAATGGAACCTTTTCAGGACTTTCTGCAGCATCATACACGGTTCATGTAAAAGATGCCAACGGATGTATATTCGACCAGGCGGTAATCCTTACAGAGACTACTGCAGTTGCTGCGACGGTAAACGGCCAAACCAATATCTCCTGCTTTGGAGGTAGCAACGGCATTATCACTATACATGCCAGTGGCGGAACTTCACCCTATTCCTATTCGGTAGATAATGGCACGACCTGGATATCTTCGGCTACCGACCCATATGACTATAGTGGATTGGTTGCCAACACTCAATATAAAATCCGTGTGAAAGATTACAACAGTTGTACCTCACCTGCAATTCCATAAATACTAAAAAACAATATACTAATTCTGCCTTTTCGCATACTCCAAAAACCAAACTATGAAAGCAAAACTTATCCCTTACTTTCCACACGATTCATTCCCCTATGTCCTATTTCTGGTCCTGATGACCGGATTTATCATTCAGGGTGTTGCACAAACAGTAGTTACCAATCCCACTAGTCCATGGACTGTTCCTGCAAACGTTACTTCCATTAAAGTAGAAGTTTGGGGTGCCGGTGGTGGTGGTGGTGGTGCTACATCTTATTTTGCCACCAATGGAGGCGGAGGCGGAGGAGGTGGAGCTTATAAATCCACAACTCTCGCTGTATCTCCCACACAAACTTACACCATAACGATTGGCGCAGGAGGAACGGCAGGAGGATCTGGAGCAACAGGTGGAACGGGCGGTACAACCACAGTTAGTGGAACTGGCGGTACAGTTAGCGCAATTGGAGGTTCAGGTGGCGGTGGAGGAAATGGAGGAAATGGTACAGGTGGTGTTGCCAGCACTGGTGGTACATATAACGGTGGCGCCGGTGGCACCTCAACCGGCAATGGTGCTGGTGGTGGTGGTGGTGCAGGAAATAATGGAAATGGTAATGCTGGAGGAAATGCTGCTACGGGAACAGGTGGTACAGGAAGTCCAAACAATGCCCCATATATTGGAGGTTCTGGAGGTGCATTTATAACAATTAATGGTTCAGGAAATACAGGTGCGGCACCTGGTGGTGGTGGTGGTGGTGGAAGAATATCCGGTTTTTTAAGTAGTAGTAATGGTGGCGCCGGTGGTGCCGGACAGGTAGTTATTACCTATACCTTATGCACGCCTCCTTCAGCCCCAACCACAAGCGGGTCAACATTCTGTACCGGTACTTCGGCTACCTTATCAGCATCTGGCGCAGCAAGTGGCCAGGTTTATAAATGGTACGATGCAGTAACTGGCGGAAATCTTCTGAAATCAAGCACCAGCAATACCGACAATACTTATACAACAGGAACACTTTCAACTACTACCAATTACTGGGTTACAATAGTTAACAATACAGGTTGCGAAAGTAACCGCACACAGGTGACGGCCACCTTATCGAGTCCTGCAGTTTCAATCAACAATCATAAAGACATCAGTTGTTTCGCCGGAAGCGATGGCGAAATCAGCATACTAGCCACAGGCGGAACAGGACCTTATTCTTATTCGGTCGACAATGGGACAAACTACAATTTCTCAGCAACCAATCCTTATACCTATCCCGGATTGAAAGCAGGTATTCTTTATAAGATCAGGGTTAAAGACAGCAATGGTTGTACTTCACCTCAAATACTTCCATAAATTACACAGAAATCATTCAATGACAATTAGTTAAGCCGCCGACAGGGTTTTTAACCTCTGTCGGGGCAATTAGGAAACCCCTGCCTCGCCAGACATCGGCAGGCGTACTGTTGATGGTTGAAAACCCCGATCCCGAGCACTCGGTATTAATCAAAATCCTTAACTAAACAACATTGGAATATAATTCTTAAGCAAATACCTATCCTAAAACAAATACTATGAAAGCGAAAAATCTTCTTTCCATAGGGACATTCCTATCCCGTTTTATAATGCTGTCGGCAATACTGTTCATGCTAACAATTGCATTAACACAAAACTTATCTGCGCAAAATAGTATAGGTGTTGCAACTATTGGATCTACTGGCTATCCTCAAACCACTGTTGGTAATTTATCTGGTGGAACAGGTAATGATGGAGGTAATTCTTGTGTAGCCAATTATATTACAACGACCGTGCCTCTTACAGCCATTGCAATCAAAACTTATGGAACAGTATCAGGGAATGTAAAGTTTGCCATTTATAATGATAATGCTGGTTCACCGGGGACAAAGCTTTATGGAGAACAAGAATTCTCTGTAGTTGCATCTACTACTACAACTTCAACAATAACAAACACTTATCTGCCAGCCGGAACCTACTGGTTAGTTTATAACATGAATTCAAGTAGTGCCAACGCTAATTTTATTACTAAGAATACGGTCACTAATTATACTAGAAAATATATAACACAAAATTATACAACCGCCTTTCCAGGGACCAACGCTACATGGGGATCTCTTGCCAACACATTTCAGGATAATATCGCTTTAGTGGGCGTCCCCATTCAGGGTTATGCCAAGGCTACCAAAGCAACCTTGTCTGCAAACGAGACCTTTAGTTCAATGAGTTTCTATTCTCATGCTGCCGGAAACGCCCGTCTTGCAATTTACTCAGATAATGGAAGTGGTACTGCCCCTTTGGCAAAACAATGGGAAAGCGGTGATGTTGCTGTTGGTGCAACTACATGGACTAACGTAAATATCAGCAACGGAACCCCTACCAGCCTTAACCTGAATGCAGGAACCTATTGGTTGGCCTGGCAATGGAACAATGCAGCAAATGGGCCTTCTTATTCAGCAGGTGCCGCTAACACAGGAAATGAAATTGTTCAGGTCTATGGCACTTATCCTGCCAGTTGGACAGGAGGTACAGCCTCTACAGAGAATTGGAGTATTTATGCAACCTATTCAACTTGTAATCCACCAGCCGCACCCACAGTTTCAACCCCTGTAAACTATTGCCTGAATGCAACGGCCAGCCCGTTAACCGCAACAGGTACAGGGTTATTATGGTACACCGCAGCTACAGGCGGATTAGGTTCATCGACTGCTCCAACGCCATTAACAACTACGTTAGGTACAACTCCTTATTACGTTTCGCAAACAGTGGGCTGCGAAGGATCACGTGCAGAGATTGATGTTACAGTCAATGCATTGCCAACAGCCCCAACGACAAGCGGTACAACTTTCTGCACCGGGACTTCGGCTACCTTATCGGCATCCGGCGCAACAAGTGGCCAGGTTTATAAATGGTACAATGCATCAAGTGGCGGAACCCTTCTGAAAACAAGTACCAGCAATACCGACAATACTTATACAACAGGAACACTTTCAGCTACAACCAATTACTGGGTTACAATAGTTAATACTACAGGTTGCGAAAGTAACCGCACGATAGTTACAGCCACGCTTTCGAACATGTCTGTCTCAATCAATACTCATAAAGACATCAGTTGTTTTGCCGGAAGTGATGGCGAAATCAGCATTCTTGCCACAGGCGGAACAGGACCTTATTCTTATTCGGTCGACAACGGGGCACATTACACTTCATCTGTAAACAATCCCTATACCTATGGCGGATTAGTGGCCGGAACTTCATACAAGATCAGGGTTAAAGACAGCCATAATTGCGAATCACCAATCATTCCATAAGAAAACCTAAAAGATATAATGATGGAAACGATCTCGTTAAACCAAAAGACAAACAACATGGAAACAATTTTTACTCCAGACAGTGTAGAAACAACCCCCGATTCCGCGTTTACACGGATTCCCATCATACAAACCATCACACCAAACATGAAACAACTAAAATCTATTCATATGAAAAATCTTTTACCTATTGTGTACTCCAATTCATTGGTGCAAACGTTACAAGTTAAAACCCTTCGGTTCTTTGCCTTGCTGATAGCGATTTTTTTGCTGTCGGGAACTATGGCTATGGCGCAAACAATTATCGGTAGTAACATGAATTGGAATTCGATAACTCCAACCCCGACATCTTCAACGACAATTCAAATTCGAGGTGGTGCAACATTAACAGTTAATGTTACCAATGCGGTTTGTGCAAGTCTCAAAATTGGTGGTGATAACACGAATAATAATTCGGGTACTCTCACATTTGCTACTTCAGGTAATCCTGTCCTAACAGTTTCTGGAAATGTTCAAGTCGGGGGTGATGGAAACGCCATTAGAACAGGAACAATTACCTTTGTCAGTGGTTCAACTCTTAATGCCGGAAGTGTTACACTAGGAAGTAATCTTTCTACACCTGCTCCTGGTATAATAACAATGACGTCTAATTCAACATTAATAACGGGTAGTCTTATTGTTAATACAGTAACTGGAAATACCTGGACACCAGGAACAGGATCTGTAACTTTAGATGCTAACAATACATTACCATCAACACTATTTACGAGTTTTAATAATTTGATTATAAATGGAGGGACTACAACTCTTGGAGTGAATACCTCAATTGTTGGAAATTTATCAGTGACAAGTGGAACTTTAGACCTTTTAACATTTACAGCAAACCGCAGTGCAGCAGGTGGAACCCTTACCGTTGCCGGTACTTTAGTGGTTGGAGGAACAAACAATTTCCCAACTAATTTTAGCACGTTTACTGCTACTGGTGGCACTGTAAACTATGATATGGCAGCCAACCAAAGTGTTGCTCAAGTTTCATATAATAATCTAATCTTTTCAGGCAGTGGATTAAAAACCATACCTGCAACAAGCATATCAGTTACTGGAAACTTAAGTATTGCACCTTCAGGATCATCCCAGGCAAGCATAAGTAGTGGAGCCAATATTTCAGTCAATAGTTTGACACTTGGTGGTTTAGGCACAGCGTCGGGTACCTGGGGAGGCACTACTTCGGGCGCAACATATATCAACACAACTTACTTTGCTAATTCAACAGGTAAATTAACTGTAGGAACAAATACGTGCACGGCTCCAACCATAACAGGAAATTTAAGCATATGCGGTACTTCAACAACACTATTGACCGGTTCGGGTACGCCAGCAACTACCAATCCTTGGGTTTCGGCAACAACAACCGTTGCAACTATAAGTAACACTGGGTTAGTAACCGGAGTTTCGGCAGGTACAAGTGTCATAACTTATACCAATAACTTAGGTTGTACTCAAACTGCTACGGTAACTGTGAGTGCGTTGCCAACAACAGCAACAGTCGGTGCTACTCAAAACATATGCGGAAGTTTAACGACTGCTTCTTTAGGTGGAAATACACCAACTGTTGGAAGCGGTCAATGGAGTCAGACCAGTGGTCCGGGAACAACCAACTTTAGTGCAGGTACGAGTGGTACATCAACAGCTACTGCAAGTGTTGTAGGAACTTATGTTTATACCTGGACAATTACAAATGGCACATGTACAAGCGCTGCAAATGTAACTGTGAATTATTATGCTACACCAACAACTGCAACAGTAGGTGCAACTCAAAATATATGCGGAAGTTTAACAACTGCTTCTTTAGGTGGAAATACACCAACCGTTGGAAGTGGTCAATGGAGCCAGACCAGTGGACCGGGAACAACCAACTTTAGTGCAGGTACCAGTGGTACATCAACAGCTACTGCAAGTGTTGTCGGTACTTATGTTTATACATGGACTATAAGTAATGGAACATGTACCCCAAGCGCTGCAAGTGTAACGGTAAATTATTACGCTACACCAACAACAGCAACAGTAGGTGCTACTCAAAATATATGTGGAAGTTTAACAACTGCTTCTTTAGGAGGAAATACACCAATAGTCGGAAGTGGTCAATGGAGCCAGACCAGTGGTCCTGGAACAACCAACTTTAGTGCAGGTACCAGTGGTACATCAACAGCTACTGCAAGTATTGTCGGTACTTATGTTTATACATGGACAATCAGTAACGGAACATGTACATCAAGCGCTGCAAGTGTAACGGTGAATTATTACACTACACCAACAACAGCAACTATATCAACTACCCCATTAAATTATTGCGGAACACTCGTTAGTGGTTCTCTTGGGGGAAATACACCTACAGTTGGTACTGGCCAATGGAGTAAAACCAGTGGAACAGGAACTGTTACATTTAGCGGAGGTGGCACATCTGGTTCAGCAACTGCCACAGTTAGTTTGGCAGGTACCTATGTATTAACATGGACAATTACGAATGGTACCTGTACAAGCACTGCAAGTGTAACTGTTAATTATTACGCTACACCAACAACAGCAACGGTAGGTGCTACTCAAAATATATGTGGAAGTTTAACAACAGCTTCTTTAGGTGGAAATACCCCAACTGTTGGAAGTGGACAATGGAGTCAGACCAGTGGTCCGGGAACAACCAACTTTAGTGCAGGTACGAGTGGTACATCAACAGCTACTGCAAGTGTTGTAGGAACTTATGTTTATACCTGGACAATTACAAATGGCACA
>TBL_comb47_HYPODRAFT_10001763_pt1 | contig 27666 bp, 23 predicted proteins | sample TroBogypolimnion_40_FD_10682 | JGI IMG/M metagenome (IMG submission 10682) | reverse complement strand
TTCAGCCTGATAACGGGAAGAGGCTATTGCTGTAATCTATTGTCTTATGGTACTTGTCATAGAACCTTTTGGAGTTTTTCAACAACTCTTCCAGATTAATATAGCTTATCAAATGTTGCCTCACTAAACTTGCAATCGTTGAAAATGCTTTTTTAGTTTCAGTTTTACGTTGCAAAACGGTCAATAGCACTTGGGCGATGAGCGTGCACCATATTTGTATGCGAATTGCATTTTCACTTTCGCCGTAAAAGCAATGTAATTGAAAATTCTGCTTCATTTTCTTGAACAATAGTTCTATTTGCCAGCGTTGCTTGTATATATCAGCAATGTCCTGTGCCGTAAGTGCCATATTATTGGTAATAAAAACATATGTACGTCCCTTTTCATCCTGATAGGTGATCCGGCGCAACATTAGTTTCTTCGGCTCTTTATCCTGTCTGTTTTCTTTATAGCACAGGTAGATGTGTTCTTCTTTTAAAACACCGGATTCCCCTTTTTTCAATGTCGTTTCGCTGATGGTCTTCGCAACTTCGTACAGGGCATTATCTTTCATCCGGGTAACGAACCATATTTGTTTCTCCGTCCACTTGGCAAAGAGTTTGTAATGGTTGTATGCCTTGTCAAACACAACCATGCTATGTGGATTAAGAACCAAATCATTCAGGAACTTGCTGTCATGGACTTTGGCTGCTGTTACTTTTACGAACTTCCCAACATCTTGCAAAGCATCAATAAGCATGTGGACTTTCAATCCCCCTTTTTTCTTGCCACCATCTTTGGGGTTACGGCCAACGCCTTTAAATATCAGGCTGCTGAAAAGCTGGATCGTGGTTGAATCAACAATGAAAAGCTCTTTGATATTAAGCCCAATGGTTCGGCTGGACGACAAAAATGTTGAATAACGTTTTACTAAACTAAAATACAACGATTCAAAGAACGCACTGTTCCGCTCACGGTTCCCATCGGTTATGGTACTCTTGGGAGGAACTTCCAACAAACCAAAATGTCCCACTTTACCAACACAACCGATCATTCCTTCAACGATTTCGGTAACCGAGTCACAACGACTGAAAATACCAAACATGAGGCTCACAAAGTGTGTCCATGAGGTGAACTTTTTATAATACCTGTCACTCTTGTGTTCCTTAACTAATCCTCTGAACGTGACTTTACTCACTAAATCTAATACTTGAGGCAAAATCGGCTGACCGACTAAATTTTTATTTGTAATTTCGTTCATGCTGTATAAATTGCTAGTTTACACAGTAAAGATACAGGTTGGGCTGCTTAGGTGGTCCAGCCTGTTATTTAAAAGTTATGTCGGTCACTAATGTAAAAAAATGGTAAAACAGTTGTAATAAAGAGAATAGAAGCATTTCTATCGGAAAACCCGGTGGATAAGGTATCTATACAAATGAAATACTTTAAACTGCCTGGCTTTTAACCGTCGTACAATACCAGAAATTAACTGAAAAATTATTACAGAACATAAAAGGTGTACGTATCGAAATAAAAATAGTTCTCCTGTGCCTAAGAAATTTACTCCAGGGAATGCTTTTCAGGATCCATTAAAGGGATTTGTGGTTATTTTAATCTCACTTCCCCATGAAAATCGTTAATGAACCAGAATTGACTTATCTTCGTTTCCGTATTATTTTCAGCAAATGCATTAAAGAAAGATCATGGAAATTAAAAATTTCACTTACCTGATTGTGTTGATAGTGTCAGTTTCAGTTCCCTTAATTTTAAGTTTCGACAAAAAAGTAGCCTTTTGGAAAAACCTAAAATATATCCTTCCAGCTATCATAATTACCGCTCTCATCTTTTGGACCTGGGATATACAATTTACGGAAGCTAAGGTTTGGAGTTTTAATCCGAGATATACCATGGGGCTAAATTTTAAAGGCATGCCCATTGAAGAATGGCTTTTTTTTATAGTTATACCCTATTCCTGCGTATTTATTTATGAGGTATTGAAGTTCTATCTTGAAAAGTATGAATTTGAAAGATTTTTTCATGGATTAAGTATTTTACTGGTAGTTGGATTTGCACTGATCGGTTACTTTTACAGGCAGCAAGCATACACTCGTTTGACATTCCTGTTCTCGGCAATCTACCTTGGCTACATTCTAATGAGGAATAATTTCAGCACACATTTCACAAAGTTTTACTTCAGTTATTTCGTTTCTCTGGTTCCCTTTATCATTGTCAATGGAATACTGACCTCATTGCCGGCATTTGAATACAATCCGGCACATATAATGAACATCCGGATTTTGACTATTCCTATCGAAGATTTCTCCTATTTCTTCCTGATGCTTCTGGTGGTTACAACGATCTATGAAATGCTGAAGGCAAGCAAATATTATTAGCAGCAATTGATTGAATAGTTCACTGGTTCAGGAGGTGAATAAAAAAAACATGATCCTAAAAAAACATCTCATAAGTCGGACAACAAAATGATGTAAATTACGATATTTACCTTGATGAAGCAATATAAAATTGAAGTACAGTTTATCCTTTTAACTATCTGCATTGCGGTTGCAGTGATCGTTTCGGGAGCTCTGGCCTATAAGAGTCTTTCTGAGATTGTTGATACTATCCACAACGAAGCATGCCCCGATCTCAAATTATTATTGATTAAAGATATTTCTTCTGATTTGAGTGAGGTTGAAAATACGATCCGCCTTTACAGTCTGACGGGTGATACAAAATTCCTGCACCCGTACCGGAAATTGGATAAAACTATTCATGAAAAATTAAACACCCTGGCAAACTACGCCCTGGCGGACTCAAGTGAGGTTACTGATATTGATACAATCCGGATTCTTACCAACAGAAAATTGCTGATCTGGGATGAAATACGTGCGCTTCATCATTCGAAAACCGACCCGCATAACACATTTGCCACGCTTTATTCCCGGATTGATACTGCAATTATCCAACCCGATACCATCAAGTTTAAGCCTGTAGAGAAAAAGGGATTTTTCAAAAGGATATTTGGCAAAAAAGATACGACTACCCTTCGCCCTATTATCATCGATAAATCCAAAGAAAAGGAAGTCCTTAAACAGGAAATTGCAGGCCTTGAAGAGAAAATTGTCAGTCAGACCAAAACAATTCAATCCAGGGAAACGATTTTGCTCGAAAAGAATATTCAGTTGACACAAAAGCTTAATCAGCATATTGCCAATCTCGAAAACTGCGAACAAAAAAGACTGGAAACCAAAACACAGGAAGCTGATTATATGGCTGACAAGACCTACCGGGGAATGGCAATCTTCACTATTGCTGCAGTTATTCTGCTTATAATTATTCTAATCCTTTTCTTCAGAAACTTACAGAAAAACAGAACGATTCAGCAATTCCTCAGAAAGGCAAAGGCTGAAGCAGAGAGTCTTACCAAAGCAAAAGAAATGTTTGTGGCTACGGTCAGCCATGAGATGCGAACGCCGGTAAATGCCATTTACGGGCTGACCGGTCAGATGCTTCGGAAAACAGATTCGGAAGAAATGACCTCAGACCTGAACGTGGTGCATAAATCGGCCGAACATCTCATTGCTCTGGTAAACGACACCCTCGATTTCTCGAAGATTGAATCCCGGAAATTAAAACTGGAACAAATTGATTTCCTTCCTGATGAAATTATGATAGAGGTTTACACCCTGCATAAAGATCTGGCGCAGATGAAAGGTCTTGAATTGATCATCCGTAATGAGTCAGATAAAAACCTTGTTCTTCAGGGAGATCCGATCCGTCTAAAACAAATTCTCATCAACCTGATTACCAATGCTATTAAATTTACAAATCAGGGACAGATCACACTTTCCGTTTCCAGCGAAGAAACTTCGGGACAAGACTATTTGTTGCACATCCAGGTCGTGGATACAGGCATCGGTATTTCGAAAGAAGATCTGAATCAGATATTTGAAGAATTTGTACAACTGGATACCGATATTACCCAAAAACAACGTGGTGCCGGACTGGGGCTTGCCATCGTAAAAAAGCTAGTTCTTCTCCAGAATGGTAAAATTGAAGTGGATAGTAACCCGGGAAAAGGAACCAGATTTAAGCTACAAATACCTTATTGCAAAGGGAATCCGGATCGTATAAGAAAACAAAACATTGAGCCGTTGGTAATCCCTTCATGGTTTCATCGTCTGCATTTTCTGATTGTAGATGATGAGGAATTTAATCGTTACCTGATTAAAAACATCCTGAATACCTGGGGAGTAGAGTTTACCGAGGCGAATAACGGGAAGGATGCCGTTGAGCTTGTTCTGAAAAACACTTATGACCTGGTTCTCATGGACATCCGAATGCCCGTGATGGATGGATACGAGGCAACAAAGCAGATTTTACAGCATCGCCCATCGTATAAAATCATTGCATTGACTGCTACCACTAAATTGTCCGACATTCAAAAGATAGAATTGGCAGGGATGCATGCCTTTTTACAAAAACCATTTATTGAATCTGACCTGCTTGACACCATCATTCGGTTAATTCCTGAGAAGCATGAAGTTCCCGCGCAGGAAAATACAAGTCTAAATTTGATCGATCTGGAACAAATTTCAGGAGGCGACGACGCCTTTGTCAATGAGATGCTGAGCATTTTTATCCGTTCAGGTAAAGAAGCCATAATGAAATTCAGACAGTATTCTCAAATGGCAAACCGGATCGGAATTGTTGAAACGGCTCATAAACTGGCCGCTCCTGCTAAACATTTAAATGAAACCTTCCTCTATAATCATTTAAAGAAACTCGAAAACACTGCCGAGGATCTGGAACAGGAAGAAATAACCAAGCTGATCGGGGTAATTGAGCCGGAAATCAACCGTATCAATTCAATCCTGATAGAAAGAATAAAAGAAGTATAGTGAATTGTAAATGTTTCTATTGTTTCTATTGTCTGTGTTCACAGTAACTTGCGAAAGCAAGTTTGATTTTCAACAAATAAACATTTCAAACTATAGAAACCCTATTATTATTTATTCTCAAAATGATAATTCAAGCATCGGATTCAGTAAAAAACTTGCTACCTTGCAGCATTAAAATGAAATTGAAAATAACATATCTTCAGAATAATGCCGGAGAATGCCTTCAAAATATTTGTCGTTGAGGATGATGAATGGTATAACCGATTGCTGGTTCATACCCTTTCGCTCAATCCTGATTACGAAATACAATCCTTTACCACAGGGAAAGACTGTCTGGCAAATTTATACCAGGAACCGGATGTCATAACGCTTGATTACCGGCTTCCTGACACCAAAGGATTGGAAGTCCTGAAGCAAATCAAGGAAATCAATGAAGATATTCAGATCATACTGATCTCTGAGCAGGTTGATATAGATGTTGTTGTAGCCTTGTTAAAACTAGGTGCCTATGACTATATAGTAAAATCACGCGATATCAAAGAACGTTTGCTGAATACCGTAAACAACATCAGGCAGGGAAGCAAGCTGAGAAAGGAAATTGTGGATTTAAGGCAGGAAGTCAGGAAAAAATATACTGACCAGAATACAATCATCGGCAATAGCGCGGCTACCCGTAAAGTTTATGAGCTCATTGAAAAAGCTACCCGAACAAATATTACGGTAACCATAACCGGAGAAACCGGTACAGGGAAAGAGCTGGTTGCCAAGGCCATTCATTACAATTCAAACCGATCGGATAAACCCTTTATCGCTGTTAATGTTGCAGCAATACCAAAAGAACTGATTGAAAGTGAACTTTTCGGACACGAAAAAGGTGCTTTTACCGGCGCTTCTTTTAGACGGATTGGGAAATTTGAAGAGGCCAATGGTGGAACCCTGTTTCTTGATGAAATGGCCGAGATGGATATTTCATTACAGGCCAAACTATTACGAGCCATTCAGGAAAAGGAAATCATTCGTGTTGGCAGCAATATACCTGTAAAATTTGATTGCCGGATTATTATAGCCACCAACAAAGATCTTCAGGAAGAAATAAAAAAAGGAAATTTCAGGCAGGATCTTTATTACAGGCTTTATGGACTTCCCATTGAATTACCGCCATTGCGTGATCGGGGAAATGATGTAGTTATATTGGCCAAATACTTTATTAATGTGTTTTGCAAAGAAAATAAGATGACCATCAAAACACTGTCTTCGGATGCCACTTCACGTATACTCTCTTATTCATTTCCAGGCAACATACGTGAATTGAAGTCGGTAATTGAACTAGCAGTAACATTGGCTGATAAGAATGAAATTACCTCCGACCACATTATTTTAGGCAGAGGGCAGGACTTAATGGATGACTTATTCAGCCGGGATCTCAGTCTTAGGGAATATGATCTCCTGATACTAAAAAAGTATCTGGAGAAATATGATGGCAACATCAAGCTCGTGTCCGAAAAATTGGACATTGGAGTGGCAACCATCTACCGGATGTTGAAGGAAAGTAACAAACAATTACCCCTCAGCTGATTCTCAATCTAATAAATGCCGAGTTCATTTTTCTCATATTGAGAAAGCATAACCTTGCGCTCATATTCATAATCTCATAACATACAGCACCTTGCATCAATGCAAAAGATTTGGCACAGGCATTGATATGTCTTATCCCGAAATCAGACAACATTATAAATGTAATTATTACTGGCAAGTGTCTGTTTGATCTTTAAACAAATTAAAAATTTAAATACTGAGCTATGGAAATGTCTAAAAACACACAGTTAGGAGCCATCATTATTGTAGGTTTGATTTTGATTGGCGGAATCTTTGGGGGAGTACATGTTTATAATCAAAAAGAAGCTGAAATCAGCGCTTTGGTTGTGGAAAAAACTAATGCGAACCATATGATTCAAAAGAAGGATTCTGTCGTAAATGATATGGAGAATACCTTTAACGAAATCGAAGCTAATCTGAAATTCATTAAAGAAAAAAGAAACCAGGTCTCTATGGTTCAAACAGAAGGCGGTAAAAACAGGAAACAATTACTTGTTGAAGATGTCAAACTGATGGACAGTATGCTTGCTGAAAGTGAGAAAAAGATTGCTGATCTGGAAGCTAAACTAAAGAAGTCAGGAATGAATTTGAAAGCGTTTGAGGCAAAGATCAAGGCTTTAAATGAAACCATCGAAAGTCAGAATACCGAAATTGCTGCTTTGAAAAAAGAAATTGAAGGTAAGAATGCCAATATTGCTGAACTCGGCACAAAAGTTCAAAAACTGAATACTGACATTAAAACTCAGTCAGATACCATCAATTACAAGCAAACGCAAATAATCGATAAGACTAATAAGCTTAATACTGCCCACTTTGTACTCGGAACTTTCAAAAAACTTAAAGAAGAAGGCATACTTAGCCGTGAAGGTTCAATACTCGGAGTTGGCGGTGGTAAAGCAATTCAGGGAAATATGGATGCTAAGTATTTCACTGAAGTGGATATACGCAAGACAAAGACAATCCCATTAAATGCAAAAAAGGTTGTTGTGATTTCAGAACATCCAAGCACTTCCTATAAGCTGGTTGAAGAAAAAGGACAAATTGCCTATTTGGAAATTGTTGACCCTGCCGAATTCTGGAGAATTTCAAAATACGCTGTTATTCAAACGAAATAATTCCTTCGATTAAAGGAAACAATCAATTCAATTAAGTATTACAAGTAAGGCTGTCCCGACTTAGTTCGGAACAGCCTTTTTCTGTGATAGGATATTCAGTAATTGATCGTTTGATGAAATTAAATAATTCCAAGTGATTTACCAACTTTAACAAAAGCATCAACGGCTTGATCAATCTGAGTTTTAGTATGCGCAGCTGACAGTTGAACCCTGATGCGGGCTTTTCCTTTTGGAACGACCGGGAATACAAAACCAATCACATAAATGCCTTCGTTCAACAATTCATTGGCAAATTTCACAGCAAGTGGTGCATCGTAAATCATTACAGGAACTATCGCAGTTGTGCCATTCACCAGATCAAATCCGGCAGTTTCCATTTTGCTTCTGAAATAGCTGGCGTTTTCCATGGTACGACCTGGCAGTTCTGATGAATGATTCAGTAATTCCAGAACCTTCAATGTTGCACCAACAGTTGCCGGAGCAAGAGTATTGGAGAATAAATAAGGCCTTGAACGTTGCCTGAGCATTTCAATAATTTCCTTTCGTCCTGAAGTACATCCACCGTTTCCACCACCCAAAGCTTTACCGAAAGTGGTGGTAATGATATCAATCTTACCCAGAAGTCCGAAATGTTCAGCCGTTCCTCTTCCTGTCATACCGATATAGCCCGAAGCATGCGAATCATCGACCATGATCAGTGCATCATATTTCTCACACAATTCAACAATTTCAGGAAGCTTAGCCAGATCACCATCCATGGAGAATACCCCATCGGTAACTACCAGTCGATATTTCAATGACTGTGATTCTTTCAGACAGTTTTCCAACTCATTCATGTCAGCATGTTTGTAACGGGCCCGCTGTGCCTTGCATAGTCTTACTCCATCGATGATTGAGGCATGGTTCAACTCATCGGAGATGATTATACTATCCTCACCCATTAAAGGTTCAAAAACGCCTCCATTGGCATCAAAAGCGGCACAATACAAGATGGTGTCCTCTGTGCCAAGAAACTCAGATACCTTTTGCTCCAAATCCTTGTGAATTTGTTGTGTACCACAAATAAAACGAACCGAAGAAAGGCCAAAACCCCAGGTATTCATCGTTTCCTGTGCTGCCTTGATTACTTCAGGATGATTGGATAAACCCAGGTAATTGTTGGCGCAGAAATTAAGCACCTGTTGATTGCCCGATACTGAAATCTGTGAACTCTGTGAAGAGGTTATAATCCTTTCTGCTTTATATAGTCCTTGTTCTTTTAACTCACTTAACGTCTGAATTAAATCATTTTTTATTTTTCCGTACATAATCATTATATTTTATTGCAACAAAGTAATGAATTCAATAACTTAAAAAAAGTGATAAAATGCAGTCATGACACATTTAAAATTGTATTGACACATTTTACACCCATTGGAAATGAATTATTTATTCCTTTTCAGAAAACTGAAAAATTAAAGCCTTAATTCTAATGAAATCATCTTTTTTTTTCATTATTTGGCTATCGATTTCCTTTAAACTCATATAGTATTGCAATGAAAAAACTGGTGTTGACCGGAATCCGCAGAATTGAAATGATTGACTGCCCCGAACCTGAACTGAATAATGCCGATGATGTGTTGATCAGGATAAAAACTGTCGGTGTTTGTGGATCGGATGTCCATTATTTCACCGAAGGGAGAATTGGATCACAGATTGTCGAATTTCCATTTGCATTAGGGCATGAATGTTCCGGCATAGTTGTTAAAACAGGGGCTTTGGTATCACGGGTGAAGATTGGAGATTTGGTTGCCATTGATCCAAGTATTCATTGTGGCGTCTGCGATCAATGTTTGGCTGGCCGTCCACATACCTGCCGTAATAACCGCTTTCTGGGCTGTCCTGGACAAATCGAAGGATGCCTTGCGGAATACATTGTAATGCCTGAATTTACCTGTTTTACGCTTACAAATAAACTTAACCAGACAACAGGCGCACTCATCGAACCATTAACCATTGGTACCTATAGTGTTGAAAAGACACAAACAAATTTTCGGGACAAAACCATTGGTATTTTTGGTACTGGTCCAATAGGTCTTTCCATCTTGATGATTTTGAAAACGATGCAGACAGGCAACATATTCTGTTACGAACCGTTAGAATATCGTCGCGAAAAAGCATTGCAGTTGGGTGCTGACTTTACCCTCAACCCTTTTGATGCAGTTGCATTTGATTCGACCAGCAAAATTGAACCGCTATTACTGGATTTGGTTTTTGAGTGCAGCGGTGATCAGAAAGCAGTTGATGATGCATTGAATGTTTTGAAGCCTGGCGGTATGTTGATGTTAGTAGGTATTCCAACGGAAGCCAGATATATTTTTAACATGGATTTGATGCGCCGTAAAGAGATCATTATACAAAATGTACGCAGACAAAACCATTGTGTTGAAAAAGCTATTTCTCTGGTTGAAAAAGGATTGCCTGTCGACCAGATGGTTACTCATCATTTCCGTCCTGAAGAAACTCAGGTTGCCTTTGAAATGGTCTCAAACTATCAGGATAAAGTGATAAAAGCGATGATTGATTTTTCCTGAGAATATCTTTTAGTAAAAAATCAGAAGAAAAATCAAAAAAGTTGCATGCAAAATAGATTTTCATTTATATTCGCCACTGAAAAATCATTAAAATATTTCATATAATTGCATTAAAATACTAATCAATGAATATCAGTAAACCCAGAGTTATTAAAGATTATGACAAGCTTGATCCTGAAATTCAAGAAAAGATCAAGCTGGAATATCCCAGCGGATATAGTGAAAGTCTAATCTATTTCAACAACAAAGAGGGCAAAAGGGTAAGCGCCTTACCTTTCGAAACAGATGACAAATACTACCTGGTTCGAATGACCATTTTTGAAGCCGAAAAAATCATCGAGGAAGATGATGATTACGATAGCACTGGTTCGTTAAAGGATAGTGCTAAGGAAGAATATGAAAGCAAATATGCCGAGGACGATATCCTTGCCGAAGAGGCTGATGTAGATGAGATTGATGATGTTGCAGATGATGACTTCGACGATGACGATTTCGATGATGACGACGACGACGAGGCGGCTAACGACAAAGATTAATTCAAAAAACATTTTATCAGGCAGACTATTGTATAATGTATCAGGATGTTGAAAAAGCAAGTTGCTTTTCACTCCTGTATACTGTGTAGCGAATATTATCTCATGTATTTCCCTGATTGCTTATCACAAAAGAACACTCCTTCTATTTTGCAGAATCTCAAAAATTGAGCCGGAGCTGATCACCCAGATTTGCAAACGAAAGCCGGTGATAAGGAGTTATTCCAATCTCTCTAACGACCTTCCGATGATGAAGAGTTGGATATCCCTTATTTTTTTGCCAGTTGTACTCTGGAAATTCCATATGGATAACTTCCATATAATCGTCCCTGTATGTTTTTGCCAGAATTGAAGCCGCTGCGATGGACAAATATTTACCATCACCTTTTATGATGCAGGTATGAGGAATCTCTTGATAAGCCTTAAAGCGGTTCCCATCAATCAATAAATGCCCAGGCTTCAACTTAAGTTGGTCAAGTGCACGGTGCATTGCAAGAAAGGAGGCATTCAATATATTAATCCGGTCGATTTCATGATTGTCTACAATCCCGACAGCAAAAGCCAGTGCCTGCAATTCAATAATTGGACGTAGTGCATAACGCTGTTTCTCGGTTAACTTTTTTGAATCATTAAGCTGATCATTCTTAAAATCAGCCGGTAGTATAACTGCTGCAGCAAACACAGGTCCCGCCAGGCAACCCCGGCCAGCCTCATCACAACCGGCTTCCAGCCTTCCTTCCTGAAGAAATAACAGAAGTTTATCTTTCCTCATTTTTGCATGATCTCATTACGTTATCTTTCCTCATTCCTTTTTCCTGTTGGATAATGAATATTTCCTTTCCCTTATTGCCTCTTTCCCAATTACTTATTTCTGTTTTATGTATTTGCACAAATCTGTATACTTCCCCAAAGCAATTCGGCAGTTTTATCCCAGCTAAACTTTTCTCTTTGGAGGAACCCTTTTTCGATAAGTGAAGCCCGAAGGTCCTTTTCCAAATAAAGTCTGATCATCGCATCTTTAATCTGACTCATTGCAAACGGATCGACATATAAGACAGCATAACCACCCACTTCAGGTAAAGAAGTTGTATTTGAACAGATGACCGGTACACCTGCATTCATTGCCTCAATAACCGGAATACCAAAACCCTCGAAGAATGGAACGAATGTCAGTGCGAGCGCCGCGCCTAAAACCTGGTGTAATTCTTCATTTCCTAACCTGCCTGTAAAAACAACATCATTCTTGTATCGCATACCTTCATATGCCAGTTCGATATCACTGGTTTTAAACATACTTTCACCTACAATAAGCAATTTGGTATCCGATTCAACCGATGTACGGAAGGCATCATATGCCCTTAATAATCCACAAATATTTTTACGCGGATGCAATGATCCAATGAAAAGAAAATAATCCTTCCCTGCTGAATACATATCCTTTGTTGTTTGCTTTTCATCATCCGAGGTTGGTGTGTACATTGAATTTACACCATTATAGACCACGTCAATTTTGTCGTTCTCAATCTTGTAAGTCCGATTGATATCTTCTTTCGAAAAATATGATACAGTAACTATCCGTTTGGCCTTTCGTGCAAACAGCGGAAAATAATGATTGTAATATTTGGCTTTCAGCCAGGGCAGATCTTTGGGCCGGTGCGCAAAATTAATATCGTGAATAGCTGCCAATTGCCTGATGCTGGTACTGAGTGATAAATATCCATCAGGTGAGAAAAATAAATCTGCCTTATACTTTCTCAAAATCCTTGGAATCTGAAATTCAAACCAGATATACCATAAAATAGGATGCCTCGTTGGTGGAGACAACACAATGGGAGTTACGTTTTCTGAGAAAATAAATTCTTCTGCATACGGACGATCAAAAATAAACAGGAACTGATGTTCCGGATGATCACGTGTGATGCGCGATAAGGTCTCCCTGGCAAACCACCCGATTCCCTCGAGCTTTCCCTGAATTAACAAACGTGTATTGACTGCAATAATCATAGGTATTGGTTAAGTGTCGAAATCTAATCAAATGTACAAAGTCTGTTTAAAAAATTACTACTTTTGACTCACTTTAATCAAACCAGAAAAAAGCTACCCGATTGAAACGAAAGTTTATTACAAATCTCTTACTGCTCCTTTTTCTGAATGTTTTAATCAAACCCTTCTGGATATTTGGAATAGACCGCCATGTGCAAAACCTGGTTGGTGCCGAAAGTTATGGTCTTTACTTCTCATTGCTCAGTTTCTCGATGATCCTCAACATCCTGCTCGATCTGGGGATAACCAACTATAACAACAAGAACATTGCCCAGCATCATCAACTGATGAAAAAACACATCAGTAATATTGTGGGGTTTAAGTTTTTACTGGCCGGCATATATGCCATTGTTTGTATTCTAATTGCTTTAATCATTGGCTATAAGGAAATCCAGATGCATCTACTGGTCTTCCTTATTTTAAATCAGTTCCTCATTTCATTTACGCTTTATCTGAGGTCAAACATCAGCGGATTGCACCTTTTCCGAACCGACAGCCTTTTATCAGTACTCGACCGTTCGTTAATGATCATTATCTGTTCAGTACTTTTATTTACCAATATTACCCACCATACCTTCCGGATAGAATGGTTTGTTTACGCACAGACGGCAGCATATCTGACTGCCAGCTTGATTACCCTTGCGGTTGTGCTATCTCACACCGGAAAGTTAACGTTTTATTTCAACCTGCGGTTCTTTGTCGTATTTCTGAAAAAGAGTTACCCGTATGCGCTTCTGATTCTGCTGATGTCGTTCTACAACCGCATTGATTCGGTCATGCTCGTTGGATTATTGCCTGATGGAACAGAACAATCAGGTATTTATGCACAGGCATTTCGGTTGCTTGATGCAGTTTCCATGTTCGGTGTTCTGTTCGCCGGATTATTGCTTCCCATTTTTGCACGAATGATTAAAAAGAGGGAAGATATTGGTTCCATGGTGCAATTTTCCTTTCTTCTGCTTTTTGTCCCTGCAATTATCATCAGTCTTTCTTCCGGTTTCTACAATTACGACCTGATGGATTTACTCTATGATGGCAACCTACAACTCTCAGCCTCCATCTTACAGATACTGATGGTCAGTTTTCTCGGCATTGCCACAACTTACATTTTTGGCACTTTGCTTACCGCTAATGGAAGTATCAAACAGTTAAACTGGATGGCAGTTGTTGGTATGGGAATTAATATAGGATTGAATTTAATCCTGATACCTCACTTCCAGGCTTTAGGCTCAGCCTGGACAAGCCTTGTCACGCAGTTATTTACAGCGCTTGCACAAACCATACTGGCGGTCGTCATTTTAAAGCTCACTATCAATTACCGTATCATCGGAAAGTTAATTCTGTTTATTGGCTTTGTTTTTCTTGCAGGATACCTTAGCAAGATCATCAACACCTGGTATATCGGATATGGTATCATGATCATTTCAAGCATTCTGTATGCTTTCATAACCCGCCTTATTAACCTGAAAGCAATGATTCAGATCATCCGAAACGAATAACATATTTCGGGGAATAAGGAATAGGGAAAAAGGAAAAACTACCAAACAGTTTACAGCTGAAATTCATGTGTATGAGAAGAAAGTTGACTCCTGACGATCTGCAAAACGGAAACGAATTCGAACTCTTAACCGAAGTTTCGCATCAAAATCTGAAAGAGTTTATTGTGGAACAAATACGGGCAGAAAAATACATTATACGTATTTACTCTGTTTACCAGGTTGTAATGATGCTGATCTTTATTTTTATTCTTACACGAAGCATCATCTTTTCCATTAAGGGATATTCAGAAGTACTGATCAATATAGGATTTGGTGTGCTGTTCTCACTCTCCTTGCTCATTGTTATTCATGAACTTCTTCATGCATTGGCCTATTTGCTTTCTGGTGCAAGGAAGATTTCGTTTGGCTTCATCCTGAAGAAGTTTATATTTTACGCCCTGGCCGACCGTCAGGTGATTACCTCAAGGGCTTTCCACTTTGTTGCTCTTGCACCCCTTATCGTTGTAAAAATAATCTGCCTGATCGGCATCATTGATTTTTATAATCAACCAATGATGTATTTCTTTCTTAGCGTGATGTGCCTGCATTCCTTATTTTGCGCAGGTGATGCGGCTATGCTGGCATTTTATAATTTGCATCACGGCAAAGAAATCTTTAACTTTGATAACCGTTCTGAAGGAAAAACCTATTTTTATACCCGAAAAGCTAATTCTTAAGAAATATATAATCTATTACAAATCACATTATGACTCTATTTCAAACCATTGTTATTGGTGTTGTCGAAGGAATCACCGAGTTTCTGCCCATCTCTTCAACCGGGCATATGATTATTACTGAAAAGCTTCTTGGGATGAATATAGATGATTTTACAAAGGCATTTACTGTGAATATCCAGTTTGGCGCCATTCTCTCAGTAGTTGTCCTATATTGGCGACGGTTCCTTCAAAGCTGGACCTTCTACCAAAAGCTTTTTATAGCATTCCTGCCTGCTGCCGTCATTGGGCTTCTGGCAAGCAAACAAATTGATAAATTGCTGGACAGTCCTTTAACTGTTGCAATCACCATGTTTTTTGGCGGTGTTCTTCTTTTGTTTGTTGACAAATGGTTCAGCAGGGATTACCCTGTTCAGGAAGTCACCTATCCGAAAGCGTTGAAAATTGGTTTCTGGCAATGTATTGCTATGATACCTGGAGTTTCCCGTTCGGCTGCGACGATCGTTGGCGGGATGCAACAAAAATTAAACCGTACCAATGCCGCCGAATTTTCCTTTTTTCTGGCCGTCCCAACAATGGCCGCTGCATCTGCTTACAAACTGCTCTCAGACTATAAATACATTGTTGTTGATAACACGAAGGATACCATGCACAACGTTAGCACTTTGCTTATTGGCAATGCGATTGCATTTATTGTAGCCCTAATTGCCATAAAGACCTTCATTACCTTCCTTCAAAAACATGGATTTAAAGTATTCGGCTGGTACCGTATCGTGGTTGGATTGATCCTGATCACCTTATTACTGATGGGGGTTGATTTAAAAGTGGGGTAAAGTCCCAATTGATTCAATAATTCGAATCTGAATTCAATCCTAAACCAATAAAAGGATGTAATCCCTGTATGCCCGAATAGCAAACGGGTAAAAAACTCTTGTCTTTTTGAAATCTTATTGTAGGCATGATCAGCCCTCAAGGACTTGATCTGAATCTGTCGTGTCCTGAAATCAAATCTTAATTCCTTTCTGAAACCTTGAAGCCGGTTCCGCGTAATAAACGGGTGGTATTCGGGCTTTACAATGAGTATAAAATAAGTATAGAATAAGATTAGAATATGTATACCTTATTTATTCCAGAACACATAAGGTACACACAAGGTATACTCAAGGTATACACAAGGTATACACAAGGTGACAATCGGGTATAGCTTTATCCCCTTTCGGATATTAGGAATTAATGCATATAATGGATTCGGATTCGGAATAAATATCCGAAACAATATTATTCTCAAACAAGCAGGTTGGCGATAGATTCAGGATTAAGAAAAACAATAGGATGCAAAAAATCAGAGTATAAATAGGATTGTTGGACAATTACGGAGCAGGAAGTAGTATATTTTCTGGCAGCTGGTTACTCAAAAAAATGGTCACTAGAAGTAGATTCTAGCAACCATTTTCATTAAAGTTTAAAATTGAAGTTTATTTGTAAATATCTTTTCTATGCCCAACAGAAACAACAGTCACGATAATCTTATCATCTTCAATTTCGTAAATAATACGATAATCGCCAATACGAATCCGATAAGCTTCTTCACCTTTTAATTTCTTATACCCATGAGGCCTCGGGTTGAATGCAAGTCCGGCAATAGCGTCTTTAACAGTAGGGATGATCTTCTTGTCAAGCTTTGCTATTTGTTTCTGGGCATATCGCTCAATAAAGACAGTATACATTATTGGATAGAATCTTCAATTTCCCGGAATGCCTGTTCGAAAGGAATTACATCGCCTTTATGAGCTTTTGCAATTCGGTATTCTTTAATCTCATCTAATTCTTCTGAGTCGGAGATTAATTTCTCGTAAATACGTATCGGAACCTGCACAGCTATCTTCCGGCCCTTTTTATCTACAACAAAGTTTTCCTCTTTCATACAATTTTACTCCTTCCGATCTTTTAATATATCTGGTTTCCCAAGTTCTATTTTTGTTGTCCATACCATTTGAAAGAATCCATGATATCTTTATCGTCAGTTTGTAAAATGATTATTCGATACCTTACAAACCTGCTTCGATCTCATCCATCGCAGTGTCAAAATCCATTGCCTGATCTGGATTATTCTTATAATCTTTCATTCGTTCTCTAACTAAATCCATTTGCCAGGATGGTATTTCGATTTCGTCTTCCATTATTCCTTTAATTCTTGGTACTATTCTGTTCTAGATTATCAAAAGGTTCTCCATCTTTTTGTGAGTAAACATCCTCTTCAGGATCACATAAAAAATCGAAGGCTGGGTTCTTTGATATCGAACTCAACCAAAGTCTCTCTACTTCAATTTCAGAGATGGGTTCAATTGCTCTCATGACATTTCAGTTTCCACAAAGATAAGAAATTCAGCGCACTAATTCAGCGAAATTCTTTCACAGGCCTTCCTGATTCTTCCAATCGTTTCCACTTTGCCGATCATTTCAAAGATGGCAAACAAGTCAGGCCCGCTGCTGCTGCCCACCAGGGCTAAGCGGATAGGAACCATTACAACTCCAAAGCTCCATTCTTTTTCAGTCATAAAGACCGAGAAGGTTTCTTTTATGGCTTCAGCATTCCATTCTGTAATCGTTTCGAAAAGCTCAGCAATAGACTGAAGCTTTTCATTGGTATTGGGTTTCCATTTCTTCTGTATGATCTTCTCATCATAGCTTTCAGGAGCCTGAAAGAAATAATGTCCCTGTTCCCATAAATCCTTCACGAATTCACAGCGATCCTGAATCATACCAACGATTTGTTCAAGGTGTTCCAGATCAGAAGTAATTCCTTTCTCTTTCAGGATAGGTAAAAACAAACCTGCAAGCTCTGCCGGTGTTTTCTGTTGCAGGTAATGACGATTAAACCATTTGGCTTTTGCAGGATCGAATCGGGCGCCTGATTTGACAACATGAGCAAGATCAAAGACTTCAATCAATTCATCAATAGAGAAGAATTCCTGTTCGGTTCCAGGGCTCCAGCCTAACAACGCAAGCATATTGATAAAGGCTTCAGGGAAATAGCCATCTTCGCGGTAACCCCTTGAAATATCTCCTGTTTCAGGATCTTTCCAAAGAAGGGGAAATACGGGGAATCCCATTTTATCGCCGTCACGCTTACTGAGTTTCCCTTTGCCTTCCGGTTTCAGGATGAGTGGAAGGTGTGAGAACTGCGGGCGATTTTCAGAAATACCCAACGATTCGTATAACAAAATATGTAACGGCATGGATGGCAACCATTCCTCACCGCGGATAACGTGGGTAATATTCATCAGGTGATCGTCAACTACATTGGCCAGATGATAAGTAGGCATACCGTCGGATTTATACAAAACCTTATCGTCAAGCTGGTTGGTGTTGAACGATACACGACCACGAATCAGGTCCTCCTCAACAATAACACGATTTTCAGGCATCTTGAAGCGGATTACATAGTGTTGGCCGCGTTGCAGATTATCCTCTACTTCCTTTGCTGAAAGGGTGAGCGAGTTTTTTAATCCGTTGCGGGTATGCAAGTCGTACGAAAAGACCTCTCTACGTTCTTCATACTCTTTCCGTAGTTGATCCAATTCCTCAGCCGAGTCGAAGGCATAATAAGCAGTACCGTTTTCGATCAGTGAATCGGCATATTTCTTATACATCGGCTTGCGCTCACTTTGACGATATGGACCCATATCGCCACCATATCCGACACCTTCATCGGGTACCAGTCCGCACCATTTCAGCGCTTCTATGATATATTCTTCGGCTCCGGGAACGAACCTGTTTTGATCAGTATCTTCAATACGCAACAGAAAATCGCCACCATGCTTTTTGGCAAACAAATAATTGAATAAAGCTGTTCGTACTCCACCCATGTGAAGCGGGCCTGTTGGGCTGGGAGCAAACCGAACCCTCACTTTTCTTTCCATGATCATTGGGGATTATAATTTTGCTGCAAAGATAACAATTCTGAAGGTTATGGACCCTTTATCACCTGGGGTCAGCTAATAATTACCATTAGAAATTGACTTCAGGTATCTGTTTAAATCTATTAACATGATTTTTAACAGGCTTCTTTGAAAATGATTTGTAAATAAACATATATCTATATCTTTGCTTATTATTTTTCCAATTATTTCACTTTTTAATTTATCTAATGAAACGATTATTAGCTATTGTCGCATTCATCCAGGTCTTTCTTCCAGTAATAGTGAAAGCTGACGAGGGAATGTGGTTGCCTGCTTTGATTGAAAAATTGAATATCAATCAAATGAAAAAAGAAGGATTCTCATTGAATGCTGAGGATATATACAGCATTAATCATTCAAGCCTGAAAGATGCGGTTGTTGCACTCGATCACGGATCGTGTACTGCAGAGCTCATTTCTGATGAAGGTCTGCTCCTGACTAACCACCATTGTGGATTTGATGAAATTCAGTCACATAGTACAGATACTCTTACTCACGATTACCTTCGGAATGGGTTCTGGGCCAAAACCAAAGAAGAAGAATTACCCAATCTAAAGAAATCGGCTTCTTTTCTGATACGGTTTGAAGATGTTACGAATAAGATCCTGCCAGAATTAAACGATCAGATGACCAGTGATGAACGTAGCAAAAAAGTACGTGAAATTGCTTCAAAAATTGAAAAGGAAGCCACTGGCGAAAATCCATACGATGCCCGCGTCCAAAGTTTATATAACGACAACAAGTATTATCTTTTTGTATATGAAACATTCAAAGATATTCGTCTTGTAGGTGCTCCACCGCAATCGATGGGTAAATTCGGAGGCGAAACGGATAACTGGATGTGGCCACGTCATACCTGCGACTTCAGTATGTTTCGTATTTACTGCGGAAAAGACGGAAAGCCTGCTGCATATTCAAAAGATAATGTGCCCTACAAACCAAAACATCATTTGCCAATCTCGTTAAATGGTTATAAAACGAATGATTTTGCGATGGTTTTGGGTTATCCCGGTAGCACCAACCGTTATAAAACTTCGTATGGAATTGAATTTACGGAGAAAGTGACCAATCCAATCCGTATCAAAGTGCGTGAAGAAAAACAACGCATTATGCATGAATTCATGAATACCTCGCGTAAAAACAAACAAAAGTATTCAGCAAAATTTGCCCGCAGCGCGAATTATTACAAATACAGCATTGGTCAGAATAAAAGCATCCAAGACCTGGACATCATCAATCAAAAGAAACAGCTTGAAGCACAGTTTACAAAGTGGGTGGATGCTGATGCCAGGAGAAAAGAAAAATATAGTGAAGCGCTCGATTTGATTGCCAGTGCCTATAAAGATGAAACTGCTTCAATTGCGTCAGAATACATGATGGAATCGATGGTTCGCGGACCTGAAATATTCTCATTTGCCAACCGCACCCGTCCACTCTATGATGCCTTAATAAAAAAAGAGAAAACTTCGGAAACCATTAATCTTGCTTCTGATCGTGTGAAGAACGGACTGGATGATTTCTTTAATGACTTCGATCCTGCTACAGACCAGAAAATTGCTGCAGCACTTTTCCGTATCTATCAGGAGAATGTAGCTCCGCAATATCATCCATCATTCTTCAAGACAGTAAAAAGCAAATACGGTAACGATTTTGAAAAGTATACAAAAGCATTATACGCCAAGTCAATTTTCGGAAGCAAAGAGCGTTTGGAGAACTTCCTCAAGGCTCCTAAAGCCAAAATTCTTGGGAAAGATCCTATTTACCAGGTTTCAATCGATATCTTCAAAATGATGAGTGTAATTGGTGTGGATAGAGATAAGAACATTGGAAACCTTGCCAGGGGAAACCATTTATTTGTTGGCGGTCTCATGGAAATGGAAACTGACAAAAACTTCTATCCGGACGCCAATTCAAGCATGCGTTTAACCTATGGAACTGTTGGAGGCTATATTCCACGCGATGGCGTGAAATACAACTACTTCACCACCTTAAGGGGATATATTGAAAAGAAAATACCGGGTGACGAAGAATTTGATGTGCCTGCCAAACTGGAAAAATTATACAACGCCAGGGATTACGGCAGATATGCTGATTCTGACGGGGAACTGCATACCTGTTTTCTTTCAAACAACGATATTACCGGCGGTAACTCAGGAAGTCCTGTTATCAATGGTAAGGGTGAACTAATTGGTATCGCATTCGATGGTAACTGGGAAGCTATGAGCGGTGATCTGACTTACGAGAATGAACTGCAGAAATGCATCAATGTCGATATTCGGTTTGTGCTTTGGACCATTGACAAGATGGCCGGTGCCCAAAACCTCATTGATGAGATGAGCATTGTAAAATAACAATTGATTTGTATTATACCAGAAAGACCCGTAATTTGCGGGTCTTTCTTTTTGTATAAAATATGGACATTATAATGTATACTGATGGTGCGGCACGGGGAAATCCAGGTCCTGGAGGATATGGAACGGTTCTGCTATCCGGACAATTCAGAAAAGAACTTTCGGATGGATATGAGCTTACCACCAACAACCGTATGGAGCTGATGGCTGTAATTGCAGGTTTAGAATCGCTTAAAATCGAAAACTCAACAGTAACTGTATACTCTGATTCAAAATATGTGGTTGATGCAGTCGAAAAAGGCTGGATATGGAATTGGGTTAAGATCAGGTTTAAAGGCAAAAAGAATGAAGACCTGTGGCTAAGGTTCCTGAAGATTTACCCCAAACACAAATTGAAATTTATATGGGTCAAGGGACATGCCAGCATTCCGGAGAATGAACGCTGTGATCAACTTGCCGTGGAGGCATCCATGCAACCCCGCCTAAAAAAAGATACCGGTTATCTGGTAAGCCTGTAACCGAACGCATACAATTCGAAGCAAAACACTATTTTTACCGTTCAAAAGCAATCCCGAATGAAGGTCATCTATACTATTTCAATCTTCCTGTATTCCATTCTGATTAAACTGGCATCACCTTTCAATACCAAGGCAAGGCAAATCAGTGAAGGACGAGCCAGGGTTTTTGAAGAACTGAATGCCAAAATCAAACACGACCAGCCAATCATATGGGTTCATTGTGCGTCATTGGGCGAATTTGAACAGGGACGGCCGATTATAGAAACCATTAAAAAAGACTATCCACAATATAGGGTATTCCTTACATTTTTCTCACCTTCAGGATTCGAAATACGTAAAGATTATAAATTGGCTGATTACATCTGTTACCTTCCGGCCGACACCAAAAGGAATGCCCAAAAGCTGATTGAACTGGTTCGACCCGAACTTGTATTCTTTGTCAAATACGAATTCTGGTACAATTACATTACCGAATTAAAGAAAAGAAATATCCCCTTATACCTGGTTTCAGCAATTTTTCGAAAGAATCAGTTGTTCTTTAAAAGCTCACCCTGGGGAAAATGGTACAGGCAGATGCTCTCCGGATTTGAACACTTTTTTGTTCAGGACGAGTCCTCAGTTCAGCTGCTTGCACAAATCGGCATCCATAATGTGACAGAAGCCGGTGATACCCGCTTCGATCGTGTTGCCGAAATAGCCCGTAACGGGAAGAATATTCCTTTAGTGGACAAGTTTAAAGGATCGTCTCCATTGATAGTGGCAGGTAGTACCTGGAAACCTGATGAAGAATTACTGGTTCAATATATTCAGAGCCATCCGGAAACCAAATTCATCATTGCCCCGCACGAAACAAAGAAGGCAAATATTGAAAGGTTAATGAACCTGTTGAAAAATGGAGCAATTTGTTATACTGTGGCGACAGAAGAGTCAGTTATAAACAAACAGGTACTAATTGTTGATACCATCGGCTTATTGTCTGCCATCTATAAATATGCTGATCTGGCTTACATCGGAGGGGGCTTCGGAGTTGGAATTCACAATACCCTCGAGGCGGCTGTTTTTGGAATGCCTATTGTCTTTGGACCGAATTACCTGAAGTTTCAGGAAGCAACCTCAATGGTTAATCTTGGAATAGCCTATCCTGTGTCGGATTACGATTCACTTCAAACAATACTCAACAATTTACTAACAGATACCGCAAAAAAGGATTCAATTTCCCGCGATTGCATTACCTTTGCCAATCAGAATCTGGGAGCAACATCAATTATTTTAGATAAAGTTTTGAACAAATCCTGATCTGCATCCCTCCTCCATTAAGTAAAACACTAAGTCTTCACAAACAACTTGCCTTCAGTTGAATTCCTGAACAAAAAACTCCTTTCGTTCGAAAACCAATTTCCGTTTCTGTTAACTTTTTCTAAATAATAAAATGTTAATATATTCATTATTAATATACTAACACCACCAAGTTGATAACTTCTAAAATTAATTCTAAAATTAGTATTCAACTTATATAAACTTAGACTTATATTGCATACAGCAAAAAAGAACAAACGCGGAATAAAAATCCATCACGTTTACAAACGATTATCTATTATTAAAGCTCAAATTTTTTTGATTATGACATTTAAAAACGTGGCAGTCGATCCCCAAACGGGGAAATCAACCTTCTCCCAGGATGAGGCCTACAATGCCTCCTTATTATATTTCAAGGGAGATGACCTTGCTGCAAGGGTCTGGGTAAATAAGTACGCACTGAAGGACTCGTTCGGAAACCTTTACGAACTTACTCCCGACGACATGCACCGCCGCCTCGCTTCGGAAATAGCACGAATCGAAAAGAACTATGTCAACCCCATGACCGAAGAAGAGGTTTTTGCGCTGCTCAAGGACTTTAAGTATATCGTTCCTCAAGGGGGACCAATGACCGGTATTGGAAACGATTTTCAGATTGCATCACTTTCCAATTGTTTTGTGATCGGAAATGAAGGCAATTCCGATTCTTATGGGGGCATCATGAAAATCGATCAGGAACAGGTGCAACTGATGAAACGGCGTGGTGGTGTCGGACACGACTTGTCACACATTCGTCCAAAAGGTTCACCTGTAAAGAATTCAGCCCTTACTTCCACAGGTATTGTTCCGTTTATGGAACGCTATTCAAACTCTACCCGTGAAGTCGCACAGGACGGTCGCCGGGGTGCCCTGATGCTATCAGTATCCATTAAACATCCGGATGCGGAATCATTCATTGATGCCAAGCTGGAACAGGGGAAAGTTACCGGTGCAAACGTTTCGGTTAAAATCCATGACGATTTCATGCAAGCCGTTGAATCTGGCGAAAAATACATGACACAATACCCGATTGACTCCAAGACTCCAAAATATGTAAAGGAAATTGATGCCTCCAGACTTTGGAAGAAGATCGTGCACAATGCCTGGAAATCGGCTGAACCGGGAATACTGTTCTGGGATACCATTGTAAAAGAATCAGTACCTGATTGCTATGCCGATCTTGGCTACAAAACCGTTTCAACCAACCCCTGCGGTGAGATACCTTTATGTCCATACGATAGCTGTCGTTTAATTGCGGTCAACCTGTATGCTTATGTCGAAAATCCGTTTACCAAACAGGCCAGGTTCAACTTCGACCTCTTTAAACAACATGTCGGATTTGCCCAGCGCATGATGGACGATATTATTGATCTTGAACTGGAGAAAATTGACGGCATTCTGGGTAAAATTGATGCCGATCCCGAAAACGAAGACTTAAAGGAAATTGAACGTTCGATGTGGTTAAAGATTCAAACCAAGGCAAAGGAAGGACGCCGAACCGGTGTAGGTATTACTGCTGAAGGTGACATGCTGGCTGCACTTGGACTTCGTTACGGAAGCGATGATGCCACTGATTTCAATGAAGAAATCCACAAAACTGTTGCTTTGGAAGCTTACCGTTCGTCGGTAAACATGGCTAAAGAACGCGGACCGTTTAATATTTACAGTGCCGATCGCGAAAAGAACAACCCAATGATTAAACGTTTGCGAGCCGAAGACGAGCAACTGTATCAGGATATGACCAAATACGGACGTCGCAACATCGCCTTGCTTACAATCGCTCCAACGGGATCAACCAGCCTGATGACACAGACTACATCGGGCATTGAACCGGTGTTCATGCCGGTATACAAACGTCGCCGGAAAGTAAATCCAAGCGATAAGAATATTAAAGTAGACTTCGTTGATACCGAAGGAGACTCATGGGAAGAATATGTTGTTTTCCATCATAAATTTAAAGAATGGATGGAAGTAAATGGCTTTGAGCTCAAGAAAAACTATCCTGAAGCCGACCTGGATGCATTAATTGCCAAATCACCTTATTACAAAGCTACCTCAACCGATGTGGACTGGATGAATAAAGTCCGCATGCAGGGAAGAATCCAGAAATGGGTCGACCATTCGATCAGCGTAACCATTAACCTTCCGGCTGATGCCGACGAGGAACTGGTAGGCAGACTCTTCTTTGAAGCATGGAAGAGTGGCTGTAAGGGAGTTACTGTTTACCGCGATGGCTCACGTTCAGGCGTTCTGATCTCAAACAAAAAAGAAGAGGAAGAAGTAGAAGTTAAAACCGAAAGTATCTTCCCGACAACCCGGCCAACAGTTCTGGATGCTGATGTAGTCCGGTTCCAAAATTCAAAAGACAAATGGGTTGCCTTTATTGGAACCATCGATGGTCGTCCATACGAGATCTTTACCGGTTTATCCGATGATGAGGATGGGATTTTATTACCCCGCTCGGTACAAAACGGAAAGATTATTAAAAACATCAATCCTGACGGATCAAAACGATACGATTTTCAGTACACCAATAAACAAGGCTACCGTACGACCATCGAAGGTTTGTCCTATAAATTCAACCCGGTGTTCTGGAACTATGCCAAACTGATTTCAGGAGTGCTTCGCCACGGAATGCCTATTCACAAGGTAGTTAATACGGTTACCAGTCTTCAGTTTGACAACGACACCATCAACAGCTGGAAAGCCGGTGTTGCCCGAGCACTGAAAAAATATGTTCCCGACGGAACCCTTTCCGAAGGTGCTACCTGCGGCGAATGTGGTTCTCACAATGTGACCTATCAGGAAGGATGCTTGAAATGTCCTGACTGCGGTTCATCGAAATGCGGTTGATCAAATTTAACTGTTTTTACACTTTATTAAAACGAAACAATACCCGGAGGCCGTCTCAAAAAGTCGGCCTCTTTGTTCACTCCGGATAAAGAAAGGCACTTAAGCAAAATGCCATCTATTCAAATTCACTCCAATGCAACTATATGTTGCATGAATTCATCTTATAAAACCATATTGTATGAAAAAATTGAAATTAGCTTTTACCCTTTTCGTAACCTTGTTTGCAGTTGGTCTCTCGTTTGCCCAGGACTGGTCAAATACAGCTCGTTTCAAGGACGATAATGCCAAAGTCGGATTACCTGCCAAGGGCGAAAACCGAGTTGTATTCATGGGAAATTCCATTACTGAAGGCTGGATTAATACCTGTCCTGAATTCTTTACCGGAAAATCCTACCTAAATCGTGGAATTAGCGGACAGACCACCCCCCAGATGCTGGTTCGGTTCAGACCTGACGTAATCAATCTCAAACCAGCAGTTGTAATTATTTTGGCTGGTACTAATGATATTGCCGGGAACACTGGTCCTTCAACCCTAGAGATGATCATGGACAATTTAATTTCAATGGCCGAACTGGCAAAAGCCAATAAAATTAAAGTTGTTCTCAGTTCAGTGTTACCTGCTTTTGATTATCCCTGGAAACCGGGACTCCAACCTGCTGAGAAGATAATCGCACTGAATGTGATGATCAAAAATTATGCTGACAAGAATGGCATCGTTTATGTGGATTATTTTTCAGCCCTGGTCGACGAACGTAAAGGTCTTAAAAAGGAATTATCCGGCGATGGGGTTCATCCCAACAAAGCCGGATATTTAATCATGCAACCCTTGGCAGAAGAAGCAATAAAAAAAGCTTTAAGTAAGAAATAGGTCCGTATTTACCAGTCAGGAAGAAAACTTTAAATATCCTCACAGCGGATGATCTAATTACAGATAAGAAGGCAAAATCGAATTCCTTTATATCAAAACAAAAATCTCTGGAGGCTGTCTCACAAAGGCAGTCTCTTTTTGTGCCTATTGGCTAAATATAGCATTTGAAATTCAGATCATTCCTTAAATTAAGATAAAAAAATCACCTTCTTCTGAATACTTTTCACTTGATTCTATTATCTTGTTTAGGCGCCAATGATTAACTGGCTGTCATATAAAACAAAGAATCATGATTTCGGAAAGCAGCCTTGAGAAACTGAAAATATTGGCCGGAGCAGCCAAATACGATGTATCGTGCGCTTCGAGCGGAACAAAACGCAACAATACGAATGCAGGTATAGGGAATGCCACGGCATGGGGTATTTGCCATAGTTTTACCGAAGACGGACGCTGTGTATCGCTGCTCAAAATTATGTTGAGCAATCATTGCATTTACGACTGCGCTTATTGCATCAACCGCAAAAGCAACGACATCCCCCGGACTTCGTTTACTGCTGAAGAAATAGCAACACTTACCATTGAATTCTATCGGCGGAATTACATCGAAGGACTGTTCCTCAGTTCGGGTGTGTTACGTAATCCTGATTATACCATGGAGCGCATGGTTGCCGTTGCCAAAACCCTTCGCACTGAGCACCGGTATAATGGATATATCCATCTGAAAGCCATTCCGGGGGCCAGCGCTCAGTTGATTGCAGATGCAGGCCGTTGGGCTGACCGGTTGAGCGTAAACATAGAAATACCTACCGAAAACAACCTGAAGTTGC
>TBL_comb47_HYPODRAFT_10001762_pt1 | contig 27679 bp, 20 predicted proteins | sample TroBogypolimnion_40_FD_10682 | JGI IMG/M metagenome (IMG submission 10682) | reverse complement strand
CAACTTCAACTTCAACTTCAACTTCAAGCACAAGCACTGTTGCAAGCGCCACCACCTTGCTGGTGGACAATGCCAGCTCAAACAGTTGGAGCTTCAATCTGGTGGCCAAAACCCAGTCATTGATTGAAGGCAACAATGCCATTTTCTTGCTCACCTCTAGCAATGTCCCCAATGGCACAGTCGCTCAGTTTTCGATATCAGGCAACGTGGGCAAGGGCGACTACACCTTGAGCTCGAACTTGGCGGTCTTCGCCAACGGACAAGCCACCATCTCCATTCCGACGACTGTTCACAGCTACAGTCTGGGCAACAAGACCTTGACACTCAATGTCGATGGCCAATCCGCCAGCGAGACCTTGGTGGACAATGCCCCAGCAGCGCCCGTCTATACCCTGACTCCCAGTGCCGCATCGGTCAACGCTGGTCAAACCGTGATCTTCAATCTCAATACCCAAAACGTCGCCTTTGGTAGCACGGTCAACTACACTGTGAGTGGTGTGAGTGCAGCCNACATCGTGAGCGGTCAATTGAGTGGCAGCGTCATGATTGCCAGCCCTGGCATTGCCACCATCGCCATTCCCACAAGTCCAAGCTCTACCTACGTGGGCAACAAAACCATGACCGTCAGCGTGGGGGATATAGGGGGTGTGAGCGCGAGCGAAACTTTGATCGATACGGCCGCCAAACCCACCTACAGTTTGAGTGCAAATGCGAGCTCAGTGAATTTTGGGGCACCTGCTAGCTTTCAACTGAGCACCACGAATTTGGCCAATGCAACCCAAGTGTTCTACACCCTCTCGGGGGTGAGCGCCGCCAGTGACCTAGGACTTGCGAATTTAACAGGCTCGGTGAACATTGACCCCAGTGGCAAAGCCACCATCACGATCCCCACTTTGAACCACAACAGTTTTCAGGGCAACAAAACCTTGACCCTCACGGTCAACGGCCAAACCGCCTCAGAAGTATTGGTCGACACCAACCCCGCCTACAACGTGAGTGCCATGAGCGCCAGTGTGGTCGAGGGCAACAGCGCCAACTTTGTGATCTCGACGGTGAATGTGCCTGTCGGAACATCATTGCCTTACACCATCTCAGGCACAGTGGCTGCCAGCGATTTGAGTGGAGGAGCATTGAGCGGCTCGGTCATCATCGGTGCAGGGGGTGGAGCCAACATCAACCTCTCGTCCTTGACCCATCCTTCGTTTCAGGGCAACAAAACCTTGACCCTCACGCTGGGCAACTCAAGTGCCACCGAAACCCTCATCGACAACGCCCCGGTCGTCCCCGATCAATTCGATGGAACATACCTGTCGATCAACAAATTGATGTTGGGCACCACACCTTATTCAAATTTGGTCGTGACGGTGAGTTCTGTCTTGAGTGTGGGCAATGGAATGCCGACCAGCACCTTTGACGCCTACAATGCAACGGCCCAAACTCTGAGTGCACCCATTATTAAATTTGGCAATACCATCTACACCAATGTGGTGCTGCAACTCACACCCAACAATATCATTGCCCAAAATGGCGGACTGCTCTCTCCCCCACTTGCTGCGCCCGCCAACATCACCTTGCTGTCAGAAACGCCATTGAACAAATCTTCGGCACCCGCAACGTCAGACGTCACATTCACATTTTCTCAGTTCATCACCCCAAGTGCTGGCAGCATCACGATCACTGATCCGAACGGCCAACAAAGTGTTATGGATCTCACCAGCAACCCGTATGTCGTCATATCCGGCAATACGCTCACCGTTTTGCACTCGAATTTTTATCAAAAGACAGGGGCATACCAATTCAATATTCCCAATGCCACCATTCACGGTATTTCTGGTGGTAATTTCGCAGGCGTGAATGATTATTCAGTCTACCTCACGGGACTCACCTCTTGAGACGGTCAGACTCAAAGCGGTCAGGACCCAACGACCACCAACAGCGAGCCTGGGCAGCCAAGGACCAACCGATCCAATCGGTGCTAAGCCCAAACTCGTTTAGTTGCAAGTTCGGGTGATGCCCACTTGCAAGCAGGTCACGGGGTTTTGAAAATAAGCGGAATGCGCAGGCGGGCTGGTCAAAACGTCTTTTGAAAAACCCGAATAAAGGCTTGACGTGTTGACTGGCGCTATGGTCGGAGCAATCGATGTGTTGGAGATCATCAATCCGCTGACATTGGCCAAATTGGGTGACTGCGACAGATTGCCTTGAACGGGCCTGGGTGTTTGAGGCTTGGCGGAATCTTGAGGCTTTGCCATTGCACCCATGGGGTTGTTGGGCGCAGCGTCCACTCTCGGCGCCGGTTGGGCTGCGACATTGAAAGCCAAACATGCCAGACTCAGGGTAGCGCAAATCGTCTTTTTCATAGCGTTCAGTGTTGGAGGTGATCGAACCATGATTTAGAAATCCATCCTTGCTGCAGGAGCGTAGAGGATTTGTGGCGTGCCCCTCGCACGCTCTCGATCAGTTTAATCGCTTTTAGCCCGAATGCCAATTTTTTTACTTCATCTTCACAGAGTTGAGCGTCGATTTTATTATCCACCCCGCACCCGATGGATCACCCGCGTCACTCCAGGGTGATCTCCCCTTCTTTGAACAGTTGCGTATAAACCTTGAATTCCCGCGCCAGCCTGTCACTGATCATGGGAGGTGTGTCATTCACCACGCCACCGCCTTGTTCCTCAATTTTGGCGGCGAGAACCGGGTCTTTGAATGCCGCCAGCAAATGCTCAGACAGAAATTTCTGAGCCTGGGGGTTGAGGGTTCTAGGGCCAAAGAGGCCAAACCACACGTTCATGTTCCAATCGGCGATGCCCGCTTCAGCCGCTGTAGGGACATCTTGCAAGGCATTCATTCGGTGCGTGCCACTCACAGCAATGGCCTTCAATTGGTTGCTTTTAAGATAGGCTTTGACAGTCCCAAGACTGCTCGAGAGCAATTGCAATCGACCGGCCAACAAATCGGTCATGGCGCCCCCCAGTCCCTTGTAAGGAACGTGGGTGAACTTGATGTTCAAAATCTTGCCCAATTGGCTCACTGAAATATGCGGTTGCGTCCCAAGTCCGGCCGAGCCGTAATACACCGCATCTTGGTTGGCCTTGGCATAGGCGATCAAGCCAGCGACATCATTGATTCCCAGACTTTTGGGCACCACCAACAAGTGCTGGCTCTCAGAGCTGATGAAAACCGGCGCCAAGTCCCGAGCAGGGTTGAAATTTGTGCCTTTTTCTAAAAAATGCTGGATAAGCAAGTTGCCGTTGGGAGCGCCCAAAATGGTATAACCATCGGGCGCGGCAGCCATCACGTACTCCGCCGCCAAGCCACCAGTGGCACCAGCCTTGGTCTCCACGCTGACCACAACGCCTTGACGGGTGAGTGCATCTGCACACAAGCGCGTCATCAAATCAGTGGTGCCCCCAGGCACACTGTCCACGATAAAACGAATGGGCTTACTCGGGTAAACCCCTTGGGCATGCCCCCCAGAAGTTGCGAGCAAAGCCACAAGGGCCACGGGTAATACAGGGCTCAGAAATTTCAACATCGACAGCGTCTCCATTCAATGTTCTCTATTTTGCAAGGATCTTGGCAAGCCCACACTACAGATCTTCCCTAGCGTGTGCACATTGGAGCGACACAAATTCCACCCCAGCTAGTGCTGGAGTTTCATATAATTGGCGGACTGTGGACATGAGAATCCACACTTATTTTTCACTCACAGGACTACCCATGAACGACATTGCCGATTTAAGCTCGATACAAGCCTTTCATCCGAGCTCAAAAGCTAATTTCAAGAAAAAGGGCGTGTTCCTGGGCGCCGAGGTCACTGGCATTGACTTGAGCCAGCCTTTGAGCGAGCTGGAAATTGCAGACTTGAAGCGTGCCCATGCCGAATTTGGAGTTTTGATTTTCCCGCACCAAATCATCACCTCTGAGGACTTGAAGCGCTTTGGTCGCTACTTCGGTGATTTGAGTGTTCACCCTTTTTCCACCAACGCTGCAGACAGCCCTGAGTTGATCGTCTACGACAACAAGGAAGGCAACCCACCGGCACCCACCGATATTTGGCACACCGATGAGACCTTCCGGCAAGCACCACCCATGGGTACGGCCTTGTGTTCCAAGATCATCCCTCAGCGGGGTGGCGATACGGCCTTTGCGAACATGAATGCCATCTATGAAAGCCTATCAGACCGCTGGCAGCAGTTTTTAAGTGGATTGGAAACCGTCCACGATTTCAAACCCTTTAGAAGCCTATTCCCAGACACCCGAGAAGGTCTGGTGAAAATGCGCCACTATGAAGACGTCTATCCTGCGGTGACCCACCCCTTGGTGACCCTGCACCCCATCACGGGCAAAAAGGTGCTTTTTGTCAATCCCCAATTCACCCTTTACATCAAAGGCATGGCCGACGACGAAAGCCGAATGATCTTGGAGATGCTTTACAAGAAAACCTTGATCCATGAATACCAGTACCGCCATCACTGGGACGCCAACATGGTGGTGTTTTGGGACAACCGTTTGGTGCAGCACTCAGCCATCCACGACTATTACCCGCAAAGGCGGATGATGGAGAGAGTCACCATTGCTGGCACCCCCACCTTGCCCGCCTTTCCCAGTGCCGACCCCAAAGAATTGCGCAAATACCTCATGCCCCCCTTGTCCCAATTCAGGAACAAGGGAACGGTACCCCAACGCGAACACGAAAAGTAAGAAGACCCCACCATGCGATCCGTTCACACCACAAAATCCTTTTTGCCGCTGTTCTTGCTTTGTGTTGGGCTTTTTTGCACCAGCGCTTGGGGTCAGCGATATCCAGAAAAACCCGTCAAAATCGTCGTGCCTTACCCCTCTGGGGGATTCACAGACATCTTGGCCAGACTCTTGGCCGAGAAGCTGAGCAGTCAATTGAATCAGACCGTGATCGTGGACAACAAGGGGGGTGGGGGAAGCGTCATCGGCAGCAGCTTTGTCGCCAAATCTCCTCCCGACGGTTACACACTGTTGCTGGTGGCTCCCGATTTGGCCATCAACGAGAGCCTGGTGGCGGACAAACTCAACTATAGCGCGAGCAAAGACTTTGCCGGTGTGAGCCTGTGCGCATGGTCTCCCTTGGCCATGGTCGTCACCTCAAAGTTGGGTGTTCAAAAGTTTTCCGACTTCATGGAGCTTGCGCGAAAGAATCCCAACACCATCAATTTTGGCTCAGGGGGCAATGGCACGGGGGCACACTTGGCGCTGGAGCTTTTCAAATCAAAGTCCAAACTCAGCATTGTGCATGTGCCCTACAAGGGCAATGGTCCCGCACTCACCGATTTGCTGGGCGGTCAAGTATCGGGTATGTTTTTACCCTATGCCTTGGCCAAGCCCCATATCGAAAGCCATAAATTGGTCATTTTGGGCACACCGGGCGCACACCGCTCAACGGCCATTCCCCAAATCCCGACCTTGGCTGAACAAGGCATTGTCGGGCTTGATGTGCAGCCCTGGTTCGGCCTTGTCGCGCCGAAATTGACCCCCGCATCAACTTTGGAGGCACTCAACAAAGAAATCACCACCATCATGACCAGCACTGACGTTCGCACCAAACTCAAAGACCTGGGCGCTGAAGCCACCAGCAGCTCACCCAAAGAGTTTGATCTTTTTATCATGGAAGAAGTAAAACGTTGGGCTCAAGTCGTAAGCGACTCAGGCGCGAGAGCCGATTAAATTTCCACCCCAAACTGCCCCCCATCTCAACACGATCACCATGACACGCCCCCCCTACAAACCTCACGGCGTGATTCCCGCCGTTTTATTGCCTTTCTTTGATGACCTCTCCATTGATGAAGAGAGTTTTCGAGCTCACTTGAGTGAACTTGCCGCCGTGCCAGGCATCACCGCCCTCACCGTCAACTGCCACTCAACCGAGGTGGGATCTTGCACGTTTGACGAGCAACAAATAATTCTCGCCATCACCCGCGATCAAGTGGGTCAAACCACCCCCGTTGTCAATGGCATTTATGCCGACGGCAGCCTTGAGGCCCAACGCTTGGCCAAAATGGCCCATGAGGGCGGCGCCGATGCTTTGCTCGTCTTTCCACCCGGCATTCACACCTTTGGGCAACGCCCCGAGATGGCCGTTGAGCACTTCAAGCGCATTGCCGAGGTCAGCGACCTGCCCATCATTGCATTTCAATACGGTCTGGCCGGTGGACAGGGCTACCCCTTGAATACCTTACTCAAAATGATTGAAGCCGTCCCCACCATCTCCGCCATCAAAGACTGGTGTGGAAACCCTCAGTTGGCCTACCGGCAAATTCAAGCGCTGCAAACCTTGAACCCATCGGTGAATGTCTTGAGCACCCACAGTGCTTGGCTCTTTGCCAGTTTGGTGCTAGGCTGCAACGGCTTGCTCTCGGGCAGTGGCTCGGTGATTGCGCAACTTCAATCTGAATTGTTCCAAGCGGTTCAAAACAAAGACCTGTCGAAAGCTCAACAACTCCATCACCGCATCCATTTCACCGCCGAGGTGTTTTACTGCGATCCGTTTGTGGACATGCACAACCGCATGAAAGAGGCCCTGGTCCTCATGGGCAAATTGCCGCGAGCTGTGGTGCGCCCGCCTTTGTACAAAATCAGCGATGAAGAGATCGCGCGCATCAAAATGGGACTGCAATTGGCTGGACTTTTATGAGTCCTTGTCGCTTGATAGAACCTCTGGCTTAGATCGACGGACCACAGAAAAAAGTTTATTTCCTCGATTGATGGACTGCGAAAAACAGAGCAATAAAAACACACAACTTCTTGTTCATGTCAAGAAGTCTGCCTTTGTCTGCAATCCACCTTGACCGCACAAGCGCACAAGCGCACAAGCCAGATCGATTTCTGATGGGTTGTTCTAGGGTAATCCTGAGCGCCCATCGGCTTTTAACTGCTACACTTTTGGCAAGATACCCAGACGGCCATCCCAAAATCAAGGAGACAAACATGATCTATAAAAATAAGTTGGCATTGTCCATCGCCGCAACGCTATTGGCTTGGAACTCGAACAGTATGGCCGCACCATGGATTAAGATCAGTAGCAAAGAAATTGCAGGTGTTGTGTCTGGCCCCAATGGCCCAGAAGCGGGTGCTTGGGTGATTGCCGAGACAACCGACTTGCCAACCAAATTTGCCAAGGTGGTCGTGACGGATGATCAAGGCCACTTTGTCCTGCCGCAAATGCCTAAAGCCCATTATCAAGTCTGGGTGCGTGGATACGGCCTGACCGACTCCCCAAAAGTGAGTGCTTCCACGGGCGAACTCTTGGACCTCAAAGCCATCCCAGCCCCAACACCGCAAGAAGAGGCCAAGTACTTCCCTGGCATGTATTGGTACTCAATGATCGATCTGCCCAAAGCGAGCGAATTTCCAGGAACTGGCGAAAAAGGAAATGGCATCCCGACCTTCATGAAGTCCCAGGCTTATTGGGTCGACACCATGAAGAATTCTTGTCAGTCTTGTCACGCCTTGGGAGACCGCGGCATTCGTGAAATTCCAGCCTTGTTCAAGGCGCAGCATCCGGGTGACTCCTTCCTCGCCTGGGCGCAACGAACCCAAGCCGGTCAAGCCATGGGCAATATGGCCTTGGCCTTGGGGCGATTGGGGCCCGATCGTGGGCTAGAGATGTTTGCGAACTGGACTGATCGCATAGAAAAAGGAGAAGTCCCCTTTGCCAAGCCACAAAGGCCACAGGGCTTGGAGCGCAATGCGGTGTACACCATGTGGGATTGGTCGACGCCCAAATACTATATGCACGATGCCATCTCCACAGACAAAAGAAACCCGACACTCTATCCAAACGGATTGATCTATGGCGCGCCTGAAGAAAGTACCGATTTGGTGCCAACGCTGGACCCCAAGACCCATGTGGTGTCCTCGGTCAAAATGCCGTTTACCGATCCCAAAACCCCATCGTCGCTCACTTTGCCCAAGTCCACCTCGGCTTACTGGGGCGATGAGGCCATTTGGGACGGGCACGACAGCATTCACAATCTGATTTGGGACCAACGTGGTCTGCTCTGGTTTGCCGCCAGAAACCGTGCTGAAGACAACCCTGAGTTTTGTAAAAAAGGGTCTGAACATCCATCGGCCCAATTGGTGCCACTCAATGCCGCCGGCAGACATCTCTCGGTCTACGACCCCAAAAGCAAAGAATGGCATTTGATTGCAACGTGCTTCACGACACAACACTTGTACTTTGGTCGCGACAAGGACAACACCTTGTGGACCAGCGCTGGTGGAGCCGCGGCTGGGGTGGTGGGTTGGCTCAATACCAACCTGTACCTCAAGACATTTGATGAGCAAAAGTCGCAAGGCTGGACACCACTTGTCATTGACACCAATGGCAACGGTAAACGCGATGAATACGTCGAGGCCAATCAACCCGTCGATCCGAGCAAAGACAAACGGGTCATTGCTGGCTTTTATGGCGTCCAGTCCTCTCCCAAAGATGGATCCATTTGGGGACAATCCATGGACGTGGGGTTTTCAAGGTTGGACCAACCGAGCTACTTGATTCGCTTGATGCCCGGCTCAGACCCGACACACACAGCCTTGGCTGAAATTTACCAACCACCCAAAGGAACTTATGGCGCCAGGGGTCTTGACATCGACTCCAAGGGCGTGGCCTGGACAGCGTTAGCGAGTGGTCAATTGGCCAGCTTTGATCGAAGCAAGTGCAAAGGACCATTGAATGGCCCAACAACAGCAGAGGGCAAGCATTGCGAAGAGGGCTGGACCCTATACCCCCTGCCTGGGCCCCAATTTAAAAATGCCGATAACCCAGGCAGTGCCGATGGCGCTTACTACGTCTGGGTGGATCTTTTCAACACCTTGGGGCTGGGCAAAGACGTACCGATTGCGTCCTCCAATGGTGGTGAGGCCTTGATCGCTTTGGTCAATGGCAAGATGGTCACTTTGCACATTCCTTATCCTTTGGGCTTTTTCAGCAAAAACGTGGATGGCCGCATTGACAACGCAGCGCTGGGCTGGAAAGGCAAAGGCGTCTGGACCACATCGGGCACCCGCACCAATTTCCACAGCGGCGATGGTGACAAAAACAGCTCACCCAAGATCTTCAAAGTTCAAATTCGACCCAACCCATTGGCCTACTGAGGATTCAATTTATCATGGAAAAACAAACCCTTCTTAAACAAATATGGCTGGGTCTTGCAATGTTGGCGTGCTTCTTCGGGGCATATGCACAAACCCCGACGGGACCCGCACTGGCACAACAATACGGCTGCTTGAATTGCCACAACGTGGAGCAAAAAATGGTCGGGCCAGCCTACAAGTCTGTGAGTGAGAAGTACCAGGCTGACACAATAGGGGCCACGCCCCTATTGATTCAAAAGATCAAAAATGGCGGTGCGGGCAACTGGGGGAGAATTCCCATGCCCGCGAACCCCAATGTGAGCGATGCTGACCTCAAAACCCTGGTGACTTGGATCTTAAGCTTAAAGTAACGCTTTAACCAGGCGCACCGAAGCCTCATCTTCGCACAACACCAGGCCCACAGATCGCCAAGAGCAAAGGTAGCGCTTGGCTCTGTGGCAGGCTGTTTACGCGAGTCTTCATGATCTGCCGCGAAAAACAATGACCAATTGGGATCTAGTGAATAATTTGAATATTCAAGCACAATTGATAGCCAAAACCCCAAATGGATTTGATGAGGGGTTTGTCATTGCATTGAGGAAGAATTTTAAATTTCCTCTTCAACCTTGCGATCAATTCCTCTAGCGCGTGCTTTGACATGAAATCATCCGAATCGCTCGAGGTGAACAGATCACACAAATGACCGGACTCAAGCGAAAAGTCCTTGGCCTGAATTAAAGCCAAAATTAAAATTTTTTCACGATTGGTCAAATGCAAACTTTGTTGAGGATCAGGACCAATTAAAGTTCGATCTTGAAGGCTTAAAGTCCACTCAACTTTGACGCCAACACCTCTGATTCGTCGACCTAAATTTTGCAAAACCATGACCAACTCATCAGGTGAGATTGGTTTATTGAGATAAAAATCAGCGCCGCCATGCGAATAACTTGCCAATTTATCATTGAGTCCAAGTTTGGCTGTGATGATCACAATACCCATCGAGGGGAAGTTTGCTCTAATGCGTTTGGACAAGCTAAGCCCACCTTCACCCGGCAAGTTGAGATCGATCACATACATATCAATGGGCTCAGGCGCCGCCCAATCCAGGAGTGACTGTGCATCCGCTACAGCGTGCACCGTAAAATTATTGGCGCTAAGGTATGAAGTAATTTCATTGCGCAAAAAATGATCATCCTCCACCAACACAACATTAAATTTGGGCAATAAGTGATGACTCGAAAGATTAGTAAGCGTAGAAATCATGACACTGGAATCTCAAGGTTAAACGACACGATAGAATTTGAAACGGAACACAAAATATTTCCATGCAATAAATCAATGGCAGACTTGACAATATTCAAACCAATCCCCATTCCCGGTTTTGTTAAAAAGTTTTCATGCCGGTAATATCGATTAAACATCTTTGTCGGATCGGGCGTATTAACCGCGAGGACATGATTTGATATCGAAAACACAATTTTTTGTTCACTCTGCTCGCCTACTCGAGATAATGACGAGGTGTCATTGTCCAATTGAGGCTTGAAAAAAATAGTGAGATCAATGATTGATTCGGGTTTAGCATATTTAATTGAATTACCAATTAAATTGGTAAATATGGTAAACAATAAGGACTCATTAGAGTTTATTGAAAGGGTCGCGGGAATATCAAGATTAAATCGATGGATTGCATTAAATTCACCGATCACTTCAGTCACCAAATCGAATAAATTCAATTTCTCAATAGATTTTTGAAAGACGTTTTTTTCAAGTTGATTGGACAAATAAACTTGATTGATCAATTCATCGATTCTAGAAATAGATCGATTGATGATGGATGCTCGAGCATGAAAATCAGATCCGACAAGCGTATTTTTTTCTATTGAATTAGAAGCAAAACGAATGGTTGAAAGTGGGTTTTTTATTTCATGCGACAAAATCTCCACCATCTCCTCTCTTTCAATCAACTTTTCATTCAGATAAAACACCTTGGCTTCATTGATTTTTGCATCGGATGCAGATTGGTAGAAATCTTTTTTATTTGATAATATTTGAATAGCTACGATTGAAAAAACAACTACACCAATGGGCATACCGTTCAATCTGAAATCATAAAAGTTTTGAAAGCCAAGAAAGTGACTCAAATCAAAGTCAAACAATTGAATCGAATGTATTAAACCAATGACATACAAAAAAAGATAAACAAAATAGCCCAATAGTAAAACGATCTTTATATTCGCTTTGATACTACGGCAACTTAAAACCCCGTAAATATTCAACAAGACCACAAACGCTTGAAAGAATAAATTAAGCTCTAAAGACAAAGATCTTAAACCAGCGAAGGCCAACAACAAACAAACACAGACCCCAAGAAAATTCGTTTTACAAAGTGAGATGTAAATTTTTGACGGGAAATAGTCAACAATGGCAAGATAGCAAATACAAATAAATAAAAGTAACCGAATATTGAACAGGAAAAGGGATAGCGAGTAGGCAAATAAGTGCAAGTCAAAGTCGAAAATATTGTAATTGATTCCGCTCGACACGTACAAATAAGCAACTATCGAGAGCTCAAATAATGCATATACCAACAAAATCCGACTGCGCTCAATGAGAAAAAAGATAAGCGACAGTAAAAACAGACTAAAACCAAAGGACAACGTGCTGGCGATTTGATACACCCTGGCAATTGAGCTCGAAGCCAAAAGATTCTGAGGCCTCACCTCAATGTGAATTGTTCTGAAACTTTGAGTATTGATTTTCACATACACATTTTGAATTTCAGGGTCTATTAAACGCGTTTTTAGATTAAAACAGTGTAAGTCGTCGTAACATACTCTAGGACTTTGGAGATGAATTCGGTCAGCAATTTGCTTAACCCAACTACCCTTGACGGATTCATAAATTTCAATGTGGTCTAAATTAAAATTACCGACGCCAACAATCAGAGGAAAAACATTGTTTTCTAAACTGATTTGATCAAAGTCTTTCGATTTTGTAATAGCTACCTTAATCCAAGTTGTACCCTTAAAGATCCCTTGTCTTAAATCTCCGGTAAATGGATGGAAATCGATGCCATTCACATCATTGATCGTCAAAATCGACAACTCATCGTAATAATAAGACTGATCAAACTGAACTTGCGCCTGAACAACAGTCACCGAGCACAACAGGTGAAGTAAAAAAATCAATAAAAAGTCACGTATCTTAGTTTTCAATTTAGCCAGATCTGTATCAAGTCATCACAAACTATTTGTTTCTTAATTTTATAGCACCAGGCTTGGCTAAACCGTGTGTTTTCGTGCGAATCACATTTCACAAGTCGAAAATTGAGCAGTACAAACCGCCTAAATACTGGGATTCATGTGTAGCAATGGCTTGATTGCCACTAAAACTCAACACCCCTCCCTGTGAGAAAGTGTGAGGAAAGAGCCCGTCTAAGCTGCAAACCCATTGATCGTGAGTTGTGGTGTGTATTGCAGATTTTTCATGGGGTTGATTTTGCTAAACCATTTAATATGTTGAGACAAAAAACTCAAAAGGGCGAAGGGGTGAAGGTCCATCTGATGAGAAAAATCAAGCAACCCCTCTGATTCAAGACAAGAACACAACAGACTAATTACTTTTAATGATTTTAAACACTTGCAAATAAGCACACCATGGTTTCAACATCTGCAAATCAAAGCAAGCAAACATCACAAGGTATCTCAAAGGCACTGACGCCAGATATCGTTGTGGTTGCTGCCTTGCTTTACATGATGTCGAGTGATGGCTCGCTTTCGCAGGAAGAAATTTCCATCTTACAGCAATCCATTGGGCAAGACGACCAGGTCATTCAAAGAGCGCGTGCATACATCAAGAATAACAAACTTGATACGTTCATCAACGAAGCAATCCAATTTTTAGACAAGCCCAGTAAATTATTTGTCCTTCTCAATGTTTACGATTGCATGTATTCTGATGGGATTGTAGAAAAAGGGGAAGCGAAGTTATTTACCAAAATGTTGCTCGGATTTGGATTTACAGAGCAATATTTCAAACCCTATTCAGAGCTCATTGAATTCAAAAACAACAAGCCTATACTTGGACATTTCAATTCTCAAGACTTGAGCCTAGACAAGCAAACGCCCCACAAGGTAATGGGCTCGCTACTGATTTACATGATGTCTTCAGATGGTGATATCAGCAGCCAAGAAATTGGACAAATTTCGTCCATCCTTGGAAAATACCCAGGACTCCAAGAATATTGTGCAAATCAAACGGCCAAGGTCAAATTTGAAGATTATGTGAACGCGGTCACAAACTCTCTCAACGACACACAAAAACTGTACATTGCCACCAATTTTTGTGATTCCATGATGTCTGATGGCTCCGCAGCAGATGAAGAATTGGTGCTGCTCAATTTCTTATTGAATAAATTCAATATCACCGATATTGCTTTCAAACCCTACTTTGATTTAATTAGAACCAAAAACACCAATCCACTGCTTGCTCTAGCAACAGCGAATCAGAGAAATAGCAATCTTTTCAAGAACCAAATCAATCAAGATCAGGAGCCTGGACAGTCCAATGTCGTCAACTCAACAGATGACGAGAAAATAATTTTCAACAACTCTATCTCTGATGATCAAGACGGGAAAATGATCAAAAGAACAATGAATGAGAATCTCAAAAGGGCAAAAGATGATTTAAAAAATGCCGAAAATATTGCTACCATTCAGCACAATACAGAATCATCAAAGCCCAAAGGACCATTGCTTTCAAATGAGATCCAAAGTAGCGATGAAAAATTTAAGAATTCCGCAATAACACCCCCTAACATTGCAAAAATTGACGCCAATAATGATGGGAATAATATTCAGAAGGTATCGAGCTCAAGTTCAAAGGACAACATTCAAAGTATTGATGCTGGCAACGAGAGTGCCAATGTTCAGCAACTCGACAAGTCCGCTGATGACATCAATATCCAAGACCTAGAAAGCTCAAAGCTCACTCAAAACAAGCAACGCATTGATTTGGAAAGCATTGAAGACAACCTTCAATCCATCAAGACAGAACGTACACCTGAAAACATTCAAGCTATTGCCAATAAAGAGGCCATCGCATCGAATCTTTTGATTGACCCAAGAAACAAGTCTTCGACGGGTATCACCATCGCCACCGATGCCGATTTAGACAATATTAAAAAGCTCATTCCTGAATCAAAGCTCGATCACAACAATCAACCCATCTCTGAAAAAAAAGCGTTAAATTCCAGTCCAACGCTGACCCAGGAAAATATCGCTGACCCTTCAAAAGAAATTGCAGGGTCATCTCTTGAAGACAGAAATATCCCATTGCCCATTGATGACAATGACAGCAATGTGGTGCGCATTGACTTTAATAAAACCATTGAAAGCACCTTCGCAAAAAAAGCCCAACTCATCGACTCCATCAACAATATCACCAATGCGGAGAATGTGAATCGAATATTCAAAATGAACAGCGATTTGGATGATCTTCACAACAAATTACAACTCTTGGAAGAAAGCTCCCCAGAGATCACAATCGACGATGTGGTGATTACAAAAAAACAGCCTTCTAAAGTAAAAAATAAACCCCGCCCTAACAAAGCTGTATTGCCGCAAAAAACCGCTGAGTCCAACGTCGCCTCGATTGCAGCTGTCTCTCAAGTCCATAGGCAAGCACAAGTCAAAAAAGAAACGATCATCGACAACAAAGTCAGCATTGAAGCAACCATTGACTCTCAAAATACTCAAGCATTGGCGCCCGAACCCAGCAAACCCACCCACACCGTGCGGCTTGAAGCCATCAATTCAACACAGTCCACAAAAAGTGACATGGCCCTGGTATTGACTTTGGCCAAAACAGCTTTAGCCTCCGCCAAAAATCAGAACATCGATTCCCGCGAAATAAATCCATCCACCCCCTTGACTGAAGCAATATTTTTAGATCAAAGCAGTATTTCGACGACTTCAACCAGCACGTCTTTGATCAATAAATCTAACCTTGAAACCACTTTGGCTTCATCAATCGGTCCTGCACTGTCGATGCCTGCATCGCCAAGCGTGTCTTCAGCCCCTTTGATCGCCCGCAAAACATCAATCCAACGCCATGTCATCAACACCGTTAAGTTGACGAGCGTTGCCACCGCATTTTCTTTGGTGACTGGGTTTAGCGGGGTCGGTTGCGACTTGGTTCAATGCTCCTGGAAGCAACTAGAAGCGCCCTTGAGCATTGAGTTTCAGCAATACATCTATAAAACGCAAAACGCCTTCATCACGTTTTTTGCTTAATATTCATCAGTTTCATGAATTTCCTTTCTAACATCTTTAGAGAAAAAAATTCCTCAGAGTTTAAATTCTGGAAATTACTCATTAACTTTATTATTTTTATATCTTGCCTCGAGGTTGCCATTGAAACCGACACCTCCATCGCAGCTAGATTTGAAACCCAATTGAAGTTGGTTGAATACATTGCTGTTGGTTTTTTTACATTTGATTATTTGGGCAACATACTGATCGCTCGAAACCGCATCAAATACATTTTCAGCATCTGGGGCCTGATCGATTTACTCGCCATCATGCCAACGCTCTTGCAAGTTGCGCACCTGACGGGATTTCAAGGCGTGAAGTTGATGCGGACTTTACAAGTCGCCAAAATGATGCGAATTTTCAAAATGCTTCACTTGGCCATTGAAGCCTCTAAGTCAGAATCCGCTTCGACCGACCCGATTAAAACAAATCTAAAGATTTACTTCACCTGCTTTTTTTTGGTCATCATGACAAGCTCGACATTGATGTACTACATTGAAGGTGGCTGCTATACAGAAGATGTCATGCAACAAGGCCAACATAAGCTCGATGTTTTGACCCAGTTGAACAATGCAGATTCCACCATTCCAGCGCCCGCACCTGTGTTCATGCCAAAGGACCCATTGACAGGCAATGACATCCCAGAGGATAAGCGCTTTTTCACCTCCATTCCTCAAGCGGCGTGGTGGAGCTTTTTGGCGGTCACGGGCAATAGTGAGGTTTTCCCCGCGACACTGGGTGGGAAAGTGGTCGCTGCAGTGACTTACTTTTTGGGATTGATTCTCTTTGGTATATTGATCAATATCGTTGGTAAGTCGATCATGAAAAACTTCTTCATTGACCCCGATGCCGACAAACGCATCTCCAAGGAGGACATCATCAACTTGATGATTCAACTCAATTGGATTTCCAACCAGGAAAAAATTGTCTTTCTTGAACTCCCTCAAGAAGAAATCAATCTGAGAATGCGAATCCTTTGCCAATTGTAAAAACCTCTCTCACGGACCTGGACAGTGCTCTAGCTTGGTTCACAGTCTTATAAAGGATGTCGCGTCCAATGCGCTGGACTGTCACTTTGATGCCCAAGACCACTTGGAGTGGCGTATGATGGAAATTCAACGACCCATTGAGGTGCTGCTCAATGTTTGACAGGCAGGCCGTCAAAGACGCGGGCAAGCCCGTCGGTTTGTGGTCGGACAAGGCTACAACCACTTTGAGATGCCCCAAACCTTGGCCAATCCTTATGGCGTTTTGGGCGAATTGATCCTCAAACAAATGGGACTGTCCTAAAATTCGCCCTCCTGCAGCGCACAAGTTTTTGGGCTTTTTTATTGAGGTTCGAGCTTGATGTTGGTGGCTTGAATCACTTTTTGTGCCAACTGTCGATCTTGTTTGGTGAAAGCCGCAAAGGCCTCTTGCGAGCTCACCGCCGGCTCAAACGCCTGAATCGATAGAAACGTCTCATTGAGCGCTGGGTCATGAACGGCCTTGCCGAAGGCCATATTCAACTGCTCAACCACCGCCATGGGTGTCTTCGCTGGGGCAAAAATTCCCACCCAAGCCTGGGTACCTGGGTCCAAACCCAACTCCGTCAAGGTCGGGACGTTGGGCAATTGGGCCAAACGCTTGGGGGTCGTTACCGCGAGTGCTTTCAATTTGCCCGATTTGATCAAGGGCATGACAAAGCCCAACGCCACATAGGTGACATCGGACTCACCCGAGAGCAAGGCTGGAATGGTTTGGGTCGACCCCTTGTAGGGCACATGGGTGATTTCGACCCGGGCTTGGTGGTCGATCCAGCTCAAATAAATGTGCGGATTGCTGCCCAATCCAAAGCTGGCCCAATTGATCGCTTTGGGGTTGGCCTTGGCATAGGTGATCAACTCTGCCATGGAGTCATAAGGCGTTTTGGCTGAGGCAATGATCACCCCAGAGATTCTCACCAAATCGGCCACTGCCACAAAATCCCTGGCAGGATCGTAGGGCATTTTGGCAAACATATAGGGGTTCAAAGACATGCCCTCACCCGTGCCCAAGCACAAGTTGTAGCCGTCCGCCGCTGCTTTGGCACAGGCATCAAAGGCAATGAAACCACTGGCCCCTGGCTTGTTATCGATCACAATGGTTTGACCCAATTCGGCTTGCGCTCGTTGCGCCACATTGCGCGCCAAGACATCGATGGCACCACCCGCCGGGTACTGCACAATCAGTCGAATGGGGTGGTTGGGATAGTTCTGCGCCCAAAGCAGACCACTCCCCACCAAGCAGGCGAGAGTGGCGGCGAATTTAAAAGTGGATTTCATCGGTGTTTTGTTGGGGTGAGTGGATCAGGGCTCTTGCGAGTCCATCAAGATAAAGGCGACGCGACAATTTTTGCTGCCACGGTTGACCCAGGCATGGTTGGATGCTTGCTGGACAACGACATCGCCTTCTTTCAGGTGCACTTCGGTATCGTCGAGAAGCATGTCGATTTCACCAGAAAGCACCAAAGCGTAGTCGACTGTGCGGGTGCGGTGCATCATGGAGTGGCGTGGGGGCATGCCGCGTTTGGGCACATTGTCACCGACGATTTTCATCATGGTGTCAACCGGTAATTTTTCAATTTTCTCGGTCGTGGGTACAAAATCCACAATCCTAAACAAGGTACCATTTTTTCCCGGTGACACCCCCACCTTGGTCTTGGCCAAGTCTTCTTTGGCCGAAAAGTTCAAAGGGAACTGCTGTGTCACCCACATGTCTCCCGCCGGATTGGGGGACCTCAGAGAGCTCATGTCCACTTTGTCATCAAAAAGAACCACGGCTTTGCCCGCACTGTCCACACTCGTGACCACGCGCCTGATTTGAGGCACAGCGCCAGGACTTTGTGCCATGCTCAACACAACGGTGGTGCTGGTCAACAATGAAAGAAAGGTTTTGCTTATTTTTCTCACACGAGTCTCCTTTAAAAATATCGAAGTTACCCCATGGATTGCCGCTTGTCCATGATGCTAATACCTAGAAAAGCCCAACCCTTGAGCCCAGTTAAACCGAGTCAAACCGAGTCAAACCTAGTCAAACTAAAGGCAGCAACAAGTAACTTGGGTGCTCCGCACTGGCGTAGACCGTGCAAAGCGCATCAAACACTTCGGCGGGTCGGTCTCGGGGGTCATTGTGCAAGAACCAACCCGAGCCGCGTTGCTCGCCCAACTCGTTCAAGCGCTCAAAGTCTTGGCCCTGCACACACAGGCTCAACCGGTGTCCTTTGGGCAAGTGCAAGCTCGTGGGCCAAATCTCCACCTCGACTTCGTAGACAAGGCCTGGCGTCAAAACTTGCGTTTCTTGGTGGGTGTGATAGGGCCGATGCGGCAAGGTCCGAGCCGGGTCCAAGGCGCGCTGTGAGACCCTAAGCCAGCCTTGACTCACCGGTGAACGAGGCTCGGTGGCGCTAAAGAAGGTCACCTCCTGCCCGTTCTCATCAAAAGCTCTCAAGGTGACAAAAAGATCCATGTCGCGAGTGCTCGATGACACATAGAGTTTGGCCACAGCAGGCCCGGCAAAGCGCAAATCCTCTTGCAGTGGCCCAAGCTCAAAACTCAAGCCCTCGGACAATGCGTGATAGTCATAGCGATTGGCGTCGGTGGGTTTGTGGGGGCTCAATTGGGGGGGATTGCCTTGAAGGTAGAACGTGGTCCACTGGGTTTGTTCAAGCGGCCAGGTCTTGCCTTGCAAGTTTTCCTGCACACGGTCGTCCACGCTTCTCACTGTCACCTCCACCGGTGGCTCTTGCGCCCAGCCATTGTCCATGCCCTTGAGATATCGGTCAAAAAAGCGCTGCTGCAGTTTCACATTTTCCGGCATCAAAAACGTCAAGAAATAAGACCCCATTTGCAGTTTGAGCCATTTCTCCTTGGAAGCAATGTTCAAATACCCCTCCACCGTGCCCCGCAAATGAAGCCCCAAGCCACCGTAGTTGGCCACCACGAGAGCGGGAATTTGGATGTTGTCAAAGTTGGGGCTGCGCGCGCGGTAAAACGCATCGTCCAAGGAATGGGCCAAGATCTGACCAATATAGTCCGTTCGGTTGACCTCCAAGGTGGCGGCGTCCAACGCTGCGGGCCCGGTGTTCCTCTCCCCTGTCACAATGTCCACAAAGGGCGAGTCCGCATTTCCGAATTGGTTGCGAAGAACACTTCGGCTCCACCAGCGTTTGGCAAAACCGCTGCCAAAAATACCCCCTTGCCGGGTGCGGTCGCGGTAAAAGTCCGAAGCCCCTTGCCAAGGCACGATGGCGGCCAAATGTGGCGGCTTCAAGGACGCGATCATCCACTGCCCCGCGGCGTAATAGGAAATACCAAGCAAGCCCACGCGACCATTGGACCAATCTTGCACACCCGCCCACTCAATGGCGTCGTACAAGTCTTGGAACTCGGCGGGCGAGTTGACATCCAACTTGCCCGGTGACTTGCCAGCACCTCGAGAATCGATTTTGAGAATATGATAACCCTCATACACCCAAGACTCGGGGTCAGGGGTCTCAAACACCAAGTGTTGCAACGAAGAGTGGGTCAACACCTCAGGACAACGTGCTTTCAACTCTTCAAACGCGGGGGGCATGAATTGGCTCAAATGCACGTCTTTGCCATAAGGCCCCAAGGATAGCACCACGGGGTGTGGGCCTGTGCCATGGGCCCGGTACAAATTGGCGGACAAATGCGCCCCATCTCGCATCGGGATTTGGACATTGCGTTCCATGACAAAGGGGCCGCGTTTACCCTGGATTTCAATGGCTTGTGCGCTCATGTGTTCTCTCTTTAAGGCAGGTCTTGGCTTGGAGTTGGGCTCAAAGCGGTTAAAACCAAATTATCGAACCAAATCGAGCCTTTTCCTGCGCAAGTCGCTTTAGTAACTATCCCAATAGACTTTCACTCAGGAAGCGATTAAATTGAGACCATTCTTGACGCGAATCGCCACCGACCTTGGGTCTTTTCTTGTCCATTGGATTGAACGACAAAAGCAGCCCCATCAACCCGGGCCGACTCACACAACTTCATATGAGCTCATCAGCAACAAAGCCTCAACCTCAACCCACGCGCCGACCCCAGCGCGTTGTCACAGGCCATGACGAGCAAGGTCGCTCCGTGGTCATCTTCAACGACCAAGGCGCTGCGCCCAAGATCCTAGAAAAGGCAGGAGGGCTCGTTCTCACGGAGCTTTGGGAGACCCATGAAACACCGGCCAAGAACACAGGCCATGCAGAGCAAGCGCGCCATGTTCAAAAGATTGAGCCCGAACTCGGTGGCTCCTTGTTTCGCTTGATCGAGTACCCACCCGACGCCATTCGCCTCAAAAACATAGAGCCCGAGGCTCACTTTGCCAGCATGGGCGTGGACACCCGCCAAGACCCCAAGAAGGTCCACCCCGGCATGCACAAGACCCACACCATTGATTACGCAGTGATTGTGAAAGGTGAAATCTATGCCGTGTTGGACCAAGAAGAAGTCCTCTTGAAAGCGGGCGACTCGCTGGTCCAGCGTGGCACCCACCACGCCTGGAGCAACCGCAGTGATGAGCCCTGCACCATTGCCTTTGTGCTGATTTCAGCACTGCCTGCGTGAAGCAGACTTTCAGCCATCGATTCAAGCTCTTTACCCTCGCCCATAAAAGGAATTTCTCATGTCCCTCTTACATTTCACCGCTTGGGTCCAAAGACTGGCTGCGCTGACCCTCTTATGTTGTGCTTACCCCATGAGCACCTCGATGGCCGACCCCATTCCGCCAGGCTACTTTGTCAAAAATATGGAAGTGGTGGGCTACAGCAGTTTGAATGACAAACCGGGCTTCAAAATGTCGGTGCGCCACGTCGGTGACAAATGGTATTTGTATCTGGGGCATTTCTGGCAAGCGGGTTGGACGATATTGGATGTGACTCAACCGAGCGACCCCAAAGTGGTGAAGTTCATCCCAGGACCTGACAACACCTGGACGCTGCAAATGGACATGGCCGAAGACACCATGATCACGGCTCTAGAAAAAGCCCCCAAAGTCTGGGGCGGTGACCCGACGCGTCCCAACGACGAGGGTGTGCTCATCTGGAGCTTAAAGGATCCACTCAACCCCAAACTCGAGGGTCAATTCAAAACCGGTGGGAGTGGCACGCACCGCAACGGCTATCAAGGCGGACGTTATGTGCACTTGGCCGCAGGTATGCCGGGCTTTGATGGCAACATATACGTGGTCATTGACATCCAAAACCCCAGCCAACCCCAAGAAGTGGCGCGTTGGTGGATCCCCGGGCAAAACACCCGAGTGGGTGAAAAGTATGCCGACAATGTGGTGGGGCATCCGAGCCTGCACGGCCCCGTGGTGATCAAAGGCAACACCGCCTTCTTGCCCTATGGGTCCGCCGGTATGGTCACCCTCGACATCTCCGACATCACCCACCCCAAGATGATCAGCCGCTTGGCGTTTTCTCCGCCGTTTGGTGAGGACATCAGCGTGCACAGTGTCGTGCCTGACATGCAAAAAAAGGTGGCCTATGTGAACTCCGAAGCCATTCAAAACCGCTGCAAAGAAGGGTTGAACCAAGCCTCGATCGTTGACATCTCGGACCTTAAAAAGCCTCGCTTGATGGCCTTGATGCCACTGCCCATCCCCCCTGCAAGCTACACGGTGCAAGATTTTTGTGATTCGGGCGGACGTTTCGGCCCCCACAACCAACACCAGCTTTATCACAACCCTGATGTGCAGCCCCAGGGCAACGAGCTCTATCTCACCTACTTCAATGCAGGACTCAGGGTGTTTGACGTCAGCAACTCAAGACAGCCCAAAGAGGCGGCGTACTTTTTACCACCTCAACCGCAAAAGCGCTATGGCCCCGTTCCTGCGGATCAACTCACCTTACAGTCCGAAGATGTCTTGGTCGACGCCCGGGGTTATGCCTATGTGACGCACAAGAATCAAGGCCTCTGGATTTTGAAGTACAAACCTTGAATGCATCCAGACCCAAGGTTTTTTCCCCATGAAGCACCGAATTCACAATTTGACCTCTTGCTACAGCATTGCAGACTTGAGAAGCTTGGCCCAGCGCCGCTTGCCCAAGGGGGTGTTTGAGTTCTTTGATGGTGCAGCCGAACAAGAAAACACCTTGCGCGCCAATGCGGCGGCGTTTGCCCAAGTGCGCTGGCGCCCCCACACCTTAAGGGATGTGAGCGAAGTGAGTCTTGAGAGTTCGCTTTTTGGCTCCCCGCTGGGACTACCCATGGGCATCGGGCCCACCGGTGGCCTCGGATTTGGTCACCCCGGTGCAGACCTTGCCCTGGCAAAGGCGGCAGCAGCGCACCGTATCCCCTATACGCTCTCGAGCAGTGCCACGACCCGCATCGAAGACATTGCTCGGCATGCAGGAGGGCGCTTGTGGTTTCAGGCCTATATCTTGAAAGATCAAGTGCATTTTTGGCACATGATCGAGACGGCGCGCGCCTTTGATTATGAGGCCTTGGTGATCACCGTCGATTTGCCCGTGGGGGGCAAACGCGAGCGCGACTTTCACAACCACTTTGCCATCCCGTTTCGCTTGACAGCGAGAAACATGCTCGACATGGTGCAGCACCCGCAGTGGCTCATTCGACACTGGCAAAACGGTTTGCCAACCTTGGTGAATTTAGAGGGCTCGAGCACGGCCAACCCGATCAACTTGCAGGCCTTCAAAAAATTGGGCTCCACCATTGGACGAAGTTATGACGCGGCCTTTGATTTTGACAGACTCGCCAAAATCCGCGAACGCTGGAAGGGCAAACTCATTGTCAAAGGCATCTTGAGAGCCGATGATGCCACTCAGATTGCCAGCCTCGGTGTTGACGCCATCGTGGTCTCCAACCATGGTGGGCGCCAACTCGATGGCGCCATCGCCAGTCTTCACGCCCTACCCGCCATTGTCCAGGCTGTGGGCCAGACCGTGCCGGTGTGGCTCGACGGAGGCGTGCGTCGAGGTGTCGATGTGGCCGCGGCCTTGGCCTTCGGGGCCAGCGGCGTGTTGCTCGGGCGTGCAAGTCTTTATGGCAGCGTGAGCGCGGGCGAGCCTGGCGCTCTAAGAGCGCTGGATATTTTGAGCGATGAGCTCAAGCGCACCTTGCAGTTGTGTGGCGCCAAAAACCTGCGTGAACTCACCCCCGATTTGATTGCGAGCAACACCTGAGCCCTGAGATAACCCTCACTTTAACCTCAACACAAAGAGACACCATGCAATCCAACACGTCCAACGCCTTTGCATTGAACCACCCCACGCCAAAGAATCAACATTTCAAACCATCAAGGGTTCATTTTTCTTGGGGGCTCAAGGCCTTCGCCCTTTTGGCGATTGTTCTTGTGCAGTGGAGCCAAATCCCGAAAGCGAGTGCACAAACACCGGGGGAGTTTCCCATGAAGCCCATCAAACTGGTGGTGGGTTACTCTGCCGGTGGACCCACCGATGTCATTGCCAGAATTGTTGGCATCGATTTGGCAAGCAGCTTGGGACAAGCCGTGCTCATCGAAAACAAGCTGGGTGCCAATGGCAATATCGCGACTGAAAGCGTCGCCGCCGCCCCACCCGACGGCTACACCCTATTGGTCAACACATTGTCCTTGAACGTCAATGCGATCGTCGGACAAGGCCGCGTGAAATACGATCCGGTCAAAGACTTCTCCCCCATCACCTTGGCGGTCGCCTTGCCCCAATACCTGATCGTGGGCTACAGCAGTCCCTATAAAACCGTGGCCGATTTGGTCGCCAAGGCCAAAACTCAAGCCGAAGCGGTGAGTTTTGGCTCGGCGGGCAATGGGGGGTCGGCACATTTGTCAGCCGCACTGCTCGAGACCATGACCCAAAGCAAAATGCTGCACGTGCCCTTCAAAGGCAACGCCCCAGCCATGACCGAGGTGATGTCAGGGCGCGTGGACTTCATGTTTTATCCCATGATTGGGGTGACCGAGCATGAAGCGCAAAAACAAATTCGCATTTTGGCCGTCACCACCCCCAAGCGCTATCCCGATGTGCCCAATGTACCCACCATGACCGAGGCGGGTTTCCCGGGCTTTGATGAATATGTGGGGCCAGTGGGCTTTGTGGCGCCCAATGGAACACCCACGGGCGTTTTGGATAAACTCGCGTTCGCCATTCGGGCCACCTTGCACAAACCCGCCATTGAACAAAAACTCAAAGGCCTGGGCGGTGTGGTGGTTGCGTCCAGCCCAGCCGAGTACAAATTGTGGCTCAAAGAGGACCACGCCCGATGGAGCCAGTTGATCAAAACCGCGGGCATCAAAGACGAGTGAAACGGATTCCTCCATCCTTAGAGGACCACACGCCATGACTGCACTGCAACGCAAACCCAAGCTCAACGCCACCCACGCCATGCTCCAAGATCATCAAAACACACCCTCTTTCCCCCTTTGGAATTTAACACCTTCCGGTCAAAAACTCGGTGCCCGAATTGAGGGCTTTGATCTCGCCAAGCCCATGGACGACAACGCTGTCCGAGCCATCATCCAAGCCTTGGGCCAGTNCGGAGTGCTCAGCTTTTCCAAGCAAAGCTTGAGTGCGCAAGGGCTTAGAGACTTCAGCGCCAATTTTGGCGAACTCGAGATCAATGTGGCCAATATGTATCAGGCCCCAGGACTGCCCGAGGTGATGATTTTGTCGAACATGAAAAAGGACGGCGTGCCGCTTGGGATTGCCGACGCGGGCCAAGATTGGCACACGGACATGTCTTATAGTCGTATGATTGCCTTCTCCAATGTGCTGCATGGCATTCGCATCCCTGTGAGAGACGGGGTCAGCTTGGGCAACACCGAGTTCAGTTGCATGAAAAGCGCCTACGCCACGCTCAGTGACCCATGGAAAGAAACCCTCCAAGGTCTCACCGTGACCCACGACTTTGAGAAGTTCTGGAACAAAATGAGACTTGAAAAAGGCAGCGCCCGCCCCGCCCTCACCGCGCAGCAAAAGGCGAGCAAACCGCCGGTGAGTCATCCCCTGGTGATGGATCACCCCATCACCCACGCTCGCGTGCTCTACGCCAACCCAGGCTACGCCATGCGCATCAATGAAATGAGCCCAGCGCAAAGCGATGAAACCCTGGCCTATTTGTTTGAGCACCAGTTGCAAGCGGCGTTTCGCCACCAACATGTCTGGCGCGAGGGCGACGTGCTGATGTGGGATAACTTTGGCACCATCCACAACGCGGTGGCCGACTACACACCCGATGAGCCGCGCTTCATCCACCGCTGCCAAGTCATGGCGACTCGGTTTTTCAACGCCGACGGCTCTGCCAAAACCCACGAGGAAACGGGGTTTTAATCCCCACCCCATCAGCTCTGAAGTGGGCCGCATAGGCCGAGAGACTGCAAAAACCCCGAGGGGCTCATCAGCGCCAGAGATCAATCGCTCGCTTCGATGTGGTTTCTCTTGATCAAATCGGCGTAGTCGCTGCGCTCGAGTTTCATGGAAGCGGCCAAGGCGGGCAACTCCATCACCTCAGTGATCAGGCCTTGGTCTTGCAGCTTGGCCGCAAAGGCTTTGTTTTGCGCCAAAAGGTTCAAGCTTTGGTGCACCGACTGAACGATGGCGCTGGGTGTTGCGCTCGGGGCCACCAGGCTAAAGGAGCTGTGAGTATTGACACTGGGAAGACCCAGATCGGCAAAGGTCGGCAGTTTAGGAAACAAGGGGGATTTGTATTCGCTGGCCAGTGCAATCAATTTGCCCGAGTTGATCAAGGCCAAGGAAGAAGCTGTGTCGGGCAGCATGAATTTGAGTTGCCCGGCCAATAAATCTTGGTAGGCTGGGGCGACCCCTTTGTAGGGCACATGCAAAAACTGTGCACCGGTTTTTTCTTCCAGCATTCTCACCCCCAAATAGGTCGTGCTGCCCGTTCCCGCTGAGCCAAAGGAGAGTTGGGCGGGGTCTTTTTTACCGGCCTCAATGAGTGACTGAAAACTCTTGAAGCTGCTCCCCTGCGGCACCACCAAGACCAGTGGACCCAAGACCCGGGCAATCGGCACAAAGTCTTTGTCGGCGTCATAGGACAAGTTTTTATAAAGACTGCCGTTGATGGTGAGTGCCGTGTTGGCACTCACCAAAAAGGTGTAGCCATCGGCTGGCGCGTGGGCGACATAGGCCGCACCAATATTGCCACTCGCGCCTGGGCGGTTGTCGACAATGAACTGCTGCTTAAAGGTCTCCCCCAACGCCTGACTCAAGAGCCTGGCATACATATCGGTGCCACCCCCAGCAGACGACGACACCACCAGTTTCACGGGATGGGAGGGCCACTGCTCTTGCGCGTCGATTGGGGCCATGAAAAAAACCAAACCAAGCCCCAAAACACAAGGGAGCCAGCGTTTCCAGCCCGTTAAAAAATAAATCATAGCGCTAAAAACCTCAGGTTAAAACTTCATTGTTCTGCTTTGACACCAGACGCTTTGACCACCTTCGCCCACTTCTGAACTTGGCCGTCGAGATAACTGGTGGTTTGCTGCGGGGTGAGCGTCATGGGGTTGGCACCGAGCTCCAAGAACTGCGCTTGCATGGGCACGTCCTTCATGGCTTGCGCCACGGCTTGGTTCAACGTGCTCACGGTGGCCGCACCCATCCCTTTGGGGCCGACCAAGGCAAAAAACGAAGTCGACTGCGCATTGGGAAAACCCGACTCCGCCATGGTGGGCACATCGGGGAGTTGCGACATGCGTGTGTCCGAAGTCACACTCAAGGCACGCAAGCGACCAGCCTTCAAATGGCTCATGAGATTGGGCGGGTTGTCAAACATGGCTTGGATTTGACCGCCAAGCAAATCAACCAATTCGGGTGCCGCACCCTTATAGGGCACGTGCAGCATGTGGATGTCGGTTTGCAAGTTCAACAGCTCACCCGAGAGGTGAAAGGGCGAGCCTAGGCCAGGTGAGCCATAAGCGACTTGGGTGGGATGGACGCGGGCGTAGGCGACAAACTCTTTGAGTGTTTTGACGGGCATGCTCGCATTGATCACGAACACACAGGGAGACTCGGCCACCAAGGAGATGGCTTGAAAGTCATGGGCTGGGTCGTAGTTCAAATTGGTGAACAAACTCGCGTGGATGGCCAAGGTACTGGTGTTGCCCAAAAGCAAGGTGTAACCATCGGACGGCTCGTGCGCCACGTAGCCAGCGGCCAAAGTTCCCGCAGCACCGGCTCGGTTTTCCACAATAAAGGGTGCTTTGAGCAAGTCGGTGAGTTTGTGTGCGAGCATGCGTGCGATCAGGTCATTGGT
>TBL_comb47_HYPODRAFT_10001761_pt1 | contig 27682 bp, 19 predicted proteins | sample TroBogypolimnion_40_FD_10682 | JGI IMG/M metagenome (IMG submission 10682) | reverse complement strand
CTGTGCCTTACTATTCCCTTTATTGTCAGCAGCACCAAACATGCCTTGTGGCAGGCCACCACTTTCATTAAAATCGCTGGCAACCAAACCCTCTGCCTCCGCCTTCTTTGCCCCAATCATCGAGACTGTATTGATCAGCATAAAGCCCGCCTTTTGCTCAACAGTCATTTTGGAGAGAAGATCTGCACTCCTTTCAACGGGCGATAACCGCCAATCTTCATATTTATCCAATTGACCATTCCTATTGAGGTCCTTAAATTCCAGGTTCCCAATTTTCAGTATGTTAACACTGCGGTGTCCCAAAACTGGTTGAGTAATTTTCTTACCGTACGAATTCGAGGCACCGATTAAGAGTAAAAAACCCAAAATCGCCACATAAATCCTCGATTTCAATTCGATGAAAGGAATTTTTGACGTTTCCATTTTTTTATTTAATTAGTTATTAGAATGTTATAAGAGTTATCGTCACCAGGCATGTCGATTTTCCTCTTGTGAGAGCTTCAGTTTATGCTGTAGCATCACTAGGACATAAAATCTTCCCAAAGGTTTAAAAAACCTTGATGAAGAGGGTACCCATTAAAGTTAATTGTCTCGAAGGATATCCTTATTTTTCCAAATGTATTTAGATTATTAATGCAAAGCCTGCTGAATGGCTTTTTCAACCAGGGGCTCCATGACAAGGTATCCGTCCTTGTTCGGATGGATCCCGTCACCACTGTATTTGGCCGGCAAACCTTTGCGTTCGTCAACCATTGAGGTAAAATAATCGAGGTAAATGCAACCGTGTGTTTTGGCATATTCTTTAATCCATTCATTTAACTGGACCACTTTTTCGGCAGGCTGCATCCCTGGCCTCCACGGAAAATCGTAAGCCGGAAGGACTGAAGACATCACGACCTTGATTTTGTTCGCTTTAGCCATTTCTGCCATCGCCATTAAATTGTCCTCGATCATCTCCAAAGTTGAAGGGCCCGTATTCCCGGCAATGTCGTTAATTCCGGCAAGTATCACGACTACAGAAGGTTTCAAGTTGACCACATCGGGCCTGAAACGGATCACCATTTGTGGAGTGGTCTGTCCGCTGATCCCCCGGTTGATGTACGGTTTCCCGGCAAAAAAATCGGGCCTTGACCTGATCCAACCCTCGGTGATGGAGTTGCCCATAAAGACCACACGCTTTTCACCTTTGGCAGGCAAACCAACTTTTTTGTTGTCATCACGAAATCGTCCAAGATTGGCCCAATCGCTTTTCAGCCTGTCGTTTTCGGCTTTAAGGGAAGCAATAACCTGGTCGGGTGTTGGTGCCGGTTTTGCAGTTTGTGCCTGGCAATTAAAAGATAGGTTGACAATAAAAAATGCAACCAAGGTGAGTAAGAGCGTTTTCATTTTTAAATTGATTAATTTGATGTTTTGTCAATGAAATTTGTACAACAAAGATGTTGGTATTTTTTTTGATTTCACATTTTTAAACCGAAATAAATATCACTACCTGATAAATCGCTTCATTTGCCTAAAGTTAATATATGTCGTAAAATGACAACTGTAACCATTGATATTATAAATGATAAGGCGATTCAGCTATTGCAGGATCTGGAATCTTTACAACTTATTCGGGTTCGTAGAGAAAAAACAATAAGTGAAAGTGATACAAAACCAAATTGGGAGGTTAAATGCAAAAGGGCAATGCAGAAACAGTCTGTTATTGAGATTGATAAACAGTTAGATGAGATTCGAAACGCATGGGAATAAATTATAGAACTGCTGAAATTCGCAAAAGTCATCTTATCAAATTACCTGACGCCATAATAATAGCTGCCACAGCTTTAGTTTATAAACTCATCCTGATAACCAGAAACATAGAGGATTATAAAGATATCGAAGGTTTGGAGATAATAAATCCCTGGAAACTATAGCAAGCCAAATCCCCCTATTGATATTTCAAGACACTAAATGATCTACTATTGATTCCACATGATTGATTTGGAACAATACATCTCCTCCGTTTAAAAGGTTACCTTTGCCTCAATTAATTATTATTGTATAATCTTATGAAAAAAAATGTGATCGGATTTCTGTTGCCTATCCTGGCGATGGTTTTGTCGTATTCCTGCAAATATGAAACAAATCAAATCTACATCCAACCTGTTAAAGAAAACGTGACCCCAGAAATACAAATGGTTGCGTTGGACCTTGATAAAGAGACCATAACCATTTATGATGACAAGAGCATCAAATTCAAATTTAAAAGCCCAAACCATCAGATCAAGTCAGTAAGGTTTTTTATTGACAAAGTTGAAAAATCAATGGTGAAAGCGGACAGTGGATATTTCTATATTGATCACAGAAACCTTTCTGAAGGAATGCATACAGCTACAATCCAAATCGTTACAAACTCGGCAACCGGAAGTCTAGCCGACATTGTTGGAGCTGAAACCTATTCCATGACAAACACCTGGAAGATCATCGTCATTAAGAATTTCTATACACAGCTTACATCAACCTTTGAGAACGGTTTCCTGAAAATTGCCTGGCCCGGATATCTTGGATCTGACCTGCAAGAATTTATTGTTTACCGGAACGATTATGACAAAGCCATGTCGCATACCATTTCGACTACGTTCATCGACAGCACCTACATCGGAGAAGGGACGCGGTATGAAGTGATGGCAGTCAGGAATGATGGCACCGGGATACGGTGGGGTTACCTCGACGTTGCAGCCCAATTTCCAAAGATCCATTACGCTGCATCGGCAGACAACAAGTATGTTCTTTGTTGGGACAAGTGTAAATATTACAATGCATTGCAAAAATATGAGGTAAGGCAAAGCAATACAAACGGGACGAATTTTCAAATTGTTAAATCGACCCAAAATGTCAATGATACTTCCTATGTGATCACAAATGCCCTTTTTGGTGATGAAATTGCCCTTATCCTGAAGGTGGTCCCCCGTGCAAATCGTTTCAAGGCAAATCTGATCTATACCTATAAATACGAATTGTACCAGGCGATGACATTGGGCTTCTCCCTTAAACGGTTTGAAAACGAAAGTTATTTTATACCCCATCCTGTCAGTAAGGATGAATTCATCTATACAGCAGGCTACGATAGCCTATACAAATATTCACTGTCGCAAAAAAGAATCGTTGACCGGGTTCGATCCGCTGCAACTTCGTGCTCCAGTGAATTCGTAACCTATCCGGTTTCCCCGGCAGGTAAGTACATCAGCCCCCGTAATTTTTGTACAGGTTCTGTAAGGTTTATGAATACTACAGATCTTCAATGTTCCATAAACCGGGATGTCAGGGCTCTGTCTGGGCAATACTATTTCCCCCTGATTCCGGTTTCCGATATCGGGACTGCGATCATCCTGAACGATACGAGTGGATTTTATGTTTATGATTTTGTCAATGATGCCCAATTAGGGTTTTACAATAATGGATATTTCTACACTAATGATGTAATGATTTCATCAGGTGGGGATTACATTTTTGCAAAGAATTACAATTTAAAGCTCCTCCATTTCACAAACGGTCAGTTCACCGAAATCTGGAGCACCCTGCAAACTGCTGCACCCAAGTTTTACCAGTTCGATGCCCTTCATCCTGAAAGGCTTGTATTTTATGATGGAACCAACATTACGGTCAAAAGCTGCACCGACTTTTCAACAATTGCTCAATTTGCATTAATTGACCTTAACCTGGTCAATATTGATTTTTTGAACCAGGAAATCCTCTCTTACAATGCAGGTTATCTGAACGTTCGAAAACTTGAAGACGGGAAATTGGTCAGCCAGGTGCCTGTCAACCTAAGTGCTGCACAGTGTATGCAAAGCTGCATTTTGACCAACCATGCCATTATCAGTACAAAAGGGGTGATCTATTTTATCCAATAAATTCAGAATGAAACAAATCGCTCAAATTGCAATTTTATTGCTGTTCATTTCCCTTCATGCAAAATCGCAGGAGTACCACCTGATGTTTCAGACCGGGATCGGAAATTATTCCATGTCGGACCTAAAAGGGTTAAACCAATCGATCTTAAAGTCTTTACCATTTGAGGCAAAGATCGTTTCAGACTTTCCATCCTACTGGGCTTACCGCCCTGCAGTTCTGGTAAAATTCAACCGGATCAGCATTGGGGCAAGCCTCTGCTACCAATCAACAGGGTCGCGAATATCGGTTCAGGATTATTCTGGTGAATATCGCTTCGATATGAATGTCCATGCAATATCGCCCGGAATATATGCTGAAGTTGAAGTTCTTAAACTCAAAAAATTGCAATTCTCGCTTTATACATCTGTCGAAAAATCAATAACCAGCTTAGGCACAGACGAATATTTCCATGTTGCCGACAGTTTGCTTATCAACGAGCAGATTAATCTAAAGGCGAAAAGTCTTTCCATTGAACCGGGAATTTGCATTTCTTATCCGATCCGGAACTTCACATTCGGAATTAACGCAGGTTATTCTTTCCCTTTAAAGGCTAATGCATTCTATTCGTCTGGTAATCAGGATAAAATATTGTGGAACTCAGAAACAGGAAGGCCGATTGTTCCTAAATGGGAGGGATTAAGGGGTTATCTAACATTTAGTTACACATTAAGCAAAAAGATAAAGCAGAAAAAATGACATCCTTCCATTCGCAAAATTATTTGCATATCGAAAATTTCCATTTTTAAATTTTATTCCTAATGATTGGATTTGAATAACATAAATTAACCAGATCCCGGCCATTTCCAATGAGATTGTATCAACATCGGGTCACCCAAGAGTATTTAGTAAGGTTTTTGATGAAGTAAGATTCAGTTCTGACGCCCTTCGAGAACTCTTTTTTATTTGTAAACCACCCGCCTCCTTCTGATTTTGAATAATCCAGACATAGGGCCTTGATCGCCATTTTCACCCACCGAAGCAACCCCGTACAACACTTTAGCAGGATTATAGCCTGGTTGATAGGGTATTCGTATGTGTTTACTGTCGGTTTTCATCACCACTTTCTGTTCGTAGTTTCCCTTGTCGTCTTTCCCATAGACAACAATCGTGTATCTCAGGTAGTTCACGGGATGGGTTGATGGTAAAACCCATGACAGTTCCCAGCCAATCTTCGACCTGATAACCTTAAATTGTTCGGGTATTGGTAAATTATTGTTAATTAATGAATTAAAGTTAGGGTTCTTTATGTCCTGAAGATTGTTTTCATTGGATTGTTTCGGGCTATGATCAGGAATGGCAGTTTCAGTAAGTATCTGAGTATTATTTTGGGCTATAACGGTTGACCTTGAACTGTTCGGCGTATCGACTTTGGTGCTTAGTAAATTTCCATTTAATTCGTTGATTTCATCTGCTGATAATCTGAAAAGATGGGATGCGCTGTACAATGCAAACCCCTTCACGTTTTCGAATTTCCGTGAGATGGATATCTGTTGACTGATTTCTTTCGGATTGGTGAAGACCTTGTCTGATCCGGTCGATTTGAACAAAGCCTGACCCAAATAGAGCGGTTTACCGAAACTATGACTGTCCCACCATTTTGCAAGGACCGAAAAATCACCAAACCGATTTCCCTGTTCCCAGTACAATTGAGGAATTACATAGTCTATCCAATTGCTGGAGAGCCATTTATAAACATCAACGTACAAATCGTCATACGAAGTATTGGCCTTGTAACCCGGTGAACCTTCGGAATCGTCTTTTTGGTTTCTCCATACACCGAATGGACTCACCCCCAGATTAACGGTTGGTTTTGCGGCTCTGATACTATCGTGCAGGATTCTTATAAACTGGTTGATGTTGTCGCGCCTCCAGTCACCCAGATGATTGGGATAGAATTTTCTTCCATACTTACTGAAGGTTTTCTGATCTGGGAATTTCTTGCCGGTAACCGGGTATGGGTAGAAATAGTCGTCAAGATGGATTGCATCAATATCATAATTGTGAACTACCTCCATGATCACTTTGATAAGATATGACCTGACTTGCGGAATACCTGGATCAAAAAACAGTTTGTTGTCATAAGTGCGCAAATAACTTTGGTTCTTTGCAGCAAAGCATTTGGGATCGAGCGGGTAAAAACCTTTATTTCTCACCCTGAACGGATTAAACCATGCATGAAGTTCCATTCCTTTTGAATGGCAAAGCTCTATTGCATATTCCAACGGGTCGAAATCGGGTTTTGGTGCTAAACCTTGTTTTCCGGTCAGGAATAAAGACCACGGTTCTGTTTTGGATGTATATAAAGCATCTGCAGCCGGTCGCACCTGAAAAATGACAACGTTTAGATTTAAGCTTTCAATACGTGCGATCAGGTCATTAAGCTCCTTTTTCTGTACATCAACAGAAAGGCCAGGAGCTGATGGCCAGTCTATATTGTTGACCGTAACAATCCAGACCCCCCGGAACTCCTTTTTCGGGGGGTCGTCTGCCAGACTATAACTTGTCGAAAAAATCTGATGAAACAGAAAGAAAATAAAGAGAGCATTCCTGATTAACCGGACTGTTCCATATCCAATACCGGAAGGCTGAACAATATGTCTGATTCTTTGAATATTAATTGGTTTTAATCATTTGAAATCTATCCGGTAATGTTGCACTGGATTATATGCCTTAAAATTCAATCATGGATAGTACTTCACAAAAGCTTCCATTGCTTCATATTCGGCCATTCCCAATTCATCGTACAATTTGGCGGTACTACGGTTCCGCGATTCGGCACGCTCCCAAAATTCCCGTTCGTCCTCACCCATAAACATTGCTCCCTCTTTTTGCGACTGATGTCTCAGGATGGCCTCCCGTTTTCTGGAAAGTTCAACAGGACTGATCGGAACTGCCATTTCGATTTCGGCAGCTTCCCATTCAGCCCAGGCACCGCGGTACAACCATACCCAACAGTTTGTCATCCAGGCATTTTCTTTTAATTGTTCGAGGGCAACCAGAATTGCATCAAGGCACACACGGTGTGTACCATGGGGATCTGACAAATCACCCGCAGCAAATATCTGATGTGGCTGAATTTGGTCAAGAAATTCTTTGATGATCTGCACGTCCTGTTCCCCAACAGGAGATTTTAACCGCATACCGGTTTCATAGAAGGGCAAATCAAGGAAGTGCATGTTCTCGTCAGGAATTCCGAAATAGCGAAGTGCTGAACGAGCTTCCATCCTTCTTATTAATCCCTTAACCTTCTTTAAATCAGGAATATCTATCATATTCTCCTTCTTGTTTCTAATAAAGGAGATTACTTTTTGTTGCTGTTCTTCGGCTTTAAGGTTGTTGTAATCGTAATAGGATGTATATTCGTGGTGAAAACCAAGAAACCTTGTCACATATTCGTCTGAAACTGCAAAATTTCCCGATACCTGATAGGCAACATGCACTTCATGCCCTTGTTCTACCAAACGAAGCAAGGTACCACCCATCGAAATAACATCATCGTCGGGATGGGGACTAAAAATGACAATTCTTTTTTTTGCTGGTTCGGCACGTTCAGGTCTGAAGGTATCGTCAACACCTGGTTTTCCACCCGGCCATCCTGTGATTGTATGTTGTAAGTCATTGAATACTTTGATGTTGATCATGTATTGTGCACCTACTGTTGCAAGGAGATCACTCAACCCGTGGTCGTTGTAGTCCTTTCCAGTCAGTTTTAAAACGGGTTTTTTTGTCTGGCCACACAGCCAGAGTACCGCCCTACGGACCAGACGATCGTCTGTCCAGTCAAGACTGTCGAGCAACCATGGTGTTTTGATCCGGATCAATTGTGATGAGGCACTGCTGTCAAGGATGAACTTCGCGTTATTGTGCAACTGTAAAAAGGAGGCAGGAACATGGCTATCAGGGTCTTCTTCAACCGCTTGCTGAATAACCTTGGCCTTGTATTCTCCGAATGCGGTCAGAATAATTTTTCCCGCACTCAGAATGGTATCGATCCCCATTGTTATCGCCCTGCGCGGAACATTTCCAAATCCCTGGAACTGGTTGGCATCCTCCTGACGCGTAACCGGGTCAAGGGTGATTATTCTGGTCCGGGTGTTTCGACCGGAACCAGGTTCATTAAATCCGATATGTCCTGTTTTACCGATACCCAGCAACATCATGTCGATCCCACCTTCATTCTCGATTTTTTTCTCATACTCTCGACAATAGTCATGAACAGTCTCAAGAATAATCGTTCCATCAGGGATATTGATATTTTCGGGCAGAATATCAATGTGATTGAGAAGATGTGTCCTGATATACTGGTGATAACTTTTTAGGGAATGGGATGAAATCGGATAGTATTCGTCGAGATTGAAGGTCACAACATTCTTAAAACTCAACCCCTCCTCTTTGTGCATCCTGACCAATTCGGCATAAATCCGCACTTGTGTAGAACCTGTCGAAAGACCCAGAACACACTTCTTTTTACTTTTTTGCTTTTCCCTGATCAATTCTGCGATTTCTGTCGCAACTGCAATGGAAGCTTCGGTGCTTTCTGAATAAATATAGGTTGGGATTTTTTCATATTTGGTCAACATATCCCTGTGTGTGGGATTGGTAGGCAGACATGACAAATAATTGTCAAAGATCGGATTGTTGCTCTGAAGTTTGTTTGTAAGATCCATGATATTTGAATTTTAATTTAAACTTTTACCTGTTAAATTAATTTGTTTATTCTGCGAAACTAATAAAAAAATAATTCAGACCATTAATACTTTTCAAATATCGCATGGTCATTTTGGGAATCTGTCATTTATTAAATTCTCCGGACTTATACCTTTTAATGATGTGCTCCAACATGGCATCATCAATCGGATCATAGCTTGATTTTAAGTTTGCCCCAAACATAAATGCTGCCGATTGCCATAAAATGGCGTTAAAGCCTCCCCGATAAGATTTTATAAGTTCGTAAGGTGTTTTACCGGTTTCGTGGTGGATTAGTTTAAGCAAAAGCCGACCCTGCCTGACATCAAGTGTTTTTAACGAATCGATATAGGTTTTATAAACATAGTTCTGGTACCATTTCAGATAGGTTTTCCTTTTGGATTTGTCGTTATAAATGCTATCGAGCTCAGCATTGACGAGTTTCAGTTCACTGCCCACAATCAGTGCCAACGGATAAACTTTCAACACATCCGTTTCAAGCTGATTATATTTTTTTTCTTCGCGCTTATTTTTAAACGGATAGTGGCGAAGTATCTCAATTTCATCAAGGTTTACATGAAAAACACTGTCATGTGCAGGGAAGATAAACCCTTTGAATCCGTGGGCAGCAGCTTCGGATTCCCTTTTTTTCTGTAATTCGACCCTTTTGTTTTGGGCAATGACAGAAAACTGGGCAAAAAACAGGAACAGGAAAATTGAACTGAATAATCTGATCATCGAAACCCTAAATTTTTGGCAAAGTTAATATATTTTTATCCGGGGGTGCCCAAATTCCATTTTACGGTTTGCTTTGTTATTTGCGATGTAAGCTTGTTTGCTCATGTTATGTTTTTTACTTTTGCTCTGTGCAAAATCAGTTGATCTTGCATGGCTAACGACTTAAATTCAGCGATATGTATAAATTAACGTTTTTTTGTACTTTGTTATTTATTGGATTACAGGGATTTGCCAAACCCCTTCAACTGACGAAATATGTGAATCCTTTCATCGGAACTATTTTTGAAGGCCATGTTTACCCCGGTGCTACTTTGCCTTTTGGGATGGTCCAGCTCAGTCCCGACAACGGTTTGACCAAAGTCGATATGTATGAAGGTTACTGTGCTGGCTATTCATATACAAAAAATATGATTAAAGGTTTTAGCCATACCCATCTGAGCGGGACAGGGCGTCCCGATTTGGGGGATATATCCGTACTTCCGATGGTTGGACTGGAACCCAATGTAAATGATATCAGAAGCGATTTCTCCCATCAGGAAGAAAGTGCCAGCCCTGGATATTATAGTGTGTTGTTGAAAAGTTTTGGCATTCAGGCTGAGATGACCACAACTCAACGGTGCGGATTTCACCGCTATACATTCCCTGAAAACACGAAGTCCATGATTCGTATTGATTTAGCCTATGGTGCTGGTGATGATGCCACTGTAGATAGTCAGTTCAAACAATTAAATCCGACAACCTTTGTTGGATACCGGATTTCCAAATCATCATTTACAAAAGATCAACACATTTATTTTGCCTTAAAAATCAACAAACCCATCGAGAAACTGGTCCTTTTCCGGGATAGTACCCAATTAAACGAACTTAAGGAAACTCAGGGTGTCGATGTAAAAGCTTGCCTGTTGTTCAAGACATTGAAAAACGAGCAGGTACTGATTAAAGTAGCACTGAGCACGGCCAATGAAGAGGGTGCGCTGGCAGGATTGAATGAGATTCAGGGCTGGGATTTTAACGCTACCAGAAAAAATGCAAATGACATTTGGGAAAAGGAGCTGGAGAAAATTAAAGTTACTTCGGATAATGATGATTTTAAAACTATTTTTTATACTGCGCTTTATCATAGTTACCTGTCGCCTGTACTCATCGATGACGCACTGGGGAAATACAGGGGTATCGATAAACAAAAGGTCATTGAGGGTAAAAACATCTATACAATCCATTCGCTCTGGGATACCTATCGGGCCGCAAATCCATTGTTGACGCTGACCCAGGAGCAGCGTGTCCCTGATATCATCAATTCTTATCTTGCCTTTTATCGTCAGCATGGGCTATTACCGGTTTGGGACCTCTATTTTTCAGAGACCAATTCGATGAAAGGATACCATGCTGTTCCAGTCGTGGCAGACGCAATCTTAAAAGGGTTTAAGGGGTTTGATTATCGCGAAGCCTATGTTGCCATGAAGGCAAGTGCAAATCAGAATATCCGTGGGACTGATTGGTACAGAAAATTGGGTTATATTCCGATGGATAAGGATGATGGAAGTGTGACCTCAACCCTCGAATATGCCTTTGATGACTGGTGCATCGCACAGGTGGCGAAAATGCTTGGAGAAGAGTCAGATTATCAGATCTTTATGAAGAGAAGCGAATCATGGAAAAATGTTTTCGATCCGGCAATAACCTTTGTACGTCCAAAAGATGAAAATGGAAATTGGATTACCCCTTTTAACCCGTTCAATGAAAGGTTTGGTAAAATCAGGGCATTTGATGAGGGGAATGCCTGGCAATATACCTTTTATGTGCCGCAGGATGTTTATGGTTTGATCGGTCTATTCGGTTCAAAGGAGCGGTTTGCTCAAAAACTCGATTCGCTGTTTACACTTTCCCCGCCCAAAGATCAGCCAATCTGGCAATATGACGGGTACATCGGTTTGGTTTGGCATGGGAACGAACCTTGCCACCACATCCCTTACCTTTATAATTATGCCGGTATGCCCTGGAAAACGGCTGAGAAAGTTAGGGCAATCTGTGCCTTCTACCTCAATAAACCAAAAGGGCTATGCGGAAACGATGATTGCGGTCAAACAAGTGCCTGGTACATTTACAGTGCAATCGGATTCTATCCCGTAAACCCGGCGAACGGTGAGTATGTCATTGGAACACCATTGTCAGACAAATCTGAATTGACCCTGTTAAACGGGAACCACTTTGTAATAAAAGCTGAAGCTTTGAGCGACAAGAATATCTACATCCAGAAAGCATTGCTCAATGGCCGATCTTACAGTAAAACCTACCTTAAACATTCCGATATCCTGAAGGGTGGAGAACTTGTTTTGTATATGGGTCCTGCGCCATCCTTAAGTTGGGGAACACTAAAGGAAGATTACCCGCATTGATGAATTCGAAACCAAAAGATTGATTAAAATGAGAAAAATTATTTTGGGCATTTTTGCCCTGTTTATTAACCAACAAAACATGAAAGCTCAGGAAAACCTGAATTACCAAAAACCTTCGCATGAAATTCTTGAATTGGTCGATTATCAAAAAGCACCGACGGTTTCAATGGATGAAAAAAAGGAGTACATGCTTTTCAGTTATCAGAATATATACAAAACACTCGATGACCTCAATCAGGAAGAGTTGCAATTGGGTGGGCTAAGGATCAATCCGACAACCAATATTTCAAGTTCCATCACCTACACTGTCAATCTGAAAATCTGTAAGGTTAAGGACCTGAGTCCGGTTCAGGTGAAAGGTTTGCCTGACAATCCGCATATCGCCAATCTAGGATGGTCGCCCGATGAAAAGAAAATTGCTTTTACGAACACGACCTCTAACGCGGTTGAATTGTGGTTATTGGATATGGCAACAGCTAGTGCCTCAAAGATTTCCACAAAAGTACTTAATGCCAATCTGGGCAGGCCATTCAGTTGGTACCATGACAATCAACATTTGTTGATTAAAGTTATACCCGCTAACCGTCCTTCCTTGATCGACTCCAGGAAGGGGCTTCCAACGGGTCCGATTATCTCGAACAGTTCAGGTGCAAAAGCCCCAAACCGGACTTATCCCGATATGTTAAAGAATAAGGCGGATGAAATCAATTTTGAGACATTGGTTACATCCGAATTGTATAAGACCGACCTCTCAGGGCAATCAGAGTTGTTGATGGGAAAAGCGATGTACTCGGGCGAAAGTTTTTCTCCTGATGGCAATTACTTGATGATCAATACGATCCTAAAGCCGTTTTCGTATCTTGTCCCGTTGAGCCGATTTCCTTCGAAAAGTGTCGTTTACGATATGTCCGGCAAAGAGATAAAAGTGGTCAATGAAGTACCATTAAACGAGGTACTTCCCAAGGGGTTTATGGCCGTTCGAAAAGGACCACGCAATATGGCCTGGCGCAACGACATGGCATCCTCCCTTTATTATACCGAAGCACTCGACGAAGGTGATCCTGAAATCAAGGTTGAATTCAGGGATGCTGTATATCAATGGGATGCGCCGTTTGCCTCCAATCCGGTTTTGATGGCAAAAACAATTGACCGTTTTGCAGGAATTATTTGGGGCACCGAAAATCTGGCAGTCATGTACGACAATTGGTTCGATACACGAAACACACGTACTTATCTCTTTAATCCGCGTAATGTGGGTCAGGTTCCCAAAGTGATCTCGATGCGAAATTCACAGGATATTTATTCTGACCCCGGTAATTTTGAGACCAAAAAGAACCTATTTAACCGCGATGTATTGCTTGTTGATAGGGAAAGTATTTTTCTGATTGGCGATGGTTATACAAAAAACGGGCAGTTTCCGTTTATTGACCAGTTGAATGTTGAGACTTTGAAAACAAATCGGATCTATCAATCAGCCTACACCGATAAACTCGAAAGGATACTTGCGATCGTGGATGTCAAAAAGGGTGACGTTCTGGTACAAATCCAATCAAAAGTCGAATATCCGAATTATTATCTCAGAAATTTCAGGAAGAAGGGGCAATTGACCACCCTTACGGAATTCCCAAACCCTTTTAAAAGTATTGCCAATGTGGAAAAGACTTTGATCAAGTACAAACGGAAAGATGGTGTTGAATTATCGGGAACATTATACTTGCCAGTCGGATACGATAAAGCAAAAAAGGAAAAATGTCCTTTGTTGATCTGGGCCTATCCGGCCGAATATAAAGATAAAAACAGTGCCGGTCAAAGTTCTTCAAATCCGAACGAGTTTACTTTCCCCTATTATGGGTCATTTGTTTATTGGGTGACCAAAGGTTATGTCGTACTGGATGATGCTGCTTTCCCCATTATCGGGGAAGGAAAAACAGAGCCAAACGATAATTTTATCACTCAGCTGGTCGATAATGCGGAGGCAGCTATCAATGCGGTTGACGAATTAGGTTACATTGACCGGAAGAAAGTTGCAGTTGGTGGTCATTCCTATGGGGCTTTTATGACAGCGAATCTATTGACCCACTGTAATTTGTTTGCATGTGGCATTGCAAGGAGCGGGGCTTATAACCGCACATTGACCCCATTTGGGTTTCAGAACGAACAACGGAATTATTGGGAGGCACCAGAAGTTTACAATACGATGTCCCCCTTTATGAATGCCGATAAAATGAAGACCCCTTTACTTTTGGTTCATGGAGATGCGGACAACAATCCCGGAACTTTCACCTTGCAAACAGAACGATATTTTCAGGCATTGAAGGGTTTAGGGGCTCCTGTTCGGATGGTTTTGTTACCCAAAGAGGCCCATGCTTATGTGGCCAAAGAAAATATTTTACACTTGCTTTGGGAGCAGGACCAATTTTTTGAAAAATATCTTCAACATTAAAAGATAGCTGAATCATTTTGATAAAATTGGGTCTGGATAGCTGTTATTCTATCATTTAGGGCAAACAAATCAAATCACTTTTCAATCAATTTAAAAAAAATTTTTTCGACAATATCTTCAATTCAATTTTTAATTTCTATCATTGTGTTAAGAAATCGTTAAGAGTCGTCGGAGTAATAATTGATTCCCAAACTAACTAATTGATTTATATTGTATTATACGATAGTTGAACAATAATATTTTCAGCTGTCAATAAAAAATGGATTAAATGACGCATGAGGTTCCCTCCTTAAAAATCGGACAATTGGAAATTAACCCGCCCATCATTCAAGGGGGGATGGGTGTACGCGTGTCCGGATCGGGTTTAGCATCGGCAGTGGCCAATGAAGGTTGTGCCGGCATAATCGCAAGTGTTGGATTGGGTGGATTTGAATATGCCAGGGCTTCTGATTTTGTTAAAATCAACAATGAGGCATTACGTGAAAAAATCCGCACTGCAAGGTCACTTACAAATGGAGTGATTGGTGTCAATGTAATGGTCGTGCTTTCGAATTACGAACAGCTTGTCAAGGTTTGTGTTGAAGAAAAGGTGGACATGATCATCTGTGGGTCAGGATTACCTTTGGATCTTCCCAAGCTAACCGAAGGTTCCGGTATTAAACTGATCCCGATTGTATCTTCTGCACGTGCATTTAGTATCATCTACAGGAAGTGGAAACAAAATTATAACCATGTTCCAGATGCTGTGATCCTCGAAGGGCCACTTGCAGGCGGGCATCTTGGTTATGATTTTAAACAGCTTGTTGATGGAACGGCACCAACCCTTGAACATCTCGTAAAAGAGTTGGTGGACTATGTGGATACCCTGGAGGAAAAGGTTCCGGTTATTGCTGCTGGTGGCATCTATACAGGTGAAGATATTGCAAGGTTTTTAAAGATAGGTGCATCGGGTGTCCAAATGGCAACGCGTTTTGTTTGTACTTATGAATGTGATGTAGCTGAGGAGTTTAAACAGGCCTATATTCATGCCAAAAAGGAAGACATCACAATAATTAAAAGCCCGGTCGGTTTACCGGGAAGGGTAATTGATAATGTGTTCGTTGATAAAATCAAAGCAGGGGAGACCATCCCTTTTAAATGTCCCCACCATTGCCTGCGTTCATGTGATCCAAAAGTGGCACCTTATTGTATTGCCAAAGTGTTGGTTACAGCATCAAAGGGCGAGTTGGTGGAATCTTTTGTGTTTGCCGGTGCAAATGCCTACAGGTGTACTGAGATCGTGTCGGTGAAAGAATTGATCGATGAACTGAAGAAAGAGTTGTCTGAAAATTTATAGATGATGCTAACTGCAAAAAACGATGTTTGACCCAATTGTGGTTGAACATCGTTTTTTTTGATCGGTCTCGGTTTCTTTCTCAACGCATATTTCGCTCAACTCACCGGTTTCATCCAGATCAACTGTTTTTCAAGATTGTCGTTGAGTTTATATTTCCTGATGTGCCCTGCGATCGGTTCACCGATGATCTCGATTTTGTTTAAATCGCCGGTTCCCATACCGGTTTGATTACAGAAATTAAGGTATCCCACATTTGCGAAATCGATCCCCATCAATTCAATCCCAACACGGTCGGCTGCCAACCAATCGTTACTCACAACACAAACACGATGATCGACAGGGGTACCATCATTCGGACCGTTTCCCTCCATCCCTTCAAACCCGTCGATTAGCGAGAGATGGGGGTGCAGATATTTCGACAAAGAATAGAGATTATAATTGATTCCGCGAAATCCACTTCCATGGGCAATCGCCTTATCGCTTTTGGCACCCGGTTTCCGTTGTGGGGTCCATGAGAATCCCGCATCTTTGATCGGAGCGCCCAGGACAATATTTTTCAGAGATAAAGTGGCAATGACTCGGTCGTGGGTTTTCATCCTGGCAACCGAGACGATGTAGTTGTTGGGATCGAGAAGCACCTTCGACATCCTCATTGCATGTGGCCGGAAATCTTTTTCATCAAACACATGGAGAAGTTCAAAAGGCTGCTGGTCGAGGTCAACCAGTTTAACGGGATATTTATTCATCAATCGGAAATAGCCGTAATTATCGAACCCGTCGAAAGTCGGGCCGTTGGCTGCTGATTCTGCAATGATGACATGGTCAAGCTTTCTGATTGACTTCAGAAATTCCAAGACCCCTTCAAGCGTGTCAACATGGGTGGAGGTAAGAGGAACATTGGTTAACACGTTATTGGGTTTCAGAACGACCTGCCTGTTCCCGATCGCATGATGGATCTCTTTTGCAAATGGCTGTAAAGCCCGAAAGGCAAGGTCTGCCCGATTATCGCCTGTTGTCAATGCAACAGAACTTTCCTTCATAACTGGTTCCTGTGGATTACTTATTGCGTAAACACTTGAAATACCGGATACTGCTAATCCACCAAGCACTGAGGTTTTGATAAAATCCCGTCTGCTGAATGCATTCATTTTTGATGTTTTTTGGATTTCCGAACTTACGAAATTTATCATGAACATCGGACGGAACGATTAACTTTATTTAATACCTGTACCAATCACATCAAACAAAAAATCGTTTATTTTGACCTGCTGATTTTAATAATCCCTCAATTATGAATTTGAAATTTACCTTCTCTGTATTGATGCTCTTTTTTTCCTTCCTTTCAGTATTTTCTCAGGGAATACGGGGTAAAATCACAAATTCACAGGGTGAGGCTATCCCGTTTGCAACGATCTATCTGCCACAGCTTTCAACTGGCACAACTTCCAATATTGAAGGTATCTATGAGCTGAAAATACCTGAAGGGAAATGGACATTATTGTATCAATATCTTGGTTATCAGACACAAAAACATGAATTACAGGTTGGCAAGGCTTTTCAGGAAGTCAATATTATCCTGATTAACCAGGATTACAGGATTCCTGAAATAATCGTAATGGCTTCGGGTGAGGATCCTGCATTTTATATTATGCGAAGGGCAATTGGTTTGGCACCTTATTATCAGAACCAGGTTTCAAAATATTCGTGCAAGGTTTACCTGAAGGGCTCAGGTGTATTCGAGAAAATCCCATTTCTTTTGGAGCGTCAAATGAAAAAAGGGGGGGTAAAAGAGAACCAACCCTTTGTGATGGAGACCCTCAGTAAAATTGATTTTGAACTGCCCGATAAGGTAAACCAGCAAGTGTTGTCGATGCGTTCATCCGGGCAGCAAAATAACACATCCCCAATGGGCATGATCACAAACAACCTTTACGATGCCGAAAAATATGGGGTTGTTTCTCCCGTTGGGAAAAGCGCACTTAAAGTTTATAATTTCACCCTTGAAGGTGTATTTGAGGATCAGGGGAGGACGATCAACAAAATTAAAGTTACACCTAAAATTGAAGGGAACGATGTTTTTTCGGGCTATATTTATATCGCAGATTTGTTCTGGAATATCCATTCTGCAGATCTGAAATTGCACATCCCTATGACGGATGTAACTGTACATCAACTGTATGGTGAAGTGAATAAAAACACGTGGATGCCGGTGAGCCTTGATTTTGAGATGGACTTCTCGGGTTTCGGAGTTAAAATGAAATATAAATATGTCGCTTCCATCAGTGAATACAGGAGTACATTGAATCCAGCCCTTGACCATACCTTTCTTGATCGGCAGAGAAATCTGCAGGCCCAGGAACAACAGGTCTATGATAAGGTTATTTCTGAATCCCAAGTGGTTCCGGTACCACAAAAGGAAAAAACGGCACAGCAAAAAAAGATTTCGGAATTGATAGAAAAGAAGGAACTGAACAACAGGGAGACGGTTAAATTAAACAAACTGGTTAAAACTGAGGCGAGGAGGAATAGTCCTCCGGAACCCCTTGAGATCAAATCGAATGTTCAGGTTAGCCAAAAACAGGTCAACAACGATTCTGCCTATTGGGCAGCCCTGAGGCCAATTCCACTCACAGTTTCAGAGAAAAACAGTTTTGCCAAAAAAGATTCTTTTATCAGAGTTTCATCAAATCCGGCTTATCAGGATTCTTTAAGGGAGATCAAGCGAAAATTCAGATCAAAACATTTGGTTTTTGGCAAGAGCTACAATTACTCCATCGATTCGATCAGAAAATCTGAAATTTTTGATCTTCCTGGTCTTCTCAATCCGGCCTCGTTTTCGTTCAATTCGGTGGACGGTTTACGGTTGGAATTACCATTTAGTTATTATCGTTCTGACAGTACGGGCCATTCGCTAAGGCTTGAACCCCGTTTGGCGTATGCTTTTGCCCGGGAAAAATTGGATGCATCATTTTCGTTTGGAAGAAGGTTGGACGGAATGTCGAATAGCTGGATATCGGCAAGTTTAGGGAGTACTACGCAGGATTATAACCGATTGTCAGGATTATCGGTCATCACAAACGAGTTTTATACACTTTTACAGGAACAGAACCTCAAGCGTTTCTACCATCGCGATTTTTTCCAGTTAACTGCCAGCAGGGACCTCGCCAACGGCCTGAACCTGAGTTTAACTTTTGAATACAGCAATAATCAGCCATTGTCCAACCATTCCACTTTTTCATTTGTCGATGTCCAGGATCGGGTAATATTGCCCAATGTTCCCGAAAATAGTTCCCTTGCTTCCGGGCAACTTGATTCGCATAAGTCGNTAATAGCCCGGTTTTCACTCGAATATACCCCACATTACCGGTATAGGGTCCGAAATAACATCAAGATTTACGCATCAAGCAAATATCCAACCTTTTCCATCGGATACAAAGGTGGGCTCCCTTCCATTTTGGGGAGTGATTCCCGATTCGACTTTATCCGACTGGGGATCAAACAAACAGTAGAATTTGGTATCAGCGATCATTTTTCCTATATGGTTAACCTTGGTAAGTATTTGAATAACAAAAATTTATATTTTGAAGATTATCAACACTTTAATACACAATCAACGACGATCCTGTTTTCTGCCTCCGACAATAGTTTCAGGTTGTTGCCTTTCTACAAATATTCAACACCTGATGAATTTTGTGAAGGCCATGCAGAATGGCAAACAAGACGATTAATTATTAAGCAGTTACCTTTTATCAGGAATTCTTCTGTTGCTGAAAAACTGTTTGTCAATTATCTTGGCACATCAGAAATGAACAAATATGTGGAGACAGGATATGGCTTGTGCAACTTGTTTTTCTTTGTTAATGTGGAAGCAGTAGCAGGTTTTGAAAACGGGAGTTTCAGATCGGCAGGTATAAGGGTGAGTCTGAATTTGAAATAGCAAAAATATTTTCAACCACTATTTGGTATTATAGTTCTGAATGTTTACTTTTGCGCTCCAATTGTTCAGGTAGGCTCAAAAAGTGGAGATGTAGGTTTCCCGCCTTCCGGACCCAAATAAAATAAATTGTAATCATGTACGCAATTGTAGAAATCGCCGGACAACAGTTTAAGGTCGAGAAAGAAAGAAAGGTTTATGTACACCGTCTGCCACAGGACGAGGGTGCAGATGTAGATTTTGAAAGGGTATTATTGGTTGATAACGAAGGTGTTATCAGTGTCGGTGCCCCAGTTGTTGAGGGTGCTAAAATTACAGCCAAAGTCCTCAGACATCTCAAGGGTGACAAAGTGATCGTCTTCAAGAAAAAACGCCGCAAAGGCTACAGGAAGAAAAATGGTCACCGTCAGTATTTGACACAGATCCTAATTACTGATATTTTAGCTTAAATTTTTAAAAAGAAGATCCATGGCACATAAAAAAGGGGCGGGTAGTTCAAAGAACGGCCGCGAATCGGAAAGCAAACGTCTTGGCGTAAAAATTTTTGGTGGGCAAGCTGCCATTGCGGGCAATATTTTGATCCGCCAGCGAGGGACATCCCATCATCCGGGAGTAAATGTAGGAATGGGTAGGGATCATACCCTTTTTGCATTGATCGATGGAACCGTTGAGTTCCGGAAGAAAAGAAATGACAAATCTTATGTTTCTGTACTTCCGATCAAGGATGTAGAGTAATTGCGGATCTGGAAAAACTTATTGGATCTCCTGTTTTGTTACTTCGGTAATAGGACAGGAGATTTTTATTTGTACTTTTAAACCCTGAAAAGCGGGGGTTGAAGGTTAAAATCGGAAAAAATTAAATCATAGTTCAATATGTTAAATTTAAAATTTATACAGGAAAATCCAGAATTTGTCATTGAACGTCTTGCCGTAAAACGGTTTGATGCGCGTACAATTGTTGAAAAAGTGATCGCACTCTATAAAAGGCGCAATGAAGTTCAAAATGATACCGAAACCCAAAAGGCTGAGATGAACCGGTTATCAAAAGAGATCGGACAGCTTTTTAAAGACGGGAAGGCTTCGGAAGCCAATGAGTCCAAAGAGAGAACTGTTGAGATTAAAGAACAAATCAAAAATTTTGATGTTGAATTTGAATCTATTGATCAAGAACTTGCCCAGCTTCAGGTGTTGCTTCCCAATCTGCCATCCCCATTGGTCCCTTCCGGCAGAGGAGCTGAAGACAATTTGATTGTTGCAACAGGTGGTGTGATGCCTGTTTTGCATGAGGGGGCTAAACCTCACTGGGAATTGGCATCTCTATATAACCTGATCGATTTTGAGTTGGGTGTAAAAATCACAGGGGCAGGATTTCCTGTTTACAAAGGTTTTGGGGCAAGGATACAGCGTGCTTTGATCAACTTCTTTCTTGATCAGGCTCGTGAGCATGGTTACAATGAGGTTCAGCCACCCTATGTCGTAAACGAAGCTTCCGGCTTCGGTACCGGCCAGCTTCCTGATAAAGAGGCCCAGATGTACCATTGCGGATTGGATAACCTCTATCTGATCCCAACTGCAGAGGTCCCCGTTACCAATATTTTCCGTGATGTAATTGTTGAGTCCAAAGACCTTCCGATCAAAACAACAGCATATTCTGCCTGTTTCCGTCGTGAGGCTGGTTCGTATGGTAAAGATGTCCGTGGCTTGAACCGCCTTCATCAGTTTGATAAAGTTGAGATCGTACAGGTGGCTCACCCCGATAAATCGTATGAATCCCTGAACGATATGGTCGATTATGTCCAATCACTGGTTGAAAAACTGGGACTGCCCTATCGTGTCCTTCGCCTTTGCGGCGGTGATATGGGCTTTACATCTGCATTGACCTACGATTTTGAAGTGTGGTCGGCCGCACAGGAACGGTGGCTGGAGGTCTCTTCAGTATCCAATTTTGAGTCATTTCAGGCAACACGGCTCAAGCTCCGTTTCCGGGAGGAAGGACGTTCAAAACCACAGATTGCCCATACCCTGAACGGTAGTGCACTGGCATTGCCAAGGATCGTAGCTGCGATCTATGAAAATTTCCAGACACCCGAAGGAATCGTAGTACCCAAAGTTTTGGTGCCTTATATGGGGGGATGCGAGATCATTAATTAGGCGGCTGGCTACATGCGGCTGGCAACTTGCAAGTGGTTGTAGGTGGCTTGCTGTTTTAAGGTTAGTGGCCGGGTGAGTGTTCTTGAAAGCAACACGCGCACTCGGTCACTGAATTTCACACCAATTGAATCTTGCTCAATTCGTGAGCAAATTTGCACAATGATTTTTCATTTTTCAATCTCTCTTTTAACCCGGTTAGCGACTTACTTGAATTTCATGGATCAATTGGCCAGGTAGGTCATCCAATATCCGATCTAAAACTGCCAAAGTCTAAGTCGAAATTGGATCATTTCCAGGATTTTTTGCGATAAGTTTCTTAAAAAACCAAAAACTGCAACCAATATATTAACATTTATTAATTATTTAATATTGTTAAAATATTTCTATGTTACAGATATCCAGTTATATATAGTGAAATGTATAATTCAGGCCGGTTTTTTTTTTACAATATCAAGTTTCCTTGAATAATTCAATCGATAGCTGATTACATTTGCAGCTGTTTTTCTCAAAAAGTATGGGAATATTAAATGTTTACTATTTATGAATAAACAACATGCCGGAATAGGGAAGGTTTCCTTTGCTGGTTTGATCATCACTTTAGGCATTGTATTTGGTGATCTTGGAACAAGTCCCCTTTATACCATCAGGGCCATTATCAATGCCTCCACAGAGTACAACGAGTTCCTGATTTTTGGTGCATTATCGTGTATTTTCTGGACATTGACTTTACAGACGACTGTAAAATATGTGATTATTACCCTGAGGGCAGATAATCATGGTGAAGGGGGCATTTTTGCCCTTTTTGCATTGATAAAGAGGAAGAACAACTGGGTCGCGATTATTACAATGATTGGTGGCAGCGCATTGCTGGCAGACGGTGTAATCACTCCTGCGATCACGGTTACATCGGCGGTTGAGGGTTTGGGACTGGTCCATCCCAATATTCCGGTTGTGCCATTGGTACTTACAATCTTGTCTGCACTTTTTTTCTTTCAACAATTTGGAACCGGGTTCATGGGAAAGGCTTTTGGCCCTGTGATGGTCATCTGGTTTTCAATGCTAGCAATACTGGGAATTAATTTCCTCGTCAAGGATCCACGGGTCCTTGCTGCTATAAATCCTATGTATGCAATCCGTTTTTTAATTACATTTCCAAATGCTGTTGTGCTATTGGGGGCTGTATTTTTGGCAACTACCGGTGCAGAGGCTTTATACTCCGATCTTGGACATTGTGGGATCAAGAATATCCGGATTTCCTGGATTTTTGTGAAGACGACCTTGCTTTTCAACTATTTTGGACAAGGTGCATATCTGATCAATCATCTGGACACAATCAATAATGTCAATCCTTTTTATGTGATCATGCCTCCCTGGTTTCTTATTCCTGGCGTCATCATCGCTACCGCTGCCTCTGTTATTGCCAGTCAGGCCTTGATCAGTGGTTCATATACAATTATCAGTGAAGCCGTATCCTTGAATATATGGCCGTGGGTCAGAATTATCTATCCAACCAACATTAAAGGGCAGGTTTATATCCCTTTTATCAACTGGTTCCTTTGGATTGCCTGTACTTTTGTTGTGATTTATTTTGGTGAATCGTCGAAAATGGAAGCAGCCTATGGACTCTCCATTACGATAACAATGATTATGACCACATTGCTATTGTCGTACCATCTTTGGCTTCGAAAGGTTGCCAGGATTTACGTGGTTTTAATCCCGCTTGTCTTTTTATCGATTGAGGGGACATTCCTCTTTGCCAACTTATTTAAATTTGCCAATGGTGGATGGCTGACCATTGCGATGGCTTTTGGGTTTTTCCTTGTCATGTACGGGTGGTATTTTGGAAGAAAAATCAGGAACCAGTACATCAGTTTTGTCAATATTAAAAAAGATCCCGATATTTTTAAGGCGCTAAGCAACGACAGCTCGGTTCCTAAAATTGCCACTAACCTGGTTTATATCACGAAAGCAAACCGGGTTGATCAGATTGAATCCAAAATCATGTATTCAATTTTCAATAAACATCCGAAACGGGCCAACACTTATTGGTTCCTCCATGTCGATAGTCTCGAATCGCCCAATACATTTGAGTATTCGGTCCACCATGTGATTCCCGGAAAACTGATCAAGGTCGATTTCCGTTTGGGTTTTAAAATTGAAAGGAAAATAAACCTCTATTTCAGGGAGGTGATCGAGGACCTTGTAAAAAGTGGGGAAATCAGCATGGTCAGTCAATATGAATCTTTAAAGGCTCATGCCATTCCAGCCGATTTCCTTTTCGTCAATCTTGAAAGGATCTTGATCAGCGATTATAAATTGCCTCCTCGCCAAAGTTTTATCATGGGTGTTTATAATTTTATCCGGAAAGTATGTCTGACCGATGTAAAAGCACTCGGACTTGACACTTCAAGCGTTATTGAAGAAAAGGTCCCGATTATTATTGAACAGAATCTCAAGGAAAGAATCTCACGGATCAAAAAGAAATAGGTTCAGGCACTAAAAATCATACTGAAGATCGTTTCTTTTCCAGGGAGTGATCTTACTTGCAGTGTTCCTCCATGAAGACGCATGATCTGTCTTGAAAGGCTCAGTCCAATACCTGAGCCTTTTTCGCGCGTTGTAAAAAAAGGGACAAATATCTGACCTAAAATCTCATCCGGGATACCACTGCCATTATCGGCTACCTGTATTTCGGTGTGATGTTCCGAATTGATACCAGCAAAGATCTGGATCTTTCCATCTACGTTGTTTTCATTGGCCTCCAGCGCATTTTTCAATAAATTGATCAACACCTGCGATATCAGGTTCTCATCGGCCAGTAGTTCCAATTCCGGTGGGTTGATCATAACTGATAATTTCACTTTCGTGCTGTTTTCAAGTGAAGCATATAAAATTTTCAACCTCTCCAGTAGGTCTGACACCTTGAAGGATTTTTGCTCCGGTTTAGGCAATCGGGTCAGTTTCCTGTATGAATCAACAAATTGCATCAAACCGTTCCCTTGCTCCTTGATCACGTTTAATCCCCTTAGGGTTGTCTGAATCGTCGCCTCAGTCAATTCTTCAGGTTGAGCTGTACGGTCACCGACGGTGAAAATTTTGCACAAACTTTCGGATAGCGATGTAATGGGGGCAATCGAATTCATTATTTCATGCATGAGCACCCTGATCAATTTCATCCAGGAATCCAGTTCCTTCTCATCCAGTTCATTTCTGATGTCCTGCAAAGAGAGCATGATCAGTTCGTTTTCCTTGACTTTGAAAGAACTTGCTTTTAATGACAACTGGATTGTACCGCGTTTTGTGGAGACAGAAACAAGTTTCTGTTCGAATGGCCTTATCCGCCGGATGGACTGAAAGAGGTTCCGGTCAATCCTTTCCAATTGATTGATATGAGTAAGTACGTCAATGGAAAGCATTTTTTTTACGGCAGTATTTGCATGATAAACAAAACCTTGGGCATCAAAAGTCAATATTCCTGTGGCGACATGTTCAAGAAGGGTTTGGTAGTACTGCTCCTGTTGTCGGCTTTCGATTTTTAGTTGCTGAATTTGCCGGTTGACGTTGTTGAAACCCTCATTGAGCTCGCGGATCGGGCGATCTGAAATATGGGTCGGGAATGCAAGTGTTGAATCGTCGTTTTTGACCGATTCGAGGAAATAGCTGATTTTCCGGTTGGTGGCATTCAAATAATTAATCAGGTTAAAAATGACCAGCATTTCGATAAACAGACTTAATCCAACCAGAAAAAAGGATCCATTTACCGAAACGACCCACCCTGCTGCAAGGGATAAAACCAGAATGATCAATACCCTGAAAACTAATTGGTAATAGAGGTTTCTACTGATCATATGCCGAATTTTTTCATTTTGTTGTAAAGAGTCTGTCGCGAAATGCCCAATTGGTCAGCAACAGCGCTTAGGTTGCCGCTATTCTTTCCGATGGATTGGGTGATCATCCGCTTTTCCATCTCCTCGAGGGTCAGTTCCGAATCGTTAGACCTTTCATTAACTGTCGGGCGCATAAAAAAATCTTCACTCCTCAGTGAGTTTCCTTCGCTAAGGATCACCGCTTTTTCAATTGTGTGCTGCAATTCCCGGATGTTTCCAGGCCATAAATATTTAAGGAATTTATCCTGAGCTTGTTGGCTGATTCTGAGATTCGGTTTGTTGTATTTTGTTGCATATTTTATCAGGAAAAAGTCGGCTAAAACCAAAATATCCTCACCCCGTTCGCGAAGTGGGGGCACCTCTATTTGGATGGTATTGATTCTGTAAAGCAAATCTTCACGGAACAATCCTTCGTGAACCATGATTTCGAGATTTTTATTGGTTGCACAAATCAGCCTGATGTCAATGGGTATCATCTGATTTGATCCTACCCTTGAGATTTGCCGGTTCTGAATGGCAGCCAAAAGTTTTGCCTGCAGATGAAACGAAAGGTTGCCAATCTCATCAAGGAAAAGGCTGCCCTTGTCGGCGATTTCAAATTTCCCGGGACGGCTCTCGCGGGCATCGGTAAAAGCACCTTTTACATGGCCGAACAGTTCACTCTCAAACAAAGTTTCGGTCACTGCACCCATATCGACACTAACCAATACCTCTTGTGATCGTGCCGATAAACGATGGATTTCATGGGCAATCAACTCCTTACCGGTCCCGTTTTCACCTGTGATCAGAACATTGGCTTCTGTTTTGGCAACTTTCTGTACCATGTTCATCATTTGGTTTAGTTGTGGAGAAGAACCCACGATGAATTTCTGATCCCTGTTGATTTCTGTTTTTAATCCCTTTTCCTTTTCCTTTAATTGTGAAACTTCCTTTTTTGACCAACTCAGCTGAAGTGCCGATTTGAGCGTCGCGAGCAATTTGTTGTTGTCCCATGGTTTGAGAAAAAAGTCAGTAGCCCCCATTTTGAGGGCCTTGACTGTTAATTCAATATCACCATAAGCCGTGATCATCACGACTGAAACCTCCGGGTTTGTTTCTTTGATACGACCAAGCCAGTAAATGCCTTCATTGCCCGAATTGATACCCGCATTGAAATTCATGTCAAGGATCACAATGTTGTAATCTTTGCGGCGCAATTCCGATGGAATCTGGTTAGGATTGGTAAGTGTAGTAACAATTTGAAATTCCGGAGTCAGGAAAATCTCCAGTGCACTTAAAATGCTTTTGTTGTCATCAACAATCAGAATGTTTCCTTTAGCCATTTGGTTATATTTTGAAGTCGTAAATAGTTCGATTAAAAGTCGTAACAAAATTGATCTGAAAGATGCCGGCAATTGGCTGTTAGCTACTGGCTCCTGACCCTCATCGACCGGTAACTGATCATATGGGTACTAAAATTGAGCCATAAAAAATCGAGATTGGCCTCACTGACCTTCATTTAAAATTTAATGTTCTGCATGATTTTAATACTGTATTGATATATAGGCATTTAAAATTAAAGTTTGTCAATTCAGGTTTTTGAATCTTTCCCATTAAAACCTGCCCTAAATTAATATAAAGAAGCACCTAAAACGCATTAGTGTCAAATAAATTGACAATCACCTGTCTAATATTTGAACCTTTCTTTAACTACACTAAAAGTTAAGATATTGTCAGACAGTATTTTATTAATTTGGCACTATTCTGGCACAACAGAACAAAATTGCGAGAAAAATGAGAACCAAAAATAGAAAATTTTTATTCGTTGTGTTGATATTGTGTTGCCAGCAATTAATGGCGCAGGAGAAATGGGCACTGAATGATTGTATCACATTTGCGATCAAAAACAACCTTCAGCTGCACAATGCCGACCTGAATAAAAATCTTGCCGAATCCAATTACAACCAGTCAAAATGGAATTTATTGCCTAGTATCGGTGGTGGAGTAGATGCAGGGATGAATTACGGGCGGTCTGTTGACCCAAATACAAACGGGATCATCAATACCTCCTTTTTTAACAATTCCTATTATTTAAGTGCATCAGTTGACCTGTTCGGGGCATTTATGCTCCAAAACGAGATGAAGTACCAGAAATTCAGGAAAGAAGCAGCCGAAAGCAGCAAGATCAGTGCGACCGAC
>TBL_comb47_HYPODRAFT_10001758_pt1 | contig 27720 bp, 22 predicted proteins | sample TroBogypolimnion_40_FD_10682 | JGI IMG/M metagenome (IMG submission 10682) | reverse complement strand
AGTATTTTTTAATTGAATAATCAATTAGTCTAATAAGACACGTTGGTAAAGTTAAAAATTGTAAAATCTCAAAACAAATAGAAATATGATGATAGATTAACAGATAAATGTGTATGTAAAACGTTATTTATCATGCTATACATCATTAGAAATATGACATATATCAATTACATCAATGAATACTGTTGAAAAATTCAACACTGTGTCAATTTTGACACAAATTTTTTATTTCTGAAGTGGTATGAAGCGATGGGGTTGCCACAATTTTTGAGTAGTCTCATAATGCTTGGATTACTGACAGGGGGGGAAGATTAAAATTTAATTGAAATTTTGGAAAATGAGTCGTTATTTAAAATCGTTATTCATTTTTCAGTCCAAAAATCATTTGTGCTTATTAAGTCTAAAGAAATCAGGCCTCCAGTTCTGGCATACCGGTGAATCTGTATTTGGATTAGTTAAAAACAAAGCAGTTTTTTCCGGAAGCTGTGTACGGGTGTGATGGGTGACAGTTGAAGAGACTCCTTTCAACAAGGTAAAAATTGGCTTATTTCCTTGTATTTTCACGCCCGGCCAGGGAGTTATTTTGACTGGGAAAAACGACAGATCTTTGAAGCTTTTCGGATAAAAGGGGAGGATCAGACGTGGAGGAATTGCAGGTTATCCGTTTCGGCTGATTTCAATCAGCTCATTCTCCTTCAATATTTCGACCGAATTGCGGTTGTGAAGGATCAAACCGGAATCTTCAAACTCCTTCAGGCTTCGGATGAAACTCTCCTTGGTCATACCCGACATATCTGCCAGTTCTTGTTTCGAGAGCAGGAAATTATAGGGGTTTGTTTCGAAAACTACGTTTTTTAGATATAGCAGTGTATCCGCTACCCGGCCGGGCATGTATTTATTGGTCAGGTTAATCAGTGTTGTCAGCATGGTGAGGTGCTGCTTGTTGCTGTGCTTCAGCAGTTCAATGGCGAAAGTGCTGTTTTGGGTCAGCAACTGGTACAGCCGTGAAGTGTCAATGAAGCAGCAATCAATGTGGGTGACGGCGGCTACCGTGAAATGGCGGAAGTCATCCACGATGGTCCCGCCACCTGTAAATATGCTGTTGGATTTGATGATCTGGAGGATCAGGTTCTTGCCTTTGGGCCCTTCGGAAACAACCTTGGCCAACCCGTTCTTGATGCAGACCAGGTGGGTGAGGGGAGTATTCTGTTTCATGATGGTCTCCCCGGGCCTGAAATGAATCTGGCGCTTGTTGTCCATCAATGCATGAAGTTCATCAGCCGTGAGCAGGCCAAAAATATGCGGGTTGCTGCAATGATCGCTTTTGAAACAACAATCGTGCTTGCATTCTGTACAACTTCCACATCTGGACGAATCCTGACCTTCTGACATATGCTATTTTTATATTTGACACAAATATAAAAACTAATTGACAAATGTCAACAAACAGTAGTAGATGATTTCAAATACCAGGAGGTCTTTCTACGGGATTCCAGGGATAAGCAAGGGGAGATATCTGAAGTATTGTTTATGCCAATTTAACGCATTAACCAGGATTCAGAAAATGCAGCATGAACAATATTTTTAATTTCAGCACCGCCGGCTGGATCTGCTACTTGATTTGTATACGAGAGATGAATCTTCCCGTCAGTACCCTGGATGATGGCCGGATAGTGTCCCCTGACGGCACTGCCGGGTTTCCCGTTCACAATGATTTTGCGGTATGGCCAGCTTTTACCTTCGTCGGTGGAGAGCCAGACAGAGAGCCTGTGCCTGCCTTCTTCCACATCGTTCAGCACCAACGCCCAGTTGCCGCTTTTCAGAACCACCACATCCGCTGCAGTTCCGGGATTCGGAATTTCGGTATCAACGACTGAACTCCAGGTCAGTCCCTCATCCCGGGAGGTGCTTTTCATCAGTCGCTTGGGTGGTGGACCGTTGTCGCGCATCAACGCGGTGATGACACCATCTTTTTGAAGGGCTAGCGTTGGCTGAATGGCCCCTCCGCCGAGAATAGGCTCACTGAAGCTCCAGGTCTCGCCAAAATCAGTGGTAATGGCAATGAGGGAGAGGTTGAGTCCATCTGAATAGAGCGGAAGGAGAATCTTGTTCCCCAACTGCAACGGCTTGTTTCTCGTTTGCCAGCCCAGCCTGCGCATCAGCGGGTAGCCCAATTGCTTCCTGATGGGAACACCTTTTTCATTCAACTCCGTTCCATCGCCAACCAAATTGGAACCTTTGGCCAATTCTGTGTAGAATTTTCTGGCTTTTTCCCAATCTTTTCTGGAGATATTCGCCTTGGCAGAATCACTGATGTCACCTTTTTGCAGCAGATATTGATAGTAAGTCTCAAATTTTCTGATCAGCGTTTTTACAAACGGATCCTGCTCTCCGATTCCTGTGGTTGGAGTGCCATCGGCTTTGACCTGAATGACATCCTGCCACTTCCAAACGGGTGCGCCCATTTTTTGCTGATAGTTGTCGCTGATTCTGTATTTAAGCAGGGAGGTGCTCCATTGGTAGGCTAACACAGAGTACCAGGTGAGCCACAACCGGGATTTGGCATCAACAAACAAAACGGGATTGATATCCGGAAACCCCGGTGTATCGGCCAGAACAAACGGACTGCTCCATTGATGGTGCTTGTGGTTGTACCTTGCTCCCCTGATGGCTACATCGTCGGCTGTGCGTTCACCACTTCCCTGAAACCAAGCGCATAGCAAGTCGTGGTTGGGCAGCTCAACGATGGTGGAGCCGTGGCAATGCTGATGCTGGAAGGGAAAAATATTTTCCAGAACCAGGGTATCACACTTGTCAGGGGAGGCCGGTATCTGATTTTTTGCTGCCGCATTGAAAGCTGCAGTAGTAAACAGCAGCAGTAAAAGGATTGGAATTCTTTTCATCTTAAAATTTTGTGTTGACGGATGCGTTGAGGTGGATCATTTGTTGGAAATGGCCGCCTTCAGTTTTTTGGACAATGACCTGGTTTTATCCGGCAATTTCTTTGCCAGATTGGTTCTTTCGTTTTTATCCAGTTGGAGATTATACAATTGAGGGACAGGGCTATTCCCCAATTCCGTGTGGGTATTCTCCTCCATCGCCGGACCGGTGGACGGCTGAATGTACTTGAATGCATTGTTTACAATGGAGAGGGTTCCAGTGGATTGTTCGATGATGCAGGAGCGGTTGACGTAAGATTTTCCAAGCCAGATATCCAGCTGGTCGTAACTGTCTGGTGCGCTTCCGGATGGAATTGGTTGGCCAGTAAGTTTACTCAGGGAAGCAACGAGATCGACCTGACTGACCAGCGCCTCAGAGGTGCCAGGTGTCACCAAGGCAGGCCAGGAGATCAGAAACGGAACTCTTGTTCCTGCTTCGAAGGCACTGTATTTGCCACCTCTCAAAGGCCCCCAGGGCGTGTGGTCTCCCAGCTTTTCGCGGGCCTCATCCTGGTAACCGTCGTCCACAACAGGACCGTTGTCGCTGCTTAATATAATGAGGGTGTTCTTCTCAAGGCCAAGTTGCTGAAGGATAGAAACAATTTTTGAAACTGACCAGTCGAACTCCACGATGGCATCGCCGCGTGGGCCCATTGAAGTCTTTCCGCGGAAGCGTGGATGAGGAACTCTTGGAACGTGGATGTCCTGGGTACAGAAGTAGAGAAAGAACGGATGTTGGCTGTTGTTTTCAATGAATTTTACGGCCTTTGCAGTAATGGTATCGGCGATGTTTTCATCGTTCCACAGTGCGGAGTGGCCCCCTTTCATGTAGCCTATCCTGCTTATTCCGTTGATGATGGTCTGATCGTGACCGTGGCTAGGGTGAAGCATAAGAAGTTCCGGATTGGCTTTCCCGGTAGGTTCTCCAGGGAAGGGCGTGGTGTAGCTAACCTGAATTGGATCGTTCCTGTCGAGTCTGACTACCCGCTGATTCTCAACGAATACACAGGGAACCCTGTCGCCGGTGGCGGCCATGATGAAAGAATAATCGAATCCTACCTGGGTCGGGCCGGGCGTGATAGAATCGTTCCAGGCCTGTTTGTTAAACCCTCCCTCTCCAAGGCCTAGGTGCCATTTGCCTACCACCCCCGTCGCATAGCCGGCATTTTTCAGTTGCGTGGCTGCGGTGGTCTGGCCCGGATGGATGATCATCGGGGCGTCTCCGCGTGCAATCCCGGTATCGCTTCTTCTCCATGGATATTGTCCCGTAAGAAGACCATAACGCGAGGGAGTGCAGGTGGATGAACAGGCATAGGCATTCGTAAACCGAATGCCGTTTTTGGCCAGACGATCTACATTCGGAGTTTGAACGGCTTTTGCCCCATAGCAGGAAAGGTCGCCATATCCCACATCGTCGGCCAAAATAAAAATGATGTTCGGGCGGGCCGAAGGCTTGTCCTGTCCTTCGGCTGCCAGACAAACCGAACAAAATAAAATGATGGGTACATGCTTCATTCCGCAAAATATTTTCTTTTCCGCTTCACCTTGTACCAAAGTTAAACCTTTTGTCCATCTCAATAAATTATGCAGAAAATTATTTTTGCCTGACTGGGTAAATCATTGATGCGTGTGTGTCAGAGGCAAGCCATTCCGGATGATTCCCTCGGATAAAACAGCACCCAGCTCCTGTCCGTAGAAGCTCATGCTGGATTCGTAGCCCTCCCCGTACAGGTATTGGTTCTTGTCGAGGATGTAACTGATCCATTCATTGGCCAGCCCGCCAATGGCAACCTGTTTTACTTCGCCTGTCCGGAGGGCACTTTTAATTTTCTTTCCCAGGATTGCCGTCATCTCACCCGGAACGCCGGCAATGACAAGATCTCCCAGCAGTATGGCCCCGACACCCACCTTTTCCGGACACAAAATATTCATGACGACTTTCACGGAATTCTCAGTCAGACCATATTCTTCCCCTCCGGTTTTCATGAAATTTGGGTGAGCCTGATGAGCCGGCAACTGAATTGTTTCGTAGGTAAAGGCAAAGCCATCTGATTTCACAGGGTGGATTTCCTGGTAAAGTCCAAAGGCCAGATCGGCCATCTTTCTGCCATATATCTCAATTTTACGGTAGTCGTCTGTGGCAGCTTCGTTCAAAATGGTAGACTGATCTCCTTCTGCACCATTGTAATACATTGCAGTCACGCCTTTTCCAATGCTTCTTTGAAGTTGTTTTTGGAGGTACCCCGGCCACTCTGCGGATAAGAGCATGTCCTTGCCACCCAGAAAGGTCGGGTGGGCGGTCCAGTTTACAAGTACGGCCAAAGGTTTGCCATTGGTCCGATCGATCCGGGTAACAATCAGCTCCCTGTCGATATCCGGATCCTTGCGGCGATTTCGGTTCAGGCCTTCCAGAGACTTTGTTTTTGTGCCGATCTTCACTGGCTGATAGTTTCTATCCGCGGCAAGTATCAGGGTTTCCAACTTGCCTAGCAAGAAATCCAGCAATTCTTTCTGGTAAATTCCCAATTGCGGAATATTCAATGAGTTTTTACTGTTCAGGGCAGCCATTTCAAGGCTCCCGTGTGAATGGCTGGGAAGGAGCATCATGTTCTCTGCTGTCCAACCGTTTTTGGACAATTTTTGAACCAGTTCAATTTTAACATTTGACGGTAGTCCCAACAGGTCGAGGGTCACAACGACATATTTTTTGTTGCCATTTTTCAGGACGAGGGCCTTCGCATAAATTGAGTCGTGGATGGCGATCGCAGGTTGATTGTTTCTCTCGCCGTAACCTCCCAGTGTATATTTCATGGAGAGGGGAGGGGTGATGCTGATGGATGCAGCGTTTGCTTTCAGTCTTGATGCCTGAACGGGTATGCAAAAGCCTGTCATCGAACAGATGAGCAAAAATAGTAGTACTTTTTTCATTGTGTGTATAATTATGCAGTAGTATATAATCAAAATTATTTTCTCATGCTTCAAAAGATTGGTTCTGTCTGGGAAAACGATTGGTCATCCGGAGGAGAAAAACCGCAACAATAATTTGGAATATTCCACAACCTCCGGTTTCATCGCATCTTCAAGCTGCAGAAAAGGCTGATTTATTTCTTTTCATAGTGGATCAGCAAGGATGCCGGTTTTTGTGGGATGGAGATGGCTAATCCCTCCAGCAACTCCTTTCCTGATTTTTGCAGGCGAATGTTGTAGTCTTCGTAGTCCAGTTCGTATTTTGCCTCCGGCTCCAGGCCATTCAGNTGGATCGTGATGGTATCATCTGTGCACTCTTTTCTGCGGAAAGCAAGTACAATTCCGTCACCCTTTTCTTGCCGGTTCAGCTGATAAGCCAGCCAGGAGCCTTCACGGGTAGTATTTCTGCTGTTTGTCAGGGGATAATAATCCGCATAGAAATAGGGTCGGAGGGCAAGATAATCCTTGATCCTGCCTTGGATGGCCGGAATCGCCTCCGACTCCCTGCCAGTCACCTCCCAGTTCATCACGGCTGTTCCGCCCAATCCTGACCTGAAGGTATAGCTGTCTGTTTTGTAAATCGCAGTTCCGTGAATGGGCAGATAAAAGTTCAATCCGAATGTGTGACACTGGTAACCGTTCGGTTCGCCGTACTGGTAGTCTGTTCGCCAAAGCGGGGCACTACGGGAGGTGGTTTCGAGGTCGATTCGCCTGCCACCGCTGGCACAGTTGTCGATCAGCAATTTGGGAAACTTGACCAAAAGACTGTCCCAATAGGCGTACAGGCCCTCGATGTGTCTTATTTCGGGGATGCCGATCCTGCCGGGTTTGTTGGCGGCCTCCCAATAGGGCATCGGATCAAAGTTAAAATCCTGCCGGTAGTAATCGATGCCCTCCCTTTCAATCAGGGAGGAGATGTGGTTGGTCAGCCACAAACGGGCATCCTTGTTTCCCAAGTCAAAAAGATAGTCCTCCCTGCCCTTGATTTTGATCAGCCATTCAGGATGTTCCCTGTCGATTTCCGTTTCGGGCCGAACACGTTCCGGCTCGAACCAGACCATGAATTTTGCACCCACCCCGTGCACGGCATCTGCCACCGGCCTCAGTCCGTGCGGAAACCGCTCCTTGTCGACAGACCAGTTACCCACATTTTGCCACCATTCGCCCTTTGGTTTGTCCCATCCACAACCCGTATACCATCCGGCATCGAGCCAAAAGAGCTCAGGAAGTATTCTGAACTGCTGATACCTTTTCACCAGTGCAATGGCAAATTCTTCCGTGAGGCAATTGTACTCCCCGCAAGGGGCAGGATCTCCGTAATCGAAGCTTCCCGAAAGCGGATACTCCGCGAAACAACCATTGATTTTTCTGGAATGATGGGCAAGAATAAAGTGTCTGAACTGATTGTGCCCTATCATTCTATTTTCTCCGGACCAAAACAGGAGACAGATGCGCGGAGTTCTGATCTCTTCACCTGGATACAGGGTGAGTTGCATTCTTTCCATTCCCGCCCGAAGCGTCACTGACTTATTTTCTGTCTGAAGCAGGTCTGCATACCATTTTCCTGTCCAACCGACGGCGACCATGACACCCCGTTTATCCGGCATTTCAAGATTGAAAAATGGAAATGCTGTATTGTCTGAGGAGCGTCCACCTACAGGAGTCAGGTAGATGTTTTTCCCGGTGACCAGGGTTTCATCGATGGGTTGAAAGTCGCTTCGTTCCGCGTTACTGCCTTTTGCGTGATGCAGGATGAAACTCCCCTGGGATTTGGTTTCAAAGGCATGGTCGATCACCGCTGCTTTTTCGAGAATTGGCGAATTTTTTTTTGCACCGTTGGAGAATCGGATCAGCCATTCGACTGCCTGAAAATCGCTGAATAGCGTGACATAACAACGAACGGTAAAACCACTTTCGGTATCCTGGTAGGTAAAAAGGCTCAGCTCGCTGTTTGGCTCAAGGGTTTTGAGCCTTTCTGAAGCGAATTTCCAGCTGCGAATGAATTCATCGGATTTTCTCCCGCCAAGTACGAAGGAGAATGGAGGAATCACCCCTTTGGCGAAGTGTTGCCCGACCCATTGCCTGGCATTGACCTCAGGCTGGAAGACGACTGCTTTCTCCACAGCAGTGGCAGGTTCGCAGTAGATTAAAGCGCAAATGAATGCAAAAATAATCTTGTTCATCGTGTAGTAGTAAGTAGATTGAAACAGGCGATTAAGTTACAGATTCTTGATGAAACAAGGAAGGGCCAGGAAAAACCTGACCCCTTAACATTTGCAATTTTGCGGAAACGCTATCCTCAATGGTAGTGTGCTCAAATTAAATACCCCGAAAGTTATTTAAACTCAGGAAGTATGCCATTTTCATAGATAACTTCCCAGGCCTGTACAAAGCTAGCCTCATCAGAAACGATGATTCCATTCTTGCGCAGCGTTTTACGGGCCAGTTTCTGATTTTGCTTGTTGAATTTTGCCAGGAGCGAGGACCTGTTCATGTTCAGAGGGATATAGCCCTTGTCGGCTGCGTACAGAAAATAGGTATAGGCAGGTTGGAAAGACATTCCAGTTTTACTGTCGTAGGTGTCACTTGCCTCAAGGTTGACTTTTCTGTAGGAGAGCAGGGAGATGTCTCCGTCACTCAGTACCTCAAAAAAGCAGTCTCCCTTGAAAGACCCGTTGTAGGACTGGCGGCGAAAGGTTCTTTTGATCCCTCGTTTATCTGTAAATGAGAAGCCTTTCAGACTGTTCTTGTCGACGACGATCTGGGTTGAAATATCGGTGTTGTAATAAATCAGCTCGTCCCGGTAACAACCATAATTCAAACCGATATTTTTGATTGTCGTACCATCCAGCATCTCCAGCTCTCCAAGTAAAAACTTGTCGTTCAGAAAGGGTGCCCCGGGATAATTGAGGTACGGAATGAATCTGGCTCCCCTGATCTTGTCCTCATATTTATTTTTCAGCTGAGCATCCTGTGCCTGCAGTGAAACTGAGAGGAACAAACCTGCAATGGAAAGTATATAAAGAATTTTCCTGGTCATGATTATTTTACGTCAAAGTATAGTTCTTTTGAAAGAATGGATCCGTCGCCCGTTTTTCCCTTTATGACCAACTTGTAGTGCCCTTGTATGTCAGATGTCTCGAAGTCTAGCCTGACAATTTTTTCGGGCTTGACTGCAGGATTCCAAAGTAAAACCTTCCGAAGGTCTGGTTCATTCATTTTTTGGTTACGCGGTACATTCAGGGAAGCATCCGGCTGAACTGCATCGAGCGTTAACTTGATCAGGTCGTCTGATACCGGCAATAGTTTGTTGTCTGCTTTGGGGGTATAAATGGCCACCACACCCGGGAAGGCCAAATCGCCATAGAATCTTTCCTTGCGGCTGATCTCAATTCTGCTGATCTGTTTTGAGCCCAGGTTCTTGATGACATTCAGGTCACGAACCGGTACCCCGTCTAGTGTAACGAGTGGCTGATCGTTGAAGTTGTTTTGTGTCACCGGATTCAGCATGTGCAGCGTTGGAATTCTGTTGTAAGCCCTGAATTTGACACTCGTCAGTAATTCGCGGGATATTTCCGTAAAGTCAGGCAAGTCAATGAATAACCCCGGGTAGACCACCTCTGTGGGAACGCCATAAAACGGATAATTGAATTTTCTGTTGATGGAGGAGTTTCCGATGCTTAGCGGCTGGAAATTAAATGCTTTCCCGAGAAGAGTTGCTTCCATTGCTTCACCTGCCCTGCTTTGCAGTTCCTGGGGCACACCCGTGAACTCAAATGCAGGCACCGCCTCGTTCAGGCTGTCCGGATGATTGATGCTAAGTTTCAGTAATAATTTTTTTCCAAGGTCATAGCCCTGGACAACAGCCGGAATCTTCCCAAAGTAATCCTTGAGCTGAAAATTGAAATAGCCGTTTTTTCCGGTGATGAAATAGTCAAGTCCGGGAATTGAATCTGCCACCGAAAGGAAGATGCATCCGTTTTCAAAGGGGGCACCATTTCGCAGATCGGTTGCATATCCCTCTACAACGAGTCCCTCCTTTTCATTGAATTTGCTGGTTCCGGTTCTTCCCTTCCTGAGAAAGGGTTTGGTAGTGTATTCAGGAATGACCTCTGCCACCGATACCAACAGGTTGCTTTTGCTTTGCGCAAACAGTTCTGAAGGCAGGTGTATGCTAACCTTCAGCTTTTCCCTTACTTTGCAGGTTTTGTTCAGGCCGTCCACTACGATGGAGTCTGAACTCTTTTCGCTGGCTGCCTCCTGACCTGTGGCCCTTAACAGGGAAGCTGTTTCAGACAAACCAATGAATCTGTTGCAGATAAACAGCTCTTTCACTGCTATTTCCCGATTTTCACCGGTCGAAGTACAAAGCAGATAGGTTCCTGTTTTCAGAGAATCGGTAAGGTAGAGGAATCCATCTGCCTCTTGATTTTTGATATTTTTACTGACCTCTTCCACAATTTTTCCTTTCGCATTAAGCAGATCCGTCTTGATCACAACGGACTGATCGGCGCCGGGCAAATATATTTTAAACAGGATGGTTTCACCGCTTGTATAGAGATCACGGTCTGTCGAAAGACTGAAATGCGTTTTGTCCTGGGCTCTGACTCCCAAAGCGGCAAGGAACATGAACACGATGATGGTTCTTCTCACGATAAATATCTGTTTCTAGATTGCGGAAAATGTGCTGTGTATTTTTTTTAAAATCAGTNTTTTTGAGCCTATTCTTCCCACCAGGCAGGCTTTAAAGGCGGTTCACCTTCTTTTCCATAGATTTGCCCGGTATCCGGAATATCCGGAAATTTAAACAACTGTCTCAACAAAATGACACCCGGGGGTTTGTTCAAAATAAGAAAATAGCGCACCTGTTGGTAGGAATTCAAATCAAAAAATCCAAAAGCCTTCTGCAATGGATCCGTCAGGCAGAGTATATTTCCATCCACCTGGGTCTGAATGGGATCAAACAGACTTCCGGCAGCGGCAAACTGGCTGTTCAACTGTTGGTGAAAATCGTAGGATTCTTTTGAAGTGCCGTATTGTTCGACGAAAAGAATCCAGCCTTTTATTTGCAGACTATCCTTGTGTGCGGTGCTAATCGAGTCATAGGCGATGTTCAGCAACCTGTGCTTGAGGATCTTTCCCGGCTCCGAAAGGTCTTTTGGGCCAACCAGATTGAAATATTCCTTGTCCTGAAAGGAGTACCAACCGTAGCAGGTTGGGAATAATCCGGCTTTTGCAGGATTGGCATCCCAGGTCCACTCGACGAGAGACCTTATGTCGAAGCGGTAGTAAGTGAGTGCATCGGTTGCAGGCAGGTCGACGTTGATGTCGCGCGACTGGCGAAGATAGGTGACGTGGGTGCCATTGTCTCCGTTGTATAGAACGGTAGTCTGTAGGTCTGTGGTATAAAAATTGGAAATGACGGGTGCCGGAGGCATCGTAACCGCCCTGGATTCATAGACATCATTCTGAATGACAATCCTCAGATAGTACTGTTTGCCGCTCACGGGAAGCGATTCAAATTTGTAATATCCGGGGGCATATTCAGACCCTTTGATGGCAGTTCCTCCCATTTGCACAAGTGTGACCGTGGCCCCGGTAACTTCCATCTCGGGCTGATTGTTGTAAAAGTTACGCGTTCGCGAGAGATGAACCATGTTTTTGGAGGCGTCGTTGGTAACCTGGGCATCCACCACCAACTCTCCGCCCAGCGTATCCAGCGTAGGGTGATACACCTCTTTGCAGGAAGCGATGGTGAAAAATAAGATCAGCAGGTAATATAGCTCTTTTTGCATCAGAATTTGAAATTATAGGTGATCGATGGAACCGGAATACCAATGACCGACAATTTGTAAATGTCGTAACTACTTTCGTTCAGATAGGTACTTTGCGGATTCTTCTGGTAGAAGACGGAATAGGTATTTCTTCGTCCGTAAACATTGTAAATGGAGAAGGTCCAACTTCCTTTCCACATGTGCTTTTTGCGGAGATTCTCATCCAGGGTCAGGCTGATGTCCATCCTGTGGTAAGGAGGCATTCTGTACTTGTTCCTGTCGGAGAAAACTACCACCTGGTTGTCCTGGTACACGAATTTTTGTTCCGGCAGCGTGATGGGTCTGCCCGAAGAAAAGACGAAATTGCTGGAGAACCGCCATCTTCTGTTGATTTTGTAATTCATGACTGCCGAGAAATCGTGCGGCTTGTCGTAAACAGAAGGGTAATAGCTTCCGCCATTGATTTGCTCTTCAGGGAATTCACTGTCCCCTTTTCTGAATGTTCTGGAGTAAGTATAGCTGATCCAACCGTTCATCCTTCCTACACTCTTTTTGGCCAGCAGCTCGATGCCGTAGGAAAATCCCTTGGAAGTGGTGAGATCCGTTTCAATGTGGTGATTCATGATGAGCTGAGCACCGTTTTTGTATTCAATTAGATTCTGGAGATTCTTGTAGTAAGCTTCTATCGAAAATTCATATTTGGCATTGGAGGGATTGTTGAAATAACCCAAAGCGATTTGATCGTTGATGAGCGGTTTGATGTATTGATCCGCAGATTTCCAGTAATCGGCAGGAGAGATAACCGCAGTATTCGAAATTTGGCTGTAAAACTGGTGAATGCGCTGGTAACTGATCCGGAAGGAACCACCATCCTGCAGGTTGTACTTCATGGAAAGCCGAGGTTCGAGCCCGCTGTAAGCCTTGATGATGGCTCCTTTTTTATAGGTGACAGAATCGGTGATGGTTGCAGCAGTCTTGGGTACACCTGCCTGGTAGTTGTAGACCATCCCTGGACCGTAATTGATAAAATTGGTGTAACGAATGCCAACATTGAAAGCGAGTTTTTTTGTCAGGTCAAAGTCGTCATCCGCAAAGAGTGCCATTTCTGCAGATTGTTCCTTTCTCAGGGCATCCTTCACTACGGAAGATACGGCCTGTGCAGGAGTCATTTCACCCGGATTGATCCAATTGCCGATGGCCTGAATCCCCGTGTTGATGCGGTGTTTTTCATTTGGATAGAGCGAGATCGCATATTTCAGGCTGCCATACTGGATGCCTGACTTTAAATTGTATTGACTCTGCGGCACGAGGTTGTCCTTCTGGTTGACAGTCATGTCGTATTTGGAATAGGCCATATTTAAATTGGAGATGACTTTGTCTGAAAAGTTCATTTTCCAGTTGAGGGATCCAATGGTATTGCCGTAATTGTAAAGCGTATTCGAGTTTAGGTTGAAAGCGTCAGCGCTGACGTAACCCATAATTTTCAAGTGATTTTTAGCGCCCAGTTCAAAATCCGCCGTTCCGTTTACATCGTAGAACTTTGCTACGCTGTTTACAAATTCGGCATTTTTTGATTGATGGAGCATCCAGTCGGAATAGGTAGTTCTTCCGCCGATCAGAAAAGTGCTTTTTTTCTTTTTCGAGAATGGGCCTTCTATAGTTAATCTGCTGTTTATCAATCCAATTCCTCCACTAATCCCAAGGTTTTTGTCGTTGCCCTGTTTCAGCTTGACATCCATCACGGAAGCGATACGTTCGCCGTAGGAGGCCGGAATGCCACCTTTGTAAAGGGTTACATCTTCTACTGCATCGGGATTGATCATCGAGAAGAATCCGAAAAGGTGGGTGGTATTAAAAACAGGAGCTCCATCCAGCAGGATGAGGTTTTGATCGGTGTTTCCGCCACGAACATTGAAACCTGATGACATTTCTCCCACGCTTTGAACTCCTGGCATCATCACCATACTCTTGATCAGATCTGCCTCACCCATCAGCACCGGCAACTCCTTCACGGTGATGGAACTCATCTTGATCATGCTCATCTGTGCCTTGGAGGCCTTGGCATTTTCGCCGACCACTGTCAATTCTGCGATGTTGTAGGTTTTTTCAAAAAGATCAAAATCGGCTTTTCCATCCTGAATGAGGTTGACGGAATAATATTGATTTTCATAGCTCATGAAAGAGATCTTCAGGTGGATGTCACCGGTAGGAAGATCGATGGTGTACCTGCCCCTTGAATCGGTGGTCACACCGGTTTTGGTTTCCGGATTGTAGATAACTGCACCCATCAATGGATCCCCGCTCTTGCCCTCGGCCACTTTTCCGTGGAGTTTGGCCCGTTTGTACCGGCCCTGGTTCATGGGATCTCCGACCACCAGTGCATGGGATTCTGCAGCACCAAATTCGGTTGGCTTGTCTGAAATTTTTGGAAAAATGTAGACGGAGTTATTTTGGAAGAATTTAAAGGTTAATTCCTTGCCATCCAGAATGCGGTTCATGACCTTGATAAGGGGTTCATTGCTGAAAGTACCCGTATATTCGGCAGATTTTAGCCATTCGTCCTTGTAAAAGAACCTGATTCCGTAAGTTTTTTCAATTGATTCCAACAACTGCTTAACTGGTTCCTTCGTATAGCTGCCGTTGATTGTCATCTCCTTTATATCCTGGGATCGAACAGGATGCATCGAAAGAAGAATTGTAACGATCAGAAAAATAGTTTTATACAAGTGGGCGGATGAAAGATGCTTCACAATGAGTGTAGGTCTTGAAGATGTAAAAATTGAAAATATTCGTACCAAACAGTCTTAATTACCGTCCACATACGAAGCTACCAAATGTATTGAATTGAGATATAAATACAACCAAATTTTTAAACTTTATTCATAAAAGTTTAAATTTTCTTCAGCAGGAACAAAGCTTGCAGCTATCTCCTGCTGCGTTTTCCCGAACGGGCCAGACAAAGATTGGTGGAGGCAGCCTATCCGTTTCACAACAAACACCATCTCCGGAGTAGCGTGAAAACTCTATCACGGCCAATACCGGATCTTTTTTTGTACGAAGGTTGGCACTGGCTTGCAAGGCATGACCAACTCTTTTAGATGGAAAAATCGTTTGATCCGGAATCAATCCGGAAAAAATAGCCGTTTCTTCCCAACCTGAGCTGGGCATTGGAAATGTCAGTTCTGTTTGGCGAGACTTCTCAGACTCTCCAGGGTTCTGAGCGGATTGGATACAATGACACTGTTTGCCAACCAGGCCGGGATTTCTCCTGCAGGATCTGCATGAAACTGGTAAATAACCTGAATTGTATTCGCAGCCACCTCTTCCAGATCCCAGAAACCGGTCCCGTTGTGCACCCTGATGAAATTTTTGTTTTCCTCCCTGAAATCGCCGCGCGGAATCAATTTAACATGGGCGTGCTTGCCGTCCTGGGAAAAAGTTGTTGTGGCTTCATAGATGGCATCCCTGTCGGTGACAGGCCATGGAGCCTTGATGGTAATGTAATGGATGTCATCGTATTTGCTTTTTTGCACGAGTACCTGGGCACTGCCACAATTCGGAAAATTGACGGGATAGTTTTTCACATCCATGATCACATCCAACACCGAGGTCAGGGTGGTGTGCGGAATGGTGACCACCCCCTTGAACTCTTCGAAGGGGGATCCTTCGATGCTCCGTGTGTATATTTTAACCCCTTCCGACTCCCTTCTAAGTTTCCAGTCTGTTTTTGATCCGGAATTTACGTTGACAAGGATAAAACTTGCCAACATCAGCCTAATGAACAACATAAAACTTTTTATTATTTAATATCTGAAATGCAGATAAATTTTTGAAATCTTCTGTATCCGATACGAAAAATCCTTTTTTTTGTTTGCAATTTGCAAAATTAAACAACTATTCTCACAATTGTTCGAAAAGTTGAGAAATAATGTGAGCTTAAATTGGCATACTAACCTTAACCTAAAATCAATCAATTCGGTTCTGTCAGGAACGATTGACAAACTACCAAGCCGTATGTTTATTTCTCTTCCTAAATATACTGTTCAGGGTCATCTGAAAACATTCAGCATACCTCCCCGGCACAACACCAGGCCATCGAAGTTGTAATTGGTCCCGTCTCCGGTGCGCCACCGCTCAAGTAATCGTTCAACTCTCTCCAGTCCTCCCCATTCAATGGAGTGCCATGGAATACTCCGCACTCTTCCACCATCTCTGTTACTTCCCTTTGTATCAGTGCGGCCTCCTCCTTCAGGAGTTCCACGATCTTGTCGCGGTACTTCATGGCAAAAGTGTGGGTATCCACATGACAGATGAACCCGCTGATTACAATATGAATGCTGAAATTTTCCACTTTCTTTACTTTACGCATTCCGATGCGGTCGATGACAACACCGAAGAGAATTTTGTAGTACTAAAACTCTTCGAGAGCCTGTGCTTTTGTTTTCATGTTTGATTTTTAAAAGGTTAAACCAAACACCGGGAAGTAAGATAATTTGATCGCTCATTTTGTTTTGACGGATGTCCCCATCTTCTGACCACTGTGGAGTGCTGTCTCTCGGTTGGTACCCATTGAAGGATTCTTGATGTTGTCGCAACTTTAACGATTAATGCAGAAACTACTGAACGGTTGGAATTTAATTGGGTCAACCAACTCAAAATTGCGGAAGTAACAGTCAACTTGAAAAAAAAGGGTCAGATATTTCTATCTAACCCCTTGATTTACAATCTGTCGGGGTGACAAGATTTGAACTTGCGACCCCCCGCCCCCCAGACGGATACGCTACCAGGCTGCGCTACACCCCGAAATTGTACTGCTTTCCTCCTTTGGTCGGAAAGCGGAGGCAAAAATAGCTTCTGTTTTCCGGATTCCAAAATATTCCTTTGATTTTAAATAATTAAATAATTTACACTAGCAACTATTGCTGATGTAATCCAATTAAACTATTTTTGAGCCAAATAATTATTGCCATGGAAATGTTTAAATCGTTGAATACGGAGAGTCTCCAGGGGACTTCCGCCAATCAGCCCAAGTCGGTTGAAAAAGTTAAATGCCTGATCATTGGTTCAGGACCTGCAGGCTTTACCGCCGCCATCTATGCCTCAAGAGCCAACCTGAATCCGGTGATGTACGAAGGACTTCAACCGGGGGGACAGCTTACCACCACTACGGAGGTTGAGAATTTTCCCGGTTACCCGAAAGGCGTGACAGGTCCCGAGATGATGGAGGACCTGAAGGCACAGGCCATCAGGTTTGGTGCCGATGTGCGCTGGGGATTGGCCACGGCGGTGGAATTTGGCAAGGAGTTTCATCAGGTCACCATAGACGGGATCAATCTCATAGAAGCCGAGACGGTCATTATTGCAACAGGTGCTGAAGCCCAGTACCTGGGATTGCCCGATGAGAAAAAATATGCAGGGTCCGGTGTTTCAGCCTGTGCCACTTGCGACGGTTTCTTTTACCGCGGAAAGGACGTTGCCGTTGTCGGTGGAGGTGATACAGCCTGTGAGGAGGCAGTTTATCTGGCCGGCTTGTGCCGGAAAGTCTATCTGATTGTGCGGCGTGATCAGCTTCGGGCCTCAAAGGTGATGCAGGACAGGGTCTTCAGGGCACCCAACATCGAGATTCTGTGGAAGCACCAGACCAGGGGATTGACGGGTCAGGGCGTGGTAGAAGGTGCTGTGCTTGTCAGAAACGGCGGCGAAGCCAATGAGGAGATCGTGAATGTGCCCATCGACGGATTCTTTCTGGCCATTGGGCACATACCGAACTCTGCCATTTTCAAGCCTATGATCGAAACGGATGAAGTTGGATACATCAAGACCATCGGCAGCAGCTCACTTACCAATATCCCAGGCGTTTTCGCCTGTGGTGATGTGATGGATCCCGATTACAAACAGGCGGTCACGGCGGCAGGCTCCGGCTGCAAGGCCGCGATCGATGCCGAACGCTACCTCTCCGAAAAACACTGATCTCCTTCCCCTCATCCCATATCTCATAGCTTATATCTTATATCTTATATCTTATATCTCTTATTTTACAACTTCTTCTCATGTCTCACAAAGATTTTTCATTCGACACAAGGGCCATTCACATAGGCGAAATGGCAGAATTCCTGGAAGGAAGCAAAAATGAGGTGGTAGCACCCATCTATCTCTCTTCGACCTATGCCAGGAAGGAGGTGAAGAATCCGGGATTCTTCCAGTATTCACGCAGCCAGAATCCTACGCGTTTCGCGCTCGAACAACGTTACGCTTCACTCGAAAAGACAACCTATGGATTGGGCTTCGCCTCTGGCCTTGCCGCAGAGGCAACCTTGATGTTTGCGTTGTTGAAACCCGGAGATCACATCATCGGTTTTGACGACCTTTATGGTGGTACCAAAAGGTTGTTTCACCAGTGGGAAGAAAAATACAGTCTCGAGGTTAGCCTGGTGGATGCAACACAGGTTTCCAACGTTGAAGCTGCCATCCGGCCTGAAACGAAATTGATCTGGCTGGAATCTCCCACCAATCCTTTGTTGAAGGTATGTGACATCCAGGCGATTTCTGATCTTGCACGCAAGTACAACCTGCTGGTGGTAGTCGACAATACCTTCCTTTCACCCTATTTTCAGAATCCCGCTGAACTGGGTGCCGATATTGTGGTGCACAGCATCACCAAATACATCGCCGGGCACAGCGATGTGATCGGAGGAGCAATCATGCTGAATGACAAGGTGCTGTATGAAAAATTGAAATTTTCACAGAATGCACTTGGAGTAGTCCCCTCACCATTCGATTGCTATCTGGTACTCCGCGGATTGAAGACCTTGTCTATGAGGATGGAAAAACACCAGTCAAATGCGCTCGCCATTGCAACCTGGCTGGAAAGTCATCCCAAAGTGGCTAAGGTTTATTATCCCGGGCTGAAAGTCATCCGCAATATGAAACAGGACTTCGTCAGGCTACCGGTTTCGGAGGGATGATCTCATTTGAAATCAAAGGCGGAGAAAAGGAGGCAGTAACCTTGCTGGAGAGCCTCCAACTGTTTACGCTGGCCGAAAGTTTGGGTGGGGTTGAATCCCTGATTGAGCATCCGGCGCTGATGACCCACTCCTCCATCACGGCCAGGGAGCGGGCAGAGGCCGGCATCAGCGACTCACTGGTCAGGGTTTCGATAGGTTGTGAAGACAAGCGTGATCTGATGGCCGATCTGGAGCAGGCATTTGCCAAAATTTAAGCATGATTTTGGGGATTGCCGTGCAATTTATTTTATACTTTTAGGGCAAATAAAATTTAATCTATGAGAAAAATATTGGTTGTCCTGCTCGTATTATTGACAACGGTTGGTTACGCGCAAAAAAAGGAATCCCTGTTCAACGGTAAAAACTTAAAGGGATGGACCATTTTTGTCAACGATCCCAAAGTAGCGCCGGAAACATTTTTTTATGTAAAAAATGGCGTCATTGAAACTGTTGGTGTTCCGATGGGTTATCTGAGGACGAAGAAAGTCTATTCAAACTATCATCTGCATGTGGAATGGTGCTATCCCGAAAAACCAACCAACAGTGGTGTTTTCGTTCATACCAATGGTCCTGATAAGCTTTGGCCCCTTCACTACCAGTGTCAGCTGAAAAATCTGTGCGCAGGTGATTTTATCGTCAATGCGGCCGGCGAAAGAGCCACAGTCGGAGACAGTACCTATGTAGGAACGGAGAAGGTCAAACCCACTGCTGTCAAATTGCATCCCACCAACGAGAAGAATCCTGGTGAATGGAACAGTTATGATATCGTTTGCAAGGGGAGTACCGTAGAAGTAATTGTCAACGGATTGCTGCAGAACACGGCCAAAAATTGTTCCATGACCAAAGGCAGCATTGGTCTGCAGGCAGAAGGATCCAAAATTCAGTTCCGGAATATCTGGATTGAAAAAATAAAATAGTTGCAGATTAAAATAGGCTGTTCATTTTTTAAGTTTGGGCAGCAAAAGAAGAGGCTGCCTCAATCTTTTGAGACAGCCTCTTCTTTTCTTTTGATTTCCACCCGGTTCAGGAGACTTGTGCAATTTTGGATGCAATGTATTTACCTGCTTCCAGTTTCTTGCGCACTTCAGAAAATGCCTTGATGGTATATTCAACATCTTCCAGTGAATGTGAAGCTGTCGGTATCAGTCTCAGCAGCAACTGGCCCTTCGGGATGACAGGATAGATGACGATGGAACAGAAAATATTGTAGTTTTCACGCAGGTCCATGATGACATTGGTGCCTTCCGGAACACTGCCGGAAAGATACACGGGAGTGACGGGTGAGTTGGTCACACCCAGGTCGAAATTCTCGGCTTTCAGCCCTCTCTGGAGTGCCTCCACAACGGTCCACAAGTTTTTACGGATATCGGGTTGAGTCTTGATCAGTTCGAGCCTCTTCAGCAAACCAATGACCATCGCAATCGGCAGGGACTTGGCAAAGGTCTGGGAACGCATGTTGTACCTCAGGTAATCGCATACCTCCTCTTTGGCTGCGATAAAGGCACCGATTCCGGCCATAGATTTGGCAAACGTGCCAAAGTACATATCGATGGAATCCTGTACTCCGAAATGTTCGCCAACGCCGGCTCCCGATGGCCCCATGGTTCCAAAACCGTGGGCATCGTCAACCAGCAGGCGGAAACTGAAATCACTCTTCAGTTCTGCGATTTTGTCCAGTTGACCGAGGTCACCCGCCATGCCGAACACCCCTTCGGTGATGACAAGGATTCCACCGCCCGTTTTTTGAACGAGAGAGGTGGCGTGGCCAAGCTGCTTGCGCAGACTGTCCATGTCGTTGTGCTGAAAAACGAACCTTTTGCCCATGTGCAGCCGAACGCCGTCCAGAATGCAGGCATGTGCCTCGGCATCATAAACTATTACGTCGTTCCTGCCGCAAATGGCATCAATGATGGAGATCATTCCCTGGTAGCCATAGTTAAGCAGGAAGGCATCTTCCTTGCTTTCGAAGGCTGCAAGCTGTTTTTCAAGTTCCTCGTGTTTGCTGGTTTGACCTGACATCATGCGTGCTCCCATCGGATAGGCAAGACCATATTGGGCCGTTGCTTCGGCATCCGCCTGACGTACTTCGGGATGATTGGCAAGTCCGCAATAGTTGTTTAGACTCCAGTTGAGGACCTCTCTTCCACGAAATTTCATTCTTGGGCCAATCTCCCCTTCCAATTTTGGAAAGGAAAAATAGCCATGTGCCTCTTTCTGGTACTGGCCAAGGTTACCTTTGTCAGTTTTAATTTTTTCAAATATATCCACGGTAGTAAACTTTATGTAGTATTGCAAAATATTTTTGAGAGCCTGCAAATCTAAAAATTATTTTGTGTTCCAACAAGTCAGAAAATCATACTCTGATAAATTGGTTTTTGCATATTTTTAACAGGTTTTAAGCATTCATAAGTAACCAAAAGTGTTGATTCATATTCTATAAATGGAGAAAAAACATATCTTTGCACCATGATTCAGAAAATGAGAACTTATTTCGCAATTGGTATTTTGCTAATTGCTTCATCTTGTGGAGAGTACCAAAAGATTGTCAAGAGTACCGACTATGAGTATAAACTCAAGAAGGCTCGTGAATACTATGACAAAAAAGATTTTAACAGGGCCGCCCAGCTGTATGCTGAATTGGTAAATATTTTCAGGGGTACCAGCAGGTCGGATCAGGTCTATTATTACCTGGCCAAAAGTAATTTTGGACAGCGTGACTACATGATGGCCGGCCATTATTACAGGCAGCTGGTGAAAGAGTTTCCGCGCAGTTCCTTTGCGGAGGAGTCACAGTACCAGATTGCCTATTGTTATTACCTGGATTCCCCGACTCCCAGGCTTGACCAGAAAACAACCCAGGATGCCATTGATGCTTTTCAGCTGTTCATCAACATCTTTCCATCCAGCGACAGGGTGGCAGATGCCAACAAGTACATCGATGAGTTGCGCGAGAAATTGGTATATAAATCCTACATGAACGGTAGACTTTATTACGACCTCGCAGATTACCGTGCCTCTGTCATCTCGCTGACGAACAGTCTGAAGGAATTTCCCGATTCAAAATACCGGGAGGAGTTGATGTTCTACCTTCTGAAATCCAAATATTTGCTGGGTGAAAACAGCATCGATGAAAAGAAACGTGAGCGCTTGAATTCCGAGTTGGATGAATATTACACTTTCGTGGATGAATTTCCCAACAGTAAGTTCAGAAAAGAAGCCGACAGGTTCTTTGCCAATACCAAGAAGCTGATGAATTTGAAGGAGGAAGACCTCAAAAAATAGCATTGTCAATTATTGACACAATAGAAATAGCAATTCCGTGAAACATAGTTTACTTTTCTAGCGTTTACGGAAACAACAGGGCCACAGAATTAATACAAGAAATAGAAATTAATTATGGATTACAGGAAAGTTAAAGCTGCCTCTTCGACCATTCCACGCAATTTGAGTGAATTGGATGCGACAACGGATAATATTTATGAATCATTGATGGTGATTGCCAAACGTGCCAACCAGATCAATGCCGAAGTCAAAGAGGAGCTGAATCAGAAACTTCAGGAATTTGCCTCCTATTCCGATAACCTGGAAGAGGTTTTCGAGAACAGGGAACAGATCGAGATTTCACGCTACTACGAAAGACTCTCCAAACCGGTGCTGATCGCTTATGAAGAGTTCAAAGATGGTTTGATCTATTACCGCAATCCTGCAAAGGAGAAAAAATAATTCCCAGCCAGAAGTAATCTCCTCCAAATGCCGTTGAAAGGGAAAAAGATCGTTCTCTGTGTGACTGGAAGCATAGCCGCCTACAAGGCTGTTTACCTGTTGCGTGGAATGATCAGGGCAGGGGCGGAGGTTCAGGTACTGATGACATCATCGGCCAGGGAGTTTGTCGCTCCGCTGACCTTTTCATCGCTCTCCGGGAAACCGGTTCTGAGCGATTTTTTTTCACCCGGCAGCGGATCCTGGAACAGTCACGTCGATCTCGGACAATGGGCCGACCTCTTTTTAGTGGCCCCTGCCACAGCCGCCACCATCGCTAAAATGGCTGGAGGATTGTGCGACAATCTCGTAACAACGAGTTATCTGTCTGCCAGATGTCCGGTGATGCTTGCTCCTGCCATGGACCTGGATATGCTTGAACATCCTGCCACGCAGGAAAATTTAGCCAAGCTTCGTTCTTTTGGCAACCTCATTCTTGAGCCCGCCAGCGGGGAGTTGGCCAGCGGCTTGTTTGGAAAGGGGAGGATGGAGGAACCAGAGATCATCCTGAAGACTATTGAAAACTTCTTCGCTGAAAAAAAAAACTCCTGAACAAAACCTATTTGGTCACGGCAGGTCCTACACACGAAAAACTTGATCCCGTCCGATTTATCGGCAACTATTCTTCAGGCAAAATGGGTTTTGCCCTTGCCGAAAAACTTGCCTCCGCTGGTTCAAGGGTGATTCTTGTTTGCGGTCCCGTACAACTCCAATCCCATCATCCATCCATTGAGCGGATAGATGTCACCACAGCCGACGAAATGTACGAGGAGTGTGTGAACTGCTTTGGACTGTGCGATGGCGCAATAATGACTGCTGCCGTTGCTGATTATGCCCCTTTGGTGTATGAACAGGAAAAAATCAAACGAACAAAAGGGAATCTGATTCTCGAACTCAGACCAAACAAGGACATTGCAGCTGAATTGGGCAGGCGCAAGAGACCAGATCAGATTCTGGTTGGGTTTGCTTTGGAGAGCCAGCATGAACTGGAAAATGCACGGACCAAACTTGCCTCCAAGAATCTGGACCTGATTGTGCTCAACTCGCTCAGGGTCGAGGGAGCCGGGTTTGGACATGATACGAATAAAATTTCCATTCTTGGCAGAAATGGGGAGATGCTTGATTTTCCTTTGAAATCTAAAACGGAGGTTGCTTCCGACATTGTTGATTATTTGATTGCCATGGAAGAGGGACAATCGGCTGATTGACAACTTTTTTTTCAGAAATTCTGCACCGGTGCAGAACCTGAACCATTTTTTCATTCCAAACCTTCATATTTGCCCAGGGCAGGCATCACAATTTGAATAGATTGTCTATTTTTAGAAAACATTTTTTGACTATGCGTCTCATTCTATCGGTTTCCCTGCTTTTCATTCTTTGCTTCAACCTTTCCGGTCAGGAGCTTCAATGCAATGTCAGCGTCTCGAGTGCCCGCATTGAAGGTACCTACAAGGAGATCTTCAATTCGATGCGTACCGATATTTCTGAATTCATGAACAACAGAAAATGGACAGACCATCAGTTTGCTGTGGACGAGCGGATCGTTTGTACCATTTTTATTCAGATTACAGATCAGATAGGGGCGGATGAGTTCAAGGGTACGATGCAGGTTCAGCTGAACAGGCCTGTTTTCAACTCCTCATACCAGTCTCCTGTTCTCAACATCAAGGACAACGATTTTGATGTCAGATATGTTGAATTTCAGCCACTCGAATTCAGTGAAACCTCCAATACGGATGCACTGACCAACATACTTGCCTATTATGCCTATGTCATTCTTGGATTCGATTACGATACCTTCTCCCCGATGGGCGGAACACCATTTTTCCTTCGGGCCAGAGACATCGTCAACAAATCCCAGAATGCCCACGAAAAAGGGTGGAGAGCTTTTGAGGGAAACTACAACAGATTTTGGCTGATTGACAATCTTTCCAACAAGGCATACAGTCCTTTCAGGGATTTGATGTACCGTTACCACCGGCTTGGACTGGATATCATGTCGGACAAACCCAATGTCGGAAGATCCGAGATTGCGGATGCTTTGAAAAATATACAGAAAGTGTACAGATCACGTCCGGATACCTATATTAACAGGATGTTTTTTGATGCCAAATCGGATGAAATTGTCAACCTATTTTCGAATGGAAGTACGGATGAGAAGAGCAGGGTGATCTCCATTGTTTCGGAATGTGATCCTGCCAACTCGGGGAAATATGAAAAGATCACCCAGCAGAAATCATTCTAGATTAGTAGAATTGAAAACGCGTATCGGAGTGATGCAGATAGAAATGGCCAGCATGGGTATCGAAATAATTAGGGAAAGATAGATGTTAAGACGTTTGCAGATTAGAAATTATGCGCTGATCCGGGAGTTGGATGTAGATTTTACCTCCGGTTTAACCATCATTACCGGAGAAACAGGGGCCGGTAAATCCATTCTGATTGGTGCGCTCTCCCTGATCCTGGGTCAACGTGCCGATACCACGGTTCTCAAGGACAAGGAGAACAAATGCAGCGTAGAGGGAATATTTGACGTGGATGGGTATGGCCTGGAGGAGTTGTTTGCAGAGAATGACCTGGATTATGATAGCCAGGTTATCTTCAGAAGGGAAATCACCTCCAATGGAAAATCAAGGGCCTTTGTCAATGATACGCCAGTGAATCTCAAGACGCTGCAGGACCTTGGCATACGCCTGATCGACATCCACTCACAGCACCAGAGCCTGGAATTGGGAAACCGCCTGTTTCAGTTGATGGTACTGGACAGCTATGCCGGGAACAAGGAGTTGCTGCAGGAATATCAAATAAAATACAGAAGTTACAAGACCCTTCTCACTGAACTGGCAGATGCGGAGGAGCAGACCATGCTTCTAAGCAAGGAGCTCGATTATTATCAATTCCAGTTGGAACAACTTACAGGTGCACACCTACAAATAGGTGAGCAGGAGCAACTGGAGCTGGAACTCATGCTGCTTGCGCACGCGGAGGAGATAAAAACCGCCCTGCTTACGGCAGCCAACCTGCTGCAGGAGGAGGAGGGAAATGCCCTGGTCAGAGTCAAGGAGTCGATGGGTGTGCTCGGAAGAATTGTGAAGTTTTATCCCGAGATCTCCGCGCTTTTGGATAGATTGAACAGCATTTATCTGGAAATGAGAGTGACATTTCTTCGGATGTGGCCTATTCGTCCGAGAAAATAGATGTGGATCCCGTGCGGATCGTCAAGTTGAATGAACGGCTGGACCTCATTTATTCCCTTCAGCAGAAGCATCATGTAGATGACGAAGCCGCCCTGATTTTTTTACGGGACGATTTCGCGGTGAAGGTCAACAGCGTCCAAACCAATGAAGAGATGGTTAGTCATTTAAAGGCCGAGGCCGTTGCCCGGGAAATTGAACTTACAGGACTTGCAGATCAACTATCTCAAGGAAGATTGGCCAAGGCCGGATCAATAGGTCAAAAAGTGGAAGAGCTACTTTTTCAGCTCGGTATGCCAAATTCAAAATTCAGGGTGGAGATTCAGGGTGGTTTACCGCTTTCTGCCTATGGCAAGGATGAAGTTAATTTTCTTTTCACTGCCAACAAGAATGGAGAGCTCAATGAAATTTCCAAAGTGGCATCGGGTGGAGAACTCTCCCGTTTGATGCTCTCCATCAAGGCATTGGTTTCCAAATCAAGAGCCCTGCCAACCATTCTGTTCGATGAAATCGATGCCGGCATTTCCGGTGAAACTGCTGACAAAATGGGCAATATCCTGAAAGAGATTTCCCGGGACATGCAGGTCATCAACATCACCCATCTCCCGCAGATAGCTGCCAAGGGAGATGTACACTACCTCGTTTACAAAGAGGATACTGACATAGAAACGATCACCAAATTGAAACTGCTGTTACCCGATGAGCGTGTTTCTGAATTGGCCAAAATGCTGAGCGGAGAAAATATTACCGATGCAGCCAGGATGAATGCGGCTGAGTTGCTAAAGGAAAAGTGACGGAAGTGAACTAAAGTGACGAAAGTCACGGGTGAAACTTCGATTTTGATTTCCATGACTTTTACCAAAATTGAAACCCAAATTTCATAAACACGTATCATTCATCTGTTGGTTCATTGCCACACCAAAAGATGAGGAAAAGAATAGTCAAAACATTCAGGAGGTCTTCCACAACTATAGTCACCTTAGTCACTTTAGTTCACTTTAGTTACTTCTCCTTCAAACCATTCTATCCAGCAAACACCAATATTACACCCAAAATTAATTTATATCTACATTCATGTCTTACAATTTGTTAAAAGGGAAAAGAGGCATTATTTTCGGTGCTTTGAATGAACACTCAATTGCCTGGAAAGTGGCCGAAAGGGCCTACGAGGAGGGCGCAATTTTTACGTTGACCAATGTCCCGATTGCGCTTCGAATGGGCGATACCCAGATTTTGGCAGAAAAATGCCACACCGAAGTAATCCCGGCCGATGCAGTCAGTGTGGAAGATCTCGAAAATCTGATATCCAAATCGGTGGAGCTGCTTGGCGGAAAGCTGGACTTTATCCTTCATTCGATTGGGATGTCTCCAAATGTTCGCAAGGGAAGGCATTACAGTGATCTGGATTATGATTTTCTTTCCAAGACACTCGATGTGTCTGCCATCTCTTTTCACAAGGTACTTCAATCGGCCCGTAAACTGGATGCATTGAATCCCTGGTCATCCGTGCTGGCACTTTCCTATGTGGCTTCGCAACGAACTTTCTATGGCTACAACGACATGGCAGATGCCAAATCACTGCTTGAATCCATTGCCAGGAGTTTTGGATACATCTACGGTCGTGAGCGGAATGTCAGGATCAATACGATCTCCCAGTCACCAACGCCCACCACGGCTGGCAATGGCATAAAGATGTTCGACAGCCTGCTGGACTTCTCAGAAAGAATGTCCCCACTCGGAAATGCTACCGCGGATGAATGCGCAGACTATTGCATCGTCATGTTCTCAGACCTTACCAGGAAGGTCACCATGCAGAATCTCTTCCACGACGGAGGATTCTCCTCCATGGGAATGAGCCTTCGTGCCATGGAACAGTACACCAGGGGCAATTGCGACGAAGAGGTGGATCCGAACCACATCTACGACTAAAAGTAGTTAGCTTTTAGCCATTAGCTTTTAGCTATTAGCTTTTAGCTTTTAGTTGATTGAATCTAATTTTGAAAATTGAAACAAGGGTCAAAATATCCAGGGATGTTTTGACCCTTGTTAATTTGTGAATTACAAAGGCTTTGTATGTAATTAT
>TBL_comb47_HYPODRAFT_10001754_pt1 | contig 27732 bp, 24 predicted proteins | sample TroBogypolimnion_40_FD_10682 | JGI IMG/M metagenome (IMG submission 10682) | reverse complement strand
TTCACTCGCAAACGGCATATCATCAAGGTTCTGAAGAGGCGGGCGTGATTCATTCCTTATTACCTCGGGTCCTTTACGCCATGTAAGTGAAAGTACATTTTCAAGTGATTGATTTTTTTCTATTCTTTCAGCCAGGTCAACAATAGTTTCTTCATATTCATTCCGGGCAACAGAATCAATCAGATTATTTCCTTCCAGGGTTTCCATGTCACATGCCGTTACATGATTTCCGACCATGCAAATAAACAATGAAGGAAATATATCTTTTAGACCAGCCGCAAATCTTACATCGTTATTTATACTACCGGTACTTGTCTCAGCAACCAGCATATCAGGCTTAAATTCTGTTAGTCTTTTTATTGTATCTTCGAGATTAATAGGCTCAGCAGGAGCATCAATTAATATAACTTTATGACCGAATCTTTCGGCATAGCCGGCTGCAAGTGCCAGCCATATAGGATAATATACTGTACCGCTTTTGGTTACAGCAGGACTCCTTGATCCCCTTGAATATTTAGGGAAAAAGGGAGGGTTAATAAAAGCAATATTCATATAGTCTTTCTCCAGTCAAAATTTGTTTCTCTTATTAAAGACAATATTTTTTTGAGATTTATTATATTATCTTTTACCACGTTTCGTTTTTGTTTGGGGGATACTAGAAGTTTAACATAGGAGAAAATCAATCTAAATCCAAACCCTTGCAGCACGATTATTCGCAATAAGAATAGTTTCAAAGGGCCATAATGTTTCTGAAAATAATGGAACATTCCCCTATAACGTTCAATCAGTAATTTATTTACAGTTTGTTTCTGAATCCTCTGTTTAGTGGAGTAACCGAACAAATGGATTATATTTGAAGCAGGTAAAAACACTGATTTATAACCTGCTTTTTTAATTCTGTAACTCCATTCAACTTCTTCATTATAAAGAAAAAATGCTTCGTCGAGCAGACCTGCTTTATCAATTGCCTCTCTTTTTACCATCATGCATGCCCCCGTCACATGATCAACCTCACTGATGCTGTCGTGATCCCAATAACTTTCAAATGATTTAAGTTTTAAATAATTCTTTATTATGCCGGCCGTTTTGCTTTCATAACTGAATAAACTCTTTATAAATTCATTTGCATGAACAAATTCCTTTAACAAGGAAGGAAAAGAATGAGTTGATCTTTCAATTTCGCCTTCTTTATTAAATATTTTACAGCCGACAATTCCGACTTCTTTATTCTCTTCCAGATATTTAATCATAGGATCAAAGGAATTCTCATTTACAATTGTATCAGGATTTAATAGTAAAATATATTTCCCGATGGATTTTCTGATAGCAATATTATTGGCTGATGCAAATCCCACATTCTCATTATTATAAATAATATTAATATGCGGGAATAATTTTTCCAGGTCTTTTATACTTTCAGAGGAATTATTATCAACAACAAATATTTCAATATCCTTGTTGAATGAATATCCGGAAAATGAATTAAGGCAGTCAAGAAGAACATTCCTGGAATTATAATTAACTATTATTATTGAAAGAATCATTTACAATTTTATTCTTTATGTGAGATTTGGTTAAGCATTGTATCTTCCCATTTTATTTCGAAGAAAACAATAAAATCCTGCAATAATCAATTTATATTTTTCTAATTTATTATCTTCGAAGAATAATATTTTTACTAGTTCATTCAGAAAAACAATAAAATCCCTGAATACGAAAAACGGATGGCTTGTAAAATACTGACTATATACGGAGAATCTGTTCCTTGTTCTGTAAAAAAGTCTGAGAGGTGAATGATTCGTAACTGAAACTTTTACAAAAAGAAACTTTCCGGTCTTTATAGAACCAAGACTATGGTTAATAAAAGCGTTCCAAATTTTTATTATTTGGAATCCTTTATTTCTTAATCTCAGGCAATACTCATAATCCACATAATCGATAAAATATTCATCCTTAAACGGACCGCATTTATCATATGCATGCAGATTTAATAAACTGCCTGATGTCAGCGCAACTAACACAGGATGATCAAATAGTTTTTTTTGTGGTTTTGAAAAATCTTTATAGATATAATTGGGAGAAAGCAATCCAATGCAGTCAGAATAATTATTATTATTTATATAATTGCTATATTTCTCAATAAGGTCCATTTCGGGTAGGCTGTCCTGATCCAAAGTCAACAAATAATCATATCCATCTGCTAAGGCAATAACAGCCGCCTGATTTAAGGCAGAAGCAATTCCTTTATTTTCATTATTCTTTATATAAGTAATATTCTTATTTCCAAACGCACTCTGATAATCATTCACATCAGAATTATCAATAATATATAACTTTTGCACCTGGTTAATGATCAGATTAATATTTTGGACAATATATCCGTCGGGATTATAAAGTATAACGCAAGCTGATATTTTAATATTATTGTTCATTAAGTTCTTTATAAATTGAAAGATATTTCTGTGCAGAGGACGATAAGGATAAATCCTGTTCGGCTGCATTCCTGCATCTTAATTTAATATCCGGCTGTGAGGTTAATTCTATCATTTCTTTGATTGCCCTGTCAAAGAGATCTTTTTCATTTTCGAAAACTACTCCCACATTGAACTTTCTTGTTATATCACTTGAATCTCCCACCTTATCCATAAGGAGTATTGGTAAACCAGAAGCAAGATATTCTCCAAATTTAATTGGTGCACATACCTTACTCCTTATCCGTTCATCCCTGAATATTAATCCCAAATCCCCCATTATCAAATAATTGTTCACTTCCATAGCCGATAGATTATAAATCGAATAATCCTGTTCCATTATACCTGATTTCCGGACAATAATATCCATTTCCGTGTCGTAGCTTATAATCAGAAGAAATGATTCGGGCTTTATTTTTTTAAATACTTTGAAGACTTCCAGTACCAGGTCGAATCTTTGCCATCTTACTGCAGGGCCTGAATAGACTACAACAAATCTGCCCTTTAGATTATGCAGATTAAGCTGCCGATCTCTGAGTTCAGACGAATATTTAAATCTCTTTGGAGAAAAGGAGTTCTCAATAACGTAGATTTTTGAACTGTAAGATTTCATCTTATTATTAAGAGATACCAGATATTCTTTAAATGCCCTAGATACAACCACAATAGCATCTGCATATTTAAAAGATGCTTCTTCCAGTTTCTTTTCAAGAAATATACGCATTTTACGATTAGGCGGAATTTCATCACTTACTAATCCCCTGTTATCATAAATAACTTTGGCTCCCGTAAATAGTTTAATAAAAAGTGCAATCAGAGTCGGAATATTGCTCCTGGCATGAACTATATTTATTTTATCACTTTTAACAACCTTTATCCCTTTAAGCGTGCCTAATAAAATCCAAAAAAATACTCTAAGTTTTCTTTGAATGACATTTTTTTCCAGGTCAAATAAGATTGTATAAACTTTAGCTAAACCATTCAGCTCTTTAACTGCATCCATATACCTGTCCCCGGTTTTAGTTCCGGGTAAAACAGAATTAGTATTCTCAATCGAAAGGACAGAATAATTAACTCCTTTCGAAGAATTTTCCTGTATGTGAGGAATGCCCTGTGAAAATAATATAGGATTAGAAAGCGAGCCGTCTACTATAAATAGAACATTCATTGTGCATCTATAGTTTTCAAATAAATTTCGGATAGTTTAATTAATTGATCCCGCAGATCGTAATTTTTAATCATATGCTTTCTGGCTTTTATCCCCAACCTTTTTCTGAAATCATAATCATTAATAAGTTTCAAAAGATTCTTGTACAATTGCATTGAATCCCTTTCTTTTGCCAGAAGACCTGTTTCATTATCAATAACAACTTCTGGAATGTCAGCATGATAACTTGAAACTATTGGAAGGCCGACAGCCGATGCTTCAATTATACCTACCGGGACTCCTCCTTCATTATCTCCGTCAGCCGCAGTTACACTGGGATGAAGAAAAATATCTGCGCCTGCCATTTCTTTTATCATTTCAGAATGAGGCACTTTACCCAATAATTTAACTTTATCCTGAATTCCATTTTGAATGATTAAATCTTTATATCTATTGAACGTTTTATCATCATCAGCTCCGCCGATCAATCTAAATTCAAAATCGATTTTATTCTCATTAAGTAATTTCAGGGCTTCAAAGGAATATTTTATTCCTTTCTTTTCTCTGAAGGTGGATACCTGGAGAATAATAATTTTCTTACTTGATATTGAATAATCTTTAACCGGATAATCAGCTATTGGAATCCCTAATTTTTGAATAATTATTTTATCCTCCGGGCAACCGATTTCTACAAGTTGTTTTTTTAAGTTCGGACCTTCAGCAAGGAAATGGTTGCCATAATCAAAAAGCGGCCTATATCTCTTTAACCAATATTCTTCCTTGCCAAGTTTGGAGACATCCTGTCCGTAAAATGATGTGATCAAGGGTTTTTTACTTTTCATCACCATTTTTAACCATCTGGCCCCTTCAAATCCCATATGAGCATGGAACAAATCAATTTTATTTTTATTTATCTCTTTAAATAAAAATAAACCGTAGTTATCAGTAATTTTTCGATAAAGTATATTCAAACTTTTCTCAATTACATTTAAGTCTTCACAACTAATAATGTGTTCAGCAGGATATTGAAGGAGGTTTTCTTTTTTTTGGGTGAAAATGAACTGGTTAACTTCATTAACACCAATAATCTGATTATAAATCCAAGACCCGGTATGGAATAGATAGGGGGTTACCAGATGAACAATATTATTTTTTCTCATCTTCGTGCATCTTACTATATGAAAATGAAATGATAGCTAAAATAGCAAATAAAATAATTGCATAACCATTGTTGGGTGCAATAAATCCTGAAAGATGGCTTAATTCACCGTCAGTCAGCATACCATAAACAACAAACCCAATAAGAGAAATAATTAAATATTTATATAGTAAAGAATCCGGGGAGCTCGATTTTGACAGCTTGTAACTATAATAAAATGCATAGGCAAGTATAATAATAAACGCAAGCATTGTGAATATTCCGTAGTCAATACCGATAGAAAGGAATAGCTGATGCGGAGTCCCAAGATATATCTGAGGTCTGTAACTATATTTTATCCACAAAAGTTGAAATCCTCCGCCGCCCACTCCGAATGGATACAGGAAAAGACTATTAAAAGCGATCCGCCATGCTTCCAGCCTGTATAAAGCGCTGTAATCCAATCCCTGTTGAGTTTGATTTCCTACAAACCTAAAAACATAAAAAATAAGAAGATTGTTAAAATAGATTGCTACAGCTACGCAAACCCCCAAAAATAAGCCTACAAGTTTTCTATCTCTTGTATAAAAAAGCAGCAGAATAAGCTGAAGTATCATTGCTATAAATGTACCGCGATTGAAGCAGAATACAGATAAAAATGTAAGCAGAATAAAACTGAGGATAGAAATTACTCTGACGGATTTGGATTTATGGTTGAAAATCAGATAAACTATAATCGGGAATATTAATGCAGAATAAATACCGTAAAGATTTGTATTGTGAAATCCAAACCCATATCGCATCCTCGAAAGAAAGATTTTAATAAAGTTAAAGCCCAGTATATTTAATTCAATATAAGCTATAATTCCGCTGAAAAATACGGAAAGCATCAGTGCATAAAGGATGTTATGGACTAACTCTTCGTCATCTTTAAGAAGATAAAGTGTGATGAAATAAAAAGACGTAGTCTCAAATATTCCAGTATAAAACAAAAGCCATCTTTTAACATTATTTTCAGGTAAAGAATACCCAAAGAACAGTGATAAAATAGAGAACATGATCATTACAATCATTAACTTCTCCATTATCCCCAGGGGGTGTTTCCGGGATGGATCATATTCACTAAAGTATTTCACCAGGATCATAAGAAAAAGGAATAACTGAATAACCATATGTGGCGTTATAACAAAATCGCCAGCATAAATACCATTGAAACTGAAATGTTGAATGAAGGGGGTTGTTATTATATACAGCAGATAATAATTTTTAATATTAAACTTGAATTTGAGCAGGCCCAGGGGTAGTATCAGAAATACTGCCAGAACGTAAATGGCATTTCTATTAAATAAATAAATAATGCCTAACATCAGGGCACAGTATAGTCCAGTAAGAATTGGAATAAATAGAGGGGAATTATTTTTATTAGTAAAATTCATTTTTCGATTTTTCTGACTATTTCCAATATTTCCGAAATTATTTTTTTGTTAAAGACATAATTAAATGAAACATATATAACAAGAGCAATCATTGATTTGATGATTAATTCTGAAATCCCGGGAACCTTTATGATTAATCCAGCCGAGTAAACTAAAATTCCCATTGATAATGAAATTAAGAAAATTCTTAATAAATTTTCAAGAAACACAACTACTTTAAGCCCTATCAATTTAAAAGGTATATATAAACCAGGGATGAATAATGCAAATGAATATATCATGTATCCGGTTGCAACTCCAATTATTCCCCATTTTAATCCAACTATAAAAACTATAACAGCAATAATACCTGAACCCAGTCCCCACTTGAATAATATGTCGGTTCTTCCTGTCGACTGATAAATAAGCCCAACAGTAGCATCGACAGACTGTATCATCCCAACCGGAGCCAGAATTAATATCAATATTTCAGAAGGAATCCAGTTTTTCCCGAATACATTCAGTATTAATTCATGCCGGACAACTATCATGAATATCATCAGCGGAAAAGTTATTAATGCTATAGACTGAGCTACTTTAATGTAAATTGTTCTAAATCTTTCATGGTCATTTTTAATTGATGAATATAATGGATACATCACTCTGCTTATAACTACAGTAATTGATTGTAAGGGATAAAGCATCATCCGGTAAGCCAGATTGTAGTATCCTAAATTATTTGCTCCCAGATATTTTCCAATCAGGAAATTATCTGCATTGCGCGTAAAATAATTGAAGAAATTAAAACCAGTAAGGAAGCTGCTGAACCTGAACAGGGATTTTAATTCAACTATATGAATATAAAAACGGGGGTGCCATTTTTCAAAATACCATAAAAGAGCAGAATTAATAAAAATTGTGGATAGACTTTGAATTACAAGACTCCAAACTTTCAGACCTCCGAATGCCGATAAGATTCCTAATACAGAACCAACAGAAGTAGCTATTATTTCAATTTTAGCGAGCTTCTTGAATTGCAGTTTTTTTTCCAGCATAGCCTGATGGACATTCCCCAGACTAGTCATAAAAAAACTGAGAGATAGAACATTTAGAATCGGGCCTACCCGAACATCATTAAAAAGCAAACTGATATATTTGGAAAAACAGATAAGAATAGCGGTAATACAGATTCCGAAGGTAACATTTAACCAGAAGACACTTGAGAGAAGCTTATCCTCAACATCTCCTTTTTGAATTATTGCAGCAGAAGTGCCTAAATCCTTTAAAATGTTAAGGAACCCTATTATAATAAATGCCATTCCCACAAGGCCAAAATCTTCAGGCAGTAAGAGTCTGGCAAGTATAATAGATGTTACAATTTGAAAACCCTGCCTGCCAAACTGGGAAAATCCAGACCATTTAATGGAATTAAAGGCAAAATTTGATAATGAAGTCTTCAATTATTTCAGCTCAGACATAATTTCAGAGCTGAAATGACATCCTCTACATCTACGTCTGTTAAGTTTGCAGATAGAGGTATTGACAGCGTTCTATCTGAAATGAATTTTGAATTAGGGAAATCAGAAACTTTATAATTAAATGTGTTTTTATAATAATCATGTAAATGAAGTGAGATATAATGAACTCCGGTACCAATTTTCATTTCATGTAATTTTTGCAACAACTGATCTCTTGTAAGTTTTACTTTATCTATATCAAGCATTATTGTATAAAGATGATAAGCATGTCTTGAATCCGACTGAACTGCAGGTGGTAATAAAATAGGTAAACCTGCAAGCTCCTTATTATAATAATCCCAGATTTCCATTCTTCTTTTAGCAAATTTTTCAACTTTCTTTAATTGTTCAATACCTACAGATGCCTGAACGTCCGTCATGTTATATTTAAATCCCGGGAATACTACCTGATAATGTTTATATCCATCATCCGAAAATCTTTTCCATGCATCCTTATCCATTCCATGGAGAGCATTTATTTTGATACTGTTGGCTAATTCCTCATCATTAGTTGTAACCATCCCACCCTCACCGGTAGTAATATTCTTGGTTACATAAAAGCTATAACAGGCAATATCGTTATATGCCCCGATTTTCGTCCCTTTAAACTCGGTCTCTACGGCATGTGCTGCATCATGAATAATTTTTAATCCATATTTTTCAGCAATAGAATTTAATCTGTCAAGATCGACAGGCCGGCCGGCAAAATGAACTGGTATTATGGCTTTTGTTTTTTCAGTTATTTTACGCTCAATATCATCAAAATCAATTGTCATTTTTCTTTTATCCACATCTACCAGAACCGGAATAGCATTAGAATGAATAACTGCACTTGCAGTAGCTGTGAATGTCATAGCTGGGACAAGGACTTCGTCCCCCGGCTTTATTCCAAGGGCAATTACAGATAAATGCAATGCTGCAGTGCAGGAAGAAACAGCGACCGCATATTTAACACCTACATATTCAGCAAAGAGCTTTTCAAATTCATGAACTTTAGGTCCGGTTCCAATCCATTTTGATTTATATGTATTTACAACGGCATTTATTTCATCATCTTCAATAATCGGACTTCCAAATATCAAATAATTACTTCTCAACTCATCCTCCATTTAAATAGGTTTTGTTTTACCCAAAGGATTTTTTCAGAACTTTGCCAGGTTTCATTCTCTCTGATTACAATAAGAATATAGCCGAAAATTACTGAAGCCATCCCGATAATAAGAGCGAATAAACTTCTGGGAGGGTAAGTCTTTTTTTCAGGAACAACCGCTTTATCAATTATCTGAAGGACAGGAGTGTCTTTTTGTTCCTGAAATTTTGCCTGCTCATACAAAGGAACAAGAAATTCAAGAATTGAAGAATTTATCTCAACATCCCTATATAAACTTACATATTCAGATGCTTTTTGCGGTAATGATTTCAGAGATAATAGATATCCATCTTTATTTCCGTCTTTTTGCAGGTCAGATAATTTTTTACCCAACTCTTCCAAATGAGTTTTTAAGTTCTTAACCTGAGGGGCATCTTCATTTGAAATTTTTTCCAGCACAGATAATTCGACCTGTTCAGCTATATATTTAGAATCGAGTTCTGAATAAGCGGTTAAAATACCTTTTACCTGTTCTTTTGAATCAAGCAGACCTGATTTCTCCTGGTAATCTTTTAATGCAATCTCAGCCATATGAAGTCTGCTTTGAACATCTTTATACCTTTGGTCTAAAAATTCCCTGTTATTTTTAGATTTGGCAATCTGAAGATCAATAATAGTCCTATTTAAAAGATTAACCAGATAATTTGTCACGTTTGCAACTAAAACAGGATTATTAAGAGTCACAGTAATTTCATAAACCTGATCATCGGATATTTTAGTTAAAATAAGTTTTCGGACATTTTTTATTGTGAGTTCCCTGTAACCAATTTTATTAGTATCTATATCAAGTTCTTTGTAAAGATTGAATTTATGAATAAGATCTTCAATAAAAGTTCTGCTGTATACAATAGAATTATACAGCGTCATATCCTGATTAGTCTCTCCCCCTAAACCACTCATAGGGATGCTTTTGATGTTTTTTAAAAGACCACTTATAGCAGGAGTTTCTGAACTGCTTACAGGTAAAATAGTTGCTTTTGCCTCAAATTCTTCTTTAACAAAGAGATAAATAAGGACATACGAAACAATTGTTGTTATTATAAAGAGTGATAAGAGGAACTTCTTCATTCTAACAAAAAGAATAATATAGTCTATGAGCTCTAATTTCTTTTTAGCTTCCATTCTGAAATACTTCAAATGTTATTAATAAATTTAAGACATGAAAGTTACATTAAATCTTACAAAATAAAAATTTAGATAAGCGAATAAATAACGCCCCGATCCCGCTAAAATGGACTAAAAGTTAATCTTTGCCAATGTAGTCTCTTAAATTTGCCACTAATTTTTTGGGGGCCGGATCAGTCAGAACTAACTTGAAAAATTCACTAATTACCTTCTCAAAGAATTGTTTTTATTTGAGAATTACCAGTTTCTTAGTTAATGAAGAACTTTTCGCCTCTATCCTATAGAAATAAACACCGCTGGATAAATTCTTAGAATTAAAGATTATTTCATGAACCCCTTTAGTAACCATACCGGATACCAAGGTTTCAATCTGTTCCCCTATTGAATTAAATATATTAATTGAAACCCATTGAGTTGACGGAACAGAATATTGTATACTAGTTGATGGGTTAAATGGATTAGGGAAATTTTGTTCTAATCTGAATTCAGCAGGGCTAACTTTATCATTCAAAATACCAAGAGGTGCATTGGACCGGTCAATCCAGTTTTCACCTCCATCGGTAGTACTAAGTATAACTGGCAAAGTCATAGACCCTCCCACAGCAATGCCGACCATAGAATTTGCAAAAGATACGCTAAGGATATTATTTGTTGAATTGGAATTTTGCGATATCCATGAATCCCCACTATTAGTAGTTCTAAGTATAACACCCCCGGATCCGACGACTGTTCCAGTCATAGCATCAGAGAAAGACACGCCAAATAATAAATTAGATGTTCCGCTTGGCTGTATAGTCCATGATGCCCCTCCATCTGTAGTATGCATAATCGTTCCTGAACTTCCTACTGCTGTGCCTGTTTCGGGATCAACAAAACTAACCCCAAGAAGGCCTGCATTGGAAGGTAAAGTTAAGCTATGCCAACTTGTCCCGCCGTCAGAAGTTTTAACTATAACACCCCCCTGACCTCCGTAATTTCCCCCAACAGCATATGCGTATATAGCGCTAACAGCAGAAACTCTCCACAAAAATTGATCAGTCCCGCTTTGTTGAAGACCCCAGCTATTACCTCCATCAGTAGAATGAGTTATTTTTCCATTAACTCCGACCGCAAAGCCATTATTCTCATCAGAGAAACTAATACCAGCCATATACCAGGGATTTCCGCTGTCAATGATATTCCAGTTTTCACCTTTATCGGTTGTTCTGATAATTTGGCCATTAACAGCCATACCTGTTGTTTCATTTATAAAGAATATTCCTCCCAGTTCCTGCCCATCCATTTGACTATGAAGAATATCCCAATATACTCCGCCATTTGTAGTCCTGACTAAAGTTCCGGCCCATCCGGCTGCATATGCCACCTGAGTATTTACCATATGCACATCTTCCAGATAATCATAATAAGGAGACTTGGGTTTATTTAAATTATTGCCCTTGTCCTGTCCAAATATTAAGCAGGGAATTATAAATAATAGCAAAAGGATGATATTTGAATGCTCGATGGGGAAATAATATTGGTAAACCCTATGTGACATTGCTTCCATTTTAGTCCTCCGGGAAATTTTCAATATCCAATACATTAAATCTGTTATAAACATAATCAATTAATTGCTATACTGCTACTCACAACTTGTAAGATTCGTGATCTCCTTTTATTTCAAATTTGCTTAACTTTAACAAATTATAAAGTCGATATGGCAGTTTATCAATAAAGTTTAATAAGGTTTAGTGAAAGCTATGAAACTGAATTGTTTTTTATTTATAATGCTTCAATTTTTATTACATGCACAAAATAATTCTGTATACGAACAGGATATTGTTGATGAGGGGAATATTTTAAAGAATTTTAATGTGCCAACTGATTATAATGCCTCCTGTGCAAAAGCAGAATTGAAATTATTTAATTTTGCTGACTATATTTATTCGCCCAAACTACTTCAGAGCCTTAACCCTCCGGGTTCTGTTCCGCAGTATGTTGAATCCGGGTCAATTGATAAAGGCGCATGGGGAAGAGGATATTTTACAAAATGGGTAGATAGTTATTTGTTCTCAAATATTGATATAAGCAAGAGCAATTATTTAGGGCTATGGAAAGGAATAGGAGATAAAACAAAACATTACTGGGAGACTAACCCTGATTTAAGTTATTGTTCCAAAGTTTTACTATATACAATATATTGGAGTAAAACTCATTCTTATCCACCCAAATATATAAGTCGAATTAAAGATGGATTATCATATCTCTTAAATAAACAGCAGCCGGATGGAGGGTTCATTCAATATTGGTACAGGAAATCTCAAACAGACCCTGCACCGGATATGACAGTAGATAGAGAAACTTCTTATGCAACCGGCGATGTTTTAAGGTCACTTGTGGAAAGCTATTTTTTCTTTAAGGATAACGTTAAGGGAGATAATAAAGTTCTGCTCAGCAATTTGAAAACTGCTATTGACAGAGGCGGCAGTTATTTAATATCCAAACAATGTTATATTGAAGAGGGAAATAATAATTACAAATGCTTTTCTATCTGGGGACTAGCATCAGCTTATAAATTAACAGGCAATAAAACTTATTTAGATAGTGCGGTTTCAAAATACTATAGTATCCGCGGCAATCAGAATATTGATGGGGCATGGTATATCCCCGATTATGATTCAAAGAATGAAAAAATTAAGAATTTTCATGACTCGCATCCGGATTATATGGGTATTATATTACGCGGTCTAAGCGAATTGTATTCGGTACTACCTAATAATTATTCCGATAGATCAGGTTCAATTGTAATAAAAAATGATATTAGGAAAAATGTTTGTCTTACGATAAATAACTTCCTTAGGTTGAACATGAGTAATGGTCAACAAGAGCCCAGAGTGAGCCCGGCCGGCATGATAAAACCATATAAAAGTGAAACCGAATATATTAACGGTTCATTCTATGCATTAAACCTGATTCACGGACTGAGATATGTTGAGAGCTGCAATGATTCCTTAAAATTAAATTCTGTCCTTTTATCCAAATTAATTGATATTTTAATGATTCCTCATATAAACCAGATAAATTCCGTTAAATTCCCTGATGAGGTCAATCAAGATGATAATATGATTTCTTTTGGATTGAATTTGGCACCCGGACAGTTATCAAAAATTTATTCTTTATATAAACAAGATTGATAATTGATAAGAAATTATGATTATTGATCCGTGAATTTTAGTTTCACATAATCATATAATATGGCAGCCCCTTGTGCCGCAAAAGGAATTATCATTACTTTAAGCATAGTCTGATAGCGAGGCAAAGCAAAAAATATTATTGCTATTAAACTAAAGTAAACGAAGAAAAGATAGAAATATTTAAATCTATCAACTGATATTTTACTGAATAACCCTAACAAAAATAAGACAAGTATTACTACAACTGGAATTTTGTAATAAAAACTTTCGGTTCTTTTATCATCATTATTGAACACCCATAAATTATATAGCTTTTGAAGGCCATATATAACTTCTTTGCCGGGATTTGCAGATATAAAGTTAACAGCTTTTTTAAAATAAATTCTATTAGCTTCGTACTCATAATCTGGTGAATTTTGGTGGCTCTTTAATTTAGCAAACAAACTATCATCACCCCAGCAGCCCACGAAATATTCGTTATTTCCCCTATACAAATTCAACCCTGTACTTGTACTTAATAATGGGAAGTGTCTAAAAATCATATAGTTTCTAATAAACCAGGGAGACAATGCAACGATAATAAAAAAATAAATTATACTAATCCGTTTGATTCCAAACATTTTAAAAAAGAATAAAGTTAACAGAACTATAAAGAGTATGAATTCAAAACGAAGGTAAATCAGAAATATGCTTATCAGAATAAATAAAGAAAGTATTTTATAATCACTAAATATTTTACCTTTTTGTAATAAGTAAAACAAACATAAAACCCCCGAATGGTAAAGCACAACAACGTTTATGTTGGCAGAAGCATAAATAAATTCCGGAAGCAGTGCATAGATAAAGGCGGCAATGATTCCTGCATTTTCAGAATACATTTGTCTGGTAAGAGTATAAATTAAAAACACATTTAGAACAGAAAGTAATATCTGAATAAGGGAAATAAATAGGTTCCTTATTAAGTCATTATTTATTATAAAGAAAGGATATAAAAAGGAAGTATAACCCGGAGGCATATAAGCTGATTTGTAAGGAAAAGTTCCCGTTTTATATTCGAGTTTAAGTGAGTCATTTTCCAAATAGAATAATGAATATCCATTACCATGCTGAAGATTTTTTGTTATTTCTCCATATTCATAGGAATGCATGTTCTTTATATCGGAAACTGCAAGCAGAAATATAATGCGGGATAATAAAGCTAAAACTATTATTAAAATTAACGTTTTATGTTGAGTGACTTTAGGTTCCTTATTCATTCAGAAGTACACATTTTCAGTATTATCATTTTTCGAACATCAATATATTTCCTGAAATCAAATTGTAAAAATAAACACCGCATGGCAAATTATCACAGAAAGACAACATGAATTATATATGAATTTATATTGTTTGACCTACAATATCAATTATATAGTGAGAAATTATTAAAAATATTAAAATGAAATTAGTTTCATGATGATTATAACAATTTGAATATCACTACTTGACATTACAGGATTATTTATTATTTTTGTTAAGAAAAAAGGTGATATTTATCGATTCGAATTGTTACAACGCATAAAAATTTAACTACTTTTCATGCCCTGTAGCAGTTTTATGCCGATTTCAGAGTTATACTCTGGTCGGTTTTTTCTATAATTAAAGGAAACCTTTTCCACTGGAGCTTGTCTAAGGATATAGATTGATACGATTTGTTAGGTAATGAAAGATATAATATAAGGACTACATCTATGAAAGATATAAAGGCAAAAATAGAAAATCCTTTATCAGAGCTCATTAGCGATGACATTTATGAACTTTTAAGCTCCCAGGGATTGATTGATGAAAAATCAGTCCGTGATTATAAGATACGAAGAAAGTTCAAAATGTTAAGATCAAATAAAGTAAGTGCCGGCGAAGCTATTGATGCTATTAGGGATGAGTATAAATACCTGCAGTTTGATACAATTAGAAAGATTGTATATCAAATAAACAGCCCTGCCCCAAAAGAAAATAATAAATCTTGACAAAGTAAGGGGTAGAATCTATTTTTATGTTGTCTCTTTAATAAGGATTGTTAATATCCCTGTTAAAGAAGTTCAAACCCGTCGACTTTTTTTCGGGTTGTAATTTGATTTAATTTGGAGAATGAATGGCTAAGACCATAAAGAAAAAATCTGTCCGGACCGCTAAAAAGTCACTGGCAAATCCTTTTTCGCTTTATATGAAGAAAGAAAACTATTTGATAATGGCAGGTGCTGCAGTATTACTTATTATTGGTTATTATGTAATGAGTATTGATCCTTGGAACAGCACTCCGGCAATAGTTGTTTCACCTATTATTTTATTGATTGTTTATATTTTTATAGTCCCGGCAGCAATTTTGTTTACAAAGAAAAGCCAGAATGGCGATTCAAAGGAAGAAGAAGAAGTTGCTCCTGGCAAAAGTTAAGGGTAATGTAGTTTCAACTCAGAAAAATGAAAACCTAAGAGGGCATAAGCTTTTAATCGTTCATCCAATTGATCTTGATGGCTCTTTTCTTGGCGAAAAGGATATCATCGCAATTGATCTGATTGGTTCGGGTATAGGGGATACTGTTATAGTTACACAAGAAGGAGCAGCCGTAAAGCAAATTTTAAAACACGGTAAAGCTCCCGTTCATTCAATTATTGTGGGCAATGTTGATAAGATTGATTTAGCTAAAAACTGACATCAATTGACCAAATTATCGTTTAACGATCTGGTAAATCTCCGGCTTCTATTATCTGTCGAAGGTATTGGAGCAGGAAAATTAAGGAATCTGCTTAAACAATTCAGATCCCTGGGGAATATATTATCTGCCGATCTCAAATCTCTTTCTACTGTTGAAAGCATTAGTTTTAACCAGGCAAAAAGAATAATTGATGGTAAAAAGCTAAAAAACGATATCACACTGCAGTTAGAAAAAGACCTTTCTAATTTATCCAAAATAGGGGCGACAATAATTACAGTATGGGATAGCAACTACCCTTCGATTCTTAAAAAAATTTATGATCCGCCTCTGGCACTTTATATTATTGGTGAATTTAATGAACCGGATAATTGTGCAATTTCTATTGTCGGCACCAGGATTCCAACTAACTATGGATCTATTCAGTGTGAAAAGATCGCTGGTGAACTTGCTTCTCAGAATATAACAATTGTAAGCGGTCTTGCCAGGGGCATTGATTCTATTGCTCATAAATCTGCACTTAAATCCGGAGGAAGGACAATTGCGGTTATTGGTTCAGGTTTAGACGTTATCTATCCGCCCGAAAATAAAAAACTGTTTAATGAAATTACTCAGAATGGTGTTGTTGTTTCTGAATACCCTCTTGGAACAAAACCCGATGCACAGAATTTTCCCAGGAGAAATAGAATTATCTCCGGACTTTCACTGGGATGCCTGGTTGTTGAAACTGCATTGACAGGAGGCGCTATGCAGACTGCCTCATTTTCATTAGACCAGAATCGTGAAGTTTTTGCTATACCCGGAAATCTTGGAGTACGACAGTCAGAAGGAACGAACCGTTTGATTCAAAAAGGTGAAGCTAAGCTTGTATGCAACGCTGAGGATATTCTAATTGAACTTGAGCTGAAATTAAAACCTGTAATCGGCAAGAATATTCCCAAACCATCGGTTGAACTAAACATGTTTGAAGAGAAAATATTAACAACATTAAAAGATGATGCGCTCCAGATTGATAACATTTCAACATTAACAGAAATATCCACATCCGAATGTCTTGTACATCTTCTGTCACTTGAATTCAAAGGATTGGTTAAACAGCTCCCCGGCAAGGTTTTTTCAATTATTTAATACTTCTTCTTTCCCTTCCATAACATTTTAAGCCGATCCCTTAGAGTCTTCTCCTGACCAATATCAGTTGGAAAATAATATTGCTTATCTTTTAATTCTTCAGGTAAATAATTTTCCAGAACGAAATGTTGTTCATAATTGTGGGCATATTTATAATCCTGACCATACCCAATTGCCTTCATCAGTTTTGTAGGCGCATTTCTTAAATGGATTGGAACTCCATACATAGGAAGATTCCTAACATCTTCAAATGCTTTCTCGATTCCCATATATGATGCATTGCTTTTGGGCGATGATGCCAGGTATGTTGTGCACTGTGCTAAAATTATTCTTGCTTCAGGCATTCCGATTTTATCCACGGCACTGAATGCAGCTTCGGCAAGCACCAAACCGTTTGGCGATGCATTCCCGATATCCTCAGACGATAAAACTAAAAGTCTTCGTGCGATAAATAATGGATCTTCTCCCCCCTCAATCATTCTCGCCAGCCAGTATAGCGCCGCATCGGGATCACTTCCTCTCACGCTTTTGATAAAAGCAGAAATTACATTATAATGTTCCTCCCCCGCTTTGTCGTATAGAATATTTTTTTTCTGAACAACATTTTCTAATACTTGCTTTGAAATATATATTTCTTCCGAATTTATTTCCTGAATTACAGCGGCCTCAAAAACACTAAGCAAAGATCTTGCATCACCCCCTGATAAATAAATCAAGAAATCGATATCAATTTCTTTTATGTTCAGCGATGACAAAAACTCATCTTTTTTAATTGCTGAATAAAGTATATTCTCAAGTTCATCTTTCGACAATGGCTCTAAAATATAAATTCGTGCCCTTGAACGTAAAGCTGGAATTACTTCAAACGAGGGGTTCTCGGTTGTTGCTCCGATAAGTGTAATCAGCCCGGACTCTACCGAATTTAACAGCGCATCCTGCTGAGCTTTATTAAATCTGTGGATTTCATCTATGAATAGAATTGTCTTTTTAAAATCAGTTTTATTCTGAACTGCAATATCAATAATTGACCTGATATCCTTTACCCCTGAAGAAACTGCATTCAACTGATGGAATTCAGATCCTGTCTGTTGAGCAATAATTTTTGCAATTGTTGTTTTGCCGGTTCCCGGAGGCCCCCACATTATAAAGGAGCTAACCGTGTCATTTTCAATCATATTCCTTAGCGGCTTCCCTTTCCCCAGCAATGATTCCTGCCCCTTAAATTCCACAAGAGTTTGTGGTCTTACTCTTTCAGCCAGCGGTATTGATGGAATATTAACATTTTTCATACGCTAAAAGTAAAGAAAAATAATTATTTCGCAAGTTTTAACGGGTAGAATTGTGAGGAATATAGTATTTTTTGATTTCTTTGACCAAAGTGAACGAGAGAATTTACCGTTCATCCGCTCTCGATCAGTTCTCGTTCATTTCTCGATGGTTTCTCGTTCATCTCGGCTTGATCTCGGCTTGAACTCGGCTTAAAGTCTCGTTCAGAGCTTTTTAAAGTTTACATAATTATTTTTCAATAATCTCAACGCTTTTTTCCCCTTTCCTAACCATGCCGTATTTCTCACGAGCAGATTTTTCAATCTTGGCAGGCACCTTTCTATCTAATGAATCTATTCCATTTTTTAGCGCTTTATTCTCATCAATCTCTTTTTTGATGTCATTATTTATGCTGTTAACTTCTTTCTGAAGTTTAAGAAATCTGAGAAGCCCAAATTCATTAAACACAACGCCCAATGTTCCGACAAAGAATATCAGTTCCAACACTATCAGTTTTACGTTTATCTTTTTCAGGAAATGAATCATAAACTTAACTTAACAATCCTGTCAATTAATTGATCAAATGAAATTCCCACAGCTTTAGCCATTTTAGGAACCAGACTTGTGGATGTCATACCGGGCAGAGTATTAACTTCGAGGCAATAAATCTCCCATTTGGAATTTACTCTGAAATCTATCCTGCTGTAACCTTCGCATCCTAAAGACTGAAAGGCCAGCAGGGCTTCAGCCTGCAGTTTTTCAAAAACATCCTTTGGGATTTCGGCAGGGACAATGTATTCACTCATTCCTGAAGTGTACTTGCATTCATAATCATAAAGACCATGCTTTGGTTTTATCTCCAATGCAGGCAAAGCAGTATTTTCAATTATTCCAACGGTTAACTCATGTCCCTCAATAAATTCCTCGATCACAGCTTTATCAGAAAACTCCAAAGCCAGATCTATAGCTGCGGCTACTTCCGATTCATCTTTACAAATAGTTAAACCTACGGTAGACCCCTGATCATTAGGTTTAATTACACAAGGATATCCAAATTTCTCTTTAATCTTTTCTTCAACCTCAGATATATCAAATCTGTTTTTAGTTACGGTAATCCATTTAGGTGTGCTTATTCCGTAATGCTGGAAAAGTATCTTGGACATTGTTTTATCCATCGATATAGAACTCGCAAGTACTTTTGAGCCTGTATATTTCATTCCGCGTAATTCAAGCAGCGACTGTATAGTTCCGTCTTCACCCCACTTCCCGTGAAGCCCAAGAAATACAAGATCAATATTATCCAGCATTTTGGAATTGACTGCTTCAACAAAGTTTCTGTTGGAGATTGGCACATAATCTTTTTCAGTAAAGAAATCCTGTTCATCCTTAGGTTGATTTGACCCATATGCAGGATTAATTAAAGTTACATTATGTCCGAGCCCTCTTAATGCGGCACAAATTGATTTAGATGATGATTTGGAAACTTCTTTCTCAGGAGAGGTTCCTCCTAAAAATAATGCAATATTCAATTTTTTCTCTTTTTAATTTAAAATACATTTCTTTCGTCAATATCCAGCCCGTATGCTTCTTTAGCAACTGAAAGCAGTTCACGAACTTTTTCAGATGAGAGTTCGTTAGCTCCACCCAACATCCGTGAAACAAACAGAGTCTTGGCTGAATGTTCTAGTTTTTCCATCTTATAATATGCGTCCCTTAATGTTTTCCCCAGAGTTACCGCCCCATGATTCTGAAAAAGAAAAGCCCAGGCATGTTCGATATAAGGCTCCATGCTAAGCGGCAGTTCATCCGTTGAAGGCGTAGCATATTTACAAAGTGGTACTTTCCCGAGCGTTAAAATAACTTCAGGGAAAACCGGCTGCGTTAATCCCTGGCCCGATGAAGCAAAAGCAGTAGCATAAGTCGGATGGCAATGCACAACGGCATTAACTTCCGGTCTGCGGGAATAAGCATAAAGATGGATTTTATATTCAGTAGATATTTTCCCCGTACCGTTAATTATTTCACCGGCAAAGTTTATCTCAATAATGTCGCTTTCCTTAACATCGCCCTTGCAGACCCCTGACCTCGTAATAAGAATAGATTGGTTTTGAGTCAGTACAGAGATATTCCCGTCGTATGCCGAAACAAATCCTTTATCATACACCCTTCGGCAGATATCTACAATTGTACTTCTGTCCGGCATTTATTTTCAAGCTCTTCCATTAATTTAAGATTTATCCAACCGTCCTCGCCAGTAACAAGAGGTGTTTGGTTTTTAAGGAATGAATTCTGCACTGATCTTAAAAGGTAAAGAAGACGGTTCCCTCGTTTGCGGAATACCTTTTTAGCTTCTCCGTCAATCTGAATTATCAATTTGGCAGGAGCAAATTTTGATCCCATAAGGTTATCTATTCCAATGGCTCCTTTATGACCTAAAATTTCAACCCGGTTGAATGCTTTTTTATTGTTATAGGAAACATTGAATGATCCGTAACCGCTATCGACAAACTTCACAATCCCCATTGAGAAATCATCAACTTCGCTTTTATATACTATATTATCGGCGATTCCTGTTATATATGAAATCTCGCCTCCAAAGAAGCGAAGAAGGTCAATCATATGAGTCCCAAGATCTCTGATTGCACCGCCGCCGCTTTGTTCTTTCTGAAATCTGTAATTAGTATCCGGCGGAAGATCAATATTATAATGAAGATCTATGGAGACAAGTTTTCCCAATAAATGATTGTTTAGAATTTCCCTTGCTTTAAGGATAATCGGGTGGAACCTGTTAGGGTAATCAACTGCAAACTGAACATTATTTTCTTTGCAGACCCTAACCATCTCTTCTGCCTGTCCAGATGTAATTGCTGCTGGCTTTTCGCAAAGTATATGCTTCCCGGACCGGGCAGCTTTAATTACCTGTTCATAATGGTGGTTGTTTGCGCTTCCAATATATACCGCATCTATTTCTGATTTCAGAAATTCATCATAATTAGTAAAATGGTTTGGTATACCAAATTTATTTGATATAAACTGCGAGCGTTCAGAACTATTACTGAATACTGAATTTACAATGCTTCTTCTTAATTGAGTTACATTTGGAATGAAGGCATTTTCAGAGAATCTGCCAAGTCCGGCAACTCCCCATTTTAGTTTTTTAGTAACAGGACGTCTTAATTTCATTTTTTATTAAGCTGATTCCTTAAACAGTTTGAGTCTGTTCATTAGCATTTTTACTGGTTTGGAATTCTGCATTATATAGAAATGCACGCTTGGGACACCCGCATTAATTAATTCCTCAACTTGTTTGGCAGCCCATTCGACACCAATTTCAGTAACATGCTCATTTTTTGCAGCATCTATTTCATCTGCTAATTTCTCAGGTATGTTTATATAAAAACTCCTCGGTAAATTGATCAGATGAGATTTATTTGTAATTATTTTAAGTCCGGGAATTATTGGGACAGTAATGCCTTCCTTTCTGCATAGGTCTACATAATCAAAATAAACTTTATTATCATAGAACATCTGGGTAACAATATATTCTGCGCCTGCTTCCACTTTCTCTTTTACATATTTAATATCAGCTTTCAGGTTAGGTGCTTCGAAATGTTTTTCGGGATAACCGCCAACTCCAACACAGAAGTTTGATGGCCTTGCATCAAGTAGATTCTCTTCAAGATATTTCCCGGAGTTCATAGAAACTATTTGCTTTACAAGATCTGACGCATGATAATTTGCGCTCTTTCCTTCAGGTAGCGGTTTATCATAACCATTGTCATCACCCCGGATTGCAAGAACATTTTCTATTTCCAGGTAACTTAGTTCTATAAGAAAATCTTCGGTTTCCTCTCTTGTGAAACCTTTCGTTAAGATATGCGGGACAGCATCAATATTATATTTATTCTGGATAAGCGCGCAGATACCTAATGTACCAGGTCTTTTCCTTTTTATTTTTTTCTTGATTCCGTGAGGCGTTTCTTCGTATTCAACTTCAGCCGAATGACTTGTTATGTCAATAAACGGAGGTCTGAATTTAACCAGGTCTTCAATAACCACTAATAAACTTTTTATATCTCCGCCGCGTTTCGGCGGTATAAGTTCAAAACTTATCTGAGGTTCAGTCGCTCTCTCTAAATGTTCAATTACTTTCATCTGATATCTTTGCTAATAATATTTTACAAATTTAACATATATTATCAAAATAACATAGGAACAAACAAGAATGAAGTGATATAGTAATAAAGAATATATATGTTCGTGTTCCCCTTAATCAGTCAGCACTTTTCTATTGTTTTAAAATATTAAGTAAAGTCTTATTCTTCCTGATCGATGCTTCATCTGTCTTTATTTTTATATATCCGCCGTATAACCACATCTTTGACATGTCCCTGAAATGATTGCTCATAAGGTTGCCTGACTGACCTGTAGTAAGTATCAAATAAAATTCATCCGGATTAGCGAAATCATAAATATATCTCATTGAAGGGCCAACGTTATTTTCAAACTCTTTATGATCAAGCCGGGGATATTTTTTTATTCCTTCAGTAAACGGATATTCTGTGTTAAAAATAGTAGTGCCGTCTCCGCCAATTCGGAAAGGACCTATATTAATATAATTATCGAGAAATGAAGAGACCCCACTGAATGCATGTTTAAATGTGACTTTATGAAGATTCCCCCACTGCCACATAGTTACATCAGTTCCGAATTTTGCTTCAAGTTCAGTCAATGCTTCTGCAAGACTTTTCCTGATTATTTCATCTCTCAATTCAACCTGTGGAGTTTTAGGATTATCCCACCATGAATTTGTTGAATCGCTCAGAACCTGCATAACGCTTCTGTATGGAATATTTGCCATAAATACAAACTCATTAAAAAGATCATGCCCCATTTTGTCGTAATAAATATTCTTCAGAAGATATTTGAAGAACATTGCATAAACTGCAGGCACCTGACTCTCTTCACTCATATCATAATTCCAGTCGCCTAATAGATCCAATACCTGGTTCAGATTATGATCAGTTATTTTTTTATTCTTAAACGCATTTAGGATATAGCCGGTTATTTTTTCAGCATATGGAGAAACCTGATCCATCTGCATCTTCTCGTAATCCTCAACTGAAAGTTTATTCTTTGAATTAAGCAGTTTTGTAATTCTTTCAATCCGGGAAGATGGTTCCCACAAATTAGAAATATGATATTTAAATTCTTTAACTGTTTTGTTATTTGCAGATGCTATGTAATTCTGCGGGGGGTTATATAAGAAAGGCAGTTCTGATTCAGGAACATATCCTTTCCAGTCATATTTATCAGTCGTCCCGTCATAGATAAATGTGGGAGAGTTATAATTGCGAATTGGAAGTTTTGCTCCGAATGCATAACCTATATTACCATTCTTGTCACCATATACAAAATTCTGTCCCGGTACATTAAACATTTGAACAGCCGACTTAAATTCATTCCAGTTCTTCGACTTATTTATTTTATAAAAGGCAAAAAGTTCATCGCTGTAATCATTTCCGGTCCATCTCATACTTATTGGCGGTGACTGTATACCTTTATCTTTAAATAGAACGGTATAAGGATGAATACCCGTAATTATAGGACCACGGTGAGTAAGCTTTACTTCGAAATTTACATCGTTCCCTTTTTTAACCTTTATCGTTTCCTTGTAGGAAATTAAATCCTTCCATGTACCGTTATATAGATACTTTTTCTTAGTTGAATCAAGCTTTTCAACATAGAAGTCTGCATCATCAGCCATTACATTTGTGAGAGCCCAGGAAATATTATTGTTCTTACCGATTACAATTCCGGGGACACCCGGTAATGTTACACCAGAACATGTTTCATTACCGCTTTTTATCACCGCCGCGTACCATCTCCCGGGAGCGCCATATTCAAGGTGAGGATCATTCGCAATTATCGGGCTTCCGCTGGTAGATTTTATACGGTTCACAACCCAGTTATTTGAACCAAGATGTGTTCCGGTAATTCCCATATAATCCCTGAACGCCATATCTGTTTGCATCAGTCCCATATCAAGCGAAGAATAATTCTTTAGTTCAGAAGGAATTATGTATGGGCCGTTCTCTTCGTATCGCGGTAGTATTTGTTTTACTTTATCTTCCCCAAGTTTCAATACCAGGTCTGAAAACGCAAAATCAACCCACCAGCTAATATTAAGCTGCCAGGCCATCATCCTAATTACAATTAAACTGTGTTCTGGTTTCCACTCATAGGGATCATAACCCAACGCATCAAATTCAACGGGATAGTGTCCTTTTGCATTTTTAATATAAAGATTGACACCGTCAGAATATGCCTGAAGGAGCTTAAGACTTACTGGGTTTATCCTTTTAACATTTTCCCTCGCATTTCTCTTTAACCCGATTGTGAGAAACATCTTATCAAACGGGACGGCCTCTTCGCCAAGAATTTCACTTAACCTCCCCTCTCCTGCACGCCGCGCCATATCCATTACGAATAATCTTTCCTGTGCATGCAGATAGCCAAGGGCAAATGCTGCGTCTTCATCATTTCCTGCTAAAATATAGGGTATGGCCAGTGAGTCTCTATAGATTTCAATATTTCCCTTTATTTTCTCTGAAATAATTTCTCCCTTATATTCTGGCAGAGATGCGGAAAGCATTTTATAGAATATTAACCCTGCTGCAATGAATAACAAAATAAATGTTACTGTAAGACCAATTACAATTTTTAACCAACGCTGCATTTTGTTTCTATTTATTTGTCACTTTTTTAATTAACATCATTTAGACTAATGTCTAACTTCTTCCATTTTTAATTCAAAAAATTGTCCATGCTTCCACCGCATTTATTGCAGTACATGCTCACTCTGTCATTTACTGTTCCACAGGCAGGACAAATCCTCATTCTTTCGTAAAGATCAGTTGAATTATCTACGGTATAGTTTGCCTTTATAATAAACAAGTAAGCGTTATAAACCATGACAGTTACAAATAAAAGCAAAGCCAGATAATATCCAAAAGCACATTCAATATTTAATAACTGATAATGGACTTTACCCAGAATATCATCTGTAATTATAGAGCTAAGGAAAATAAGGACTATGGTACCCAATAACCCCGCAATAGCCGATCCTATTTTAGCAAATTTCCAGAAGAAAGAAATTATAAATCCTCCTAAAGCCAGAAGAAAGGCCACAAATGCCAATGGTTCCGGTGAAACATTTTCATTTTTTATATTCTTATTCAAATCCGGTATCGAAACACCACTAAATCCCTTGCTGATACCTTCTGTTGAAATGCTGGTTCCGGAGATAAGTTCTAAACCGGAGACAGATGCAAGTTTTTGCTGCTGACATGTAAGATTAAAGAAAGGAAGGAAAAAGCAAATAAGTATAATCAGGAACAGAATAGGGTTTATTATTTTATTAATTTCTTCCATAAAGTGCTTCCATTGTTATTTTTACTGTGTCAACTTAAATTTTTATTTTTATATTTCAAACAAAAGAAGTTAATTAAACATTATATTTTATTATTTTGATATTCAGGTCAATTAATTAATTGTTAATCCTGGTTAAATCACATTAGGAATTCTTTGTTTTATGAAATGCATTGTACAGAAATATGGCGGCAGCAGTGTCGCAGATATTGATAAAATAAAACTAATAGCCAAGAAAATAGCCGCAGCACGCGAAGAAGGTTATGGTATTGCAATTGTTGTTTCGGCAATCGGAAAAACAACTAATCAATTGATTGACATGGCTAAGTCAATTTCTGATAATCCCGCAAAACGCGAAATTGATATGCTTCTTAGTACCGGAGAACGGACAACTATGGCGCTTCTCTGCATTGCTTTAAATGAATTGGGAATTGAAGCTGTCTCTTTAACCGGGTCTCAGGCTGGTATTGTAACTAATGATGTTCACAATGATGCAAAGGTAATTGAAGTAAGACCGTTCAGGGTTCAGGATGAAATGGAAAAAGGTAAAGTAGTAGTTGTTGGAGGATTTCAGGGAGTCAGCTACCGCCGTGATATCACAACGCTTGGACGTGGCGGATCTGACACAACAGCAGTTGCACTTGCAGCTGCACTTAATGCAGAAAGGTGTGAAATCTATTCTGATGTCCCTGGTGTTTTTTCAGCAGACCCTTCATTGGTTGCAAAAGCCGAACACCTCCCTGAAATTTCTTATCAGCAAATGCAGGAGATGAGTCTGGCCGGTGCAAAAGTAATGAACGCTGCTGCAGTGCAATTTGCCAAAGAAGCTAATATTGCAATTTATGCCAGAAGTACATTTGAACCCGGTAAAGAAACTATTATAAGAAGATTATCCCCTGGTACTCCTAAAGGTGTAAAAGCAGTTGTAAGTGAAAGTGAAATTGCACGCGTCCGAATAACATGTAATAATATTAAGTCTATATTCGATAACATCCTTTCTTTCTTCGGAAAGAATCAGATATCTCTGAAAGAATTAAACTATTTTTCTGGTCAGAACAATAACCAAAACGTTTCTTTTATAGTATCTCTTTCAAACATTTACAGTTGGGAAAGAATAAAAGCGCAATTATTAACTGATTATTCAAATGTCATTGAATTTGAAGAAAATCTTTCTGCACTTTCTTTAATTGGGGAAGGTCTAACAACAGATGTCGATATATTGCAGGAAACTTTATTGAATCTTGAGACGGGTGGTATAAATGTTTTCGGTATTACTACCACATCATTCAGAATATCTTTATTAATTGAAAGAGTTAAAATTAAAGAAGCTGTATTGTTGTGCCATAAGAAGTGGTTAGAATAATATCAGAGCTACCGACACTGAACACATTCATCTATAAATTCTAATCTTTATTATCAAACAGCTTTAAAATAAGAAACCCCGGATAAACCGGGGTCCTTAAAATAAATCTGGCAACTACCTACTCTCCCACACACCTGCGCATGCAGTACCATCGGCGTACTGGGGCTTAACTACTCTGTTCGGAATGGGAAGAGGTGTAACACCCAGGCTATAATCACCAGAATTAAACTTTATTAAAAATAAAGTGAAAGAAAGAAAGAGCTGAGCCCCAAACATAAAAGATCGGGCAATTATTTTAATTGTGTAATAAAATTTAATGGTTAAGCCTCACGACTTATTAGTACTACTCGACTGAATGCATTACTGCACTTACATCTATAGCCTATCGACCTCGTCATCTCCGAGGAGTCTTCAGTCCACTTACGTGGAGGGAAACATAATCTTGAAGCGTGCTTCGCACTTAGATGCTTTCAGTGCTTATCACAACCGTATATAGCTACCCAACTATGCCACTGGCGTGACAATTGGTTCACTAGAGATACGTTCATTTCGGTCCTCTCGTACTAGAAACGACCCTTCTCAAGTTTCCTGCGCCCGCATAGGATAGGGACCGAACTGTCTCACGACGTTCTGAACCCAGCTCACGTACCGCTTTAATTGGCGAACAGCCAAACCCTTGGGACCTTCTTCAGCCCCAGGATGCGATGAGCCGACATCG
>TBL_comb47_HYPODRAFT_10001753_pt1 | contig 27736 bp, 22 predicted proteins | sample TroBogypolimnion_40_FD_10682 | JGI IMG/M metagenome (IMG submission 10682) | reverse complement strand
GAAAATGTCACTTTAGATTGACGATCTGAATTGTCTGCAAAAGTAAGGAACATTATTGAACGACCTTATAATATGTGAATTCTGTCAAGAAAACCCGAATTGATCAGGAATAGGACGAATCCCNGGCGACAGCAGGATACAGAAAAAAAAAGATGAAACCCTGGAATAAATTATAGCAAAATAAGGTGGAAGGTTCTGGACCAACTGCCTCTAATCTGAAAATTTACGATGTCTCTTATTTTTCCTACTTCTTTCTTCGCGTATTGATCCCAAATGGCAGGTATAAAGGGCAGAAACTAAATAGACTTGTAAGAATAAAGATTCCTGCAAAAGCCAGGAGTATTATTCCGATCGTTCCTGAAATAACATTTAAATAATACAGGACGATCAAAAAAGCAGCGATGATAAGTCTGATTGCTTTGTCTGTTAAACCCATGTTGTTCTTCATAATATTTAAATTTTGGTTAAAAAATTAACGTATAAAAATATAAAAAGCCAGTGCAATGAAAAAAATCATAATTCGTACGCAGGAGATCATCATGTTAATATTTTCTGGAATGAACTTCTTGTGTTCATCGGCTGTCTTAATGTGCTTCAATTTTGTGTCGAACATGACTTGCATGGGCTGTTAACCATGAAATATCCTAAGAAAATTCCTGCCAGGATACTCAGGTAGGGATTTCCCGTGATCATACAGGTCCCTGATTTACATCCTGCAAAGTGATAATAGAGATAACCGGCAATTCCACCAATGAGAATCCCCAGGAAGGGCTTCAGGAACCAGGATGATTTAAGGAATTCTTTGATTGTCTTCGGTTTTTTTTTTGTTTCACAGGATTTTTCCATCGTTTAGGATTTAAGTTGCAAAGATAGAAATGTTTTTTATTTAAATCGCATAAGTATCACTTAAATCTTATTGATATCACTTTTATATTATCTTTGCTGCTTATTAAATACCCGGAAACAAGAGGTTGTTAAATTGTTCCGGTAAATATTAAAGACAAAACCTAAACTCACTGATATGAAAATCGCACTACCTGTCGAAAATGGCTTAGTAAATGAACATTTTGGACATTCTGAAAATTTCACCATTTATACAATTTCACCAGAGAAGAAAATTGAATCTTCAACTCCTGTTAAGTCCGAAGGTTGCGGTTGTCATTCAGGCATCGCAGAGATCCTTGCTGCACAGGGTGTATCGGTGATGCTCACCGGGAACATCGGTGCCGGTGCAATCAATCACCTGAATGAATTCGGTATCGATATAATAAGAGGATGCTCGGGAGAGGCAGACCAGGTTGTTACCGAATTTCTCCGCGGAACCATCATTGACAGCGAGAAGATATGCACGGCCCATGAAAACGGATGTCATGATCACGATGTAAAATAAGAACCCTATGAATGAGTTTGATGAGAAAGCCCGGGAATGGGATAAAAACAAAATGCATCTTGAACGGACCATAGCTGTTGCCGCACATCTCCGTGAACAGGTTTTGCTTAAACCCGGGATGAAAGCCATGGAGTTCGGCGCAGGTACAGGCTTGCTGAGTTTTCACCTGAAGGATCAGTTCGCGAAGATCACGTTGATGGACACTTCCGGGGAGATGCTGAAGATNGCTGTACAAAAGATGGAGGAATCGGATCATTCGAAATTCAGGACGAGATCCTTGGATCTTGAGAAGGAAGATTACATCGGGGAATCCTTCGATATCATATACAGCCAGATGGTTTTGCATCACGTCCGGAATACTGAAGTGATTCTGTCTAAATTCCATCGTATGCTTAATCCCGGTGGTATCCTCGCAATTGCAGATCTTTATAGCGAAGACGGGTCATTCCATGAAGGCAACCCGGATGTGCACTTTGGATTTGATCCTTCAGCGCTGGCCAATGTTCTTTCTGACCTTGGATTCAGCAACAATAAAGTTGTAACTTGTTTTGTTATCAGGAAAGAAATAAGTGCAGAGAAAATAAAGGAATATCCTGTATTTTTGTTGACTGCTTCAAAACCGGAATGAGTGAGACATGCATAATCATTCCCATAATGGTGAAAACTCTTCAGGCAGGCTATTGATCAGCATCCTGCTGAATGGTTTGATCACCGTGGTTGAAATCTTCGGGGGGATCTTCTCAAACAGCCTTGCGCTGATTTCCGATGCCATCCACAACCTGAGCGATACACTTGCTTTGATCCTGGCCTGGGTGGCGAATCATTTCAGTGACAAGAAACCGGATGTCAGACGTACTTTCGGATATAAGCGTCTTGAGATTCTTTCCGCATTTATTAATGCATCCGCCCTGACGGCCATTTCAATCTATCTTATTTATGAATCGGTTGTACGTTTTATTCACCCGGAAGAGATCCGGTCGGGCCTGATGCTGATTATTGCTTTGTTGGGGTTGGCAGGCAACCTGGGTTCCATGTTGTTCCTGCATCGCGATTCCCACAAAAACCTGAACATCAAGGCGGCTTATGTGCACCTGCTGGGCGATACACTCTCATCGCTGGCCGTGATTGCAGGTGCCATTCTTATCTGGTTCACCCGGATTAGCTGGATTGATCCTCTCCTGACCCTTCTCATCAGCGTTGTTATTATTTTCCAGGCTTACAAAATACTGCGGGAATCAGTCGATATCCTGATGCAAAGCACACCGGCAGGTGTGAACCTGGATGAGATCAGGATTGCAGTGGAGAAGCACCCGATGATCCGGAATATCCATCATGTTCACTGCTGGCAGCTGCAGGATCATGACATCCTGTTTGAAGCCCACATTGAAACTGCAAAAGATCTTCTGCTGAGTGAATCGAATAATCTGAGGAAGGAGATCGAGGAAGTCCTGAAGAATGATTTTCATATCAATCATACCACGCTCCAGGTGGAATATGATATATGCGGGGATAAATCGATGATCCGGTCGCGGTAATACCTGCTTACTTTTTCCTGTATGGATTTGGAAAGAAAACGGAAGTGCGTTTCCTGTAATTCCTGTATTCCTTGCCAAAAATATTTTCCATCAATTCTTCTTCTTCATGGATAAATTTCCTGAAGGCAAGATAACCAACAATGGCTGTAGTCAGGATTATCCATGAATTCAGGACCATCCCAAAACCAGGGACCAGGAACAAAAGGAGTGCAGCATAAAGCGGGTTCCGGCTTAATCCATAAGCACCTTTAGTGATCAGGCGGTTGGCCCTGATCCCGGGTAACAGCATGCTGACTGTGGAAATATAATAGATCAGTGCGATCACCAAAAAGACAATTCCTGCGATGAAGAAATAGGGTTTAAGCAATATTCCAAAAGTGAAAACTGCCGGGAAGAAGGTTGTCAGCAGAATTGTAATCACGAGGTACGGCAGGGTGATCCGCCCGATCTTCGGGCCAACCCCTAAAAATGTAAGTTTTTCCATCGGGTTTGTTTTTGGTCTGACAAATTTAAAAAATTCAAAAATTCTTCGCGGATCCTTTGCTAAATCTTATTTTGATTTTCCGGAAGAAGTAAGACAAATTACCTGGCAGGATTAGTTTGTTAAAAGGAAGAAAAAATAAATCCAATTATTCTATCGCCTTTTCAACTAAGTTCGATTAATGAGTTGAAACTCTGCGAGAAATAAAAAAAGGTTTCACCTTATTGGGATGTACTTGTTCTTCCGTCAAACGGAATTTTAACAAGTCATAATTGTGAATATAACAAGTTAAAATAAAATTATAACAAGTTATAATCTACAGTTTGTCCTTACAGAATTATTTTTTCTTCCTTACCGGCGTTACTTTTCCCTTTTCCAGCTCCGGTTTTGTGCTTTTTAATCCTTCCATCAGCTCTTTCCCGGGAAGGAAATTTACCCGGATGGATTTGATGCTGGAAGCCTTTACCTGCTGTTTCGTCGGACTTCCATCTCCTTTTATGGTGAGACGCAGTGTTCCGAAATCATTCAGGTAAACGATGTATCCTTCAGAAAGAAATTCCGGGAGAACAGCTGTGAGAGCCTCCAGCACGGCAAGGCAATCTGTAGAGCTGAGTGAGGTCTTGCCGGCAATTGCATTGGAAACATCGCGGAACGTCGCTTTTCCACGGTAGACCGGGTTCGGGTAAAATTTCCCCGGATCTGAGAGTTTCCTGGGGTTCTTGCGTAAAACAGGGCGGAATTTCATGCTCATGGCTTTGATCTTAGATATGTAATGTGAAGTTAATGAATTTTTTTCAGGATGATCCCGTCCCGGACCTGCGTTCAGGTAATTTATTTTTCTGCCTGATCAAATCTGATTATTTTTGAGGATCAGGAATAGAAGACAATAAAGAAATTTCTCAGACAGACCTAATGGGCTCCATACTTCTGCACGTTCATCCTTCAAAAGTCAATGAGGCTTCCATTAAGTTCAGCCGGACGTTCGGGCTGGGAGGGATGGCGGCCCTGCTTGTCGTCGTCCAGATCCTGACCGGTATCTTACTCAGGTTTTATTATGTTGCATCCCCGGCTGAGGCATACAATTCAATCCTCTTCCTGAAGAACCAGGTCCTGTTCGGACAACTGATCCGGAACATTCATCACTGGAGTGGTGTTTTCCTGCTCCTGTTAGCATTCCTGCATCTTCTCCGGGTATTCTTTACCGGTGCATACAGGAACAAACGGAAAATCAACTGGCTCTTCGGACTGATCCTCTTGGTGCTTATCGTTTTCTCTAACTTCACAGGATATCTTCTTCCATGGGACCAACTGGCCTATTGGGCAATTACCGTCGGAACAACAATCATCAGGTATATCCCTTTGTTCGGGGATAGCCTCCGCGCACTGATCATTGGTGGGAAAGAGGTGAATGGCGGAACGCTGCAAACTTTTTATACCTTTCACACGGCCGTGCTTCCTTTCCTGCTGCTGATCCTGGTTATTTATCATTTCTGGCGGGTCCGCAAGGCAGGAGGTGTTTTAATTCCTGATGAAGATGAGAAAGTAGAAAAGGTTCCGGTGATGCCCAACCTGGTCTATAAGGAATTTGTCGTAGCCCTGGTGCTTATTGCCGTTGTCCTTGTATTCGCCACATTGTTCAATGCACCTTTGCATGAAAAAGCAAACCCGGCATTCAGCATGAACCCTACCAAATCACCCTGGTATTTTGCAGGAATCCAGGAGCTGCTGATGCATTTTCACCCCTTCTTTGCAGCATTCATTATACCAGTCGGGGTCATGGTTTTTTTTGTATGGATTCCTTTTCTGAAGTATGGTGAAGAGAATATGGGCAACTGGTTTCTTTCATTAAAGGGCAGGAGTTCAGTTAAATCAACGGTTATTTTTGCTGCTGTAATAACTGTAGCCGGGATTCTGTTCAGCCAGTATGTTGTAAATTTAGAGATCCTGATGCCAAAAATGCCGGCACTCATCAGCAACGGGATCCTGCCGCTGGCAATCCTTGTGCTGGTCATGGCAGCTTATTACACGTTTTATATAAAACGTCTTGCACTGACAAAAGCAGAGCTGGTGCAAGTACTCTTTGTTTTTATCATTGTGTCGTTTGTTGTTCTAACGCTTGTGGGGATTTTCTTGAGGGGGAAGGACATGGAGCTGACAATGCCTTGGAAACTCTGAAATTATTAGAAAAATAACCGCGAAGACGCAAAAAATTATTTCGATTTAGGCCTTAGCATCTTTGTGTCTTAGCGGTAAAAAATGAAATTAAACGAATGGTTAGTTTTTAATGTCCGATAAACAAAAAACAGAGAACCCGGAAAAGGCTGATAAAGATCAGCCTGCCAATATCTCACGCCGGGATTTTTTCAGTTATGCCTGGAAAGGGTTGGGTGTTTTCGCTGCGCTTGAAGGAATCGGCGTCATTGCTGGGTTTATCTTTTCCGGTAAGTCCAAAACATCACCTGATTCAAAGCAATTGCTGGAAGCCGGCCGCGTGGATTCGTTTACACTGAATTCTGTAACTGCCTTTATGGGCGGAAGGTTCTACCTGGCCCGTCAGCAGGATGGAGGATTCATTGCGCTTTCCTTACGGTGCACGCATTTAGGTTGTGCGATCTCATGGGAAGAAAGTAAAAAAAGGTTCATCTGTCCGTGTCACTCTTCCGCTTTTGACATCCATGGGGAAGTGCTGAACCCCCCGGCAGCAAGGGCGCTGAATTACTATCCCTGCATGATCGAGAACGGGATCGTTAAGGTGGACATCAGCACACTGAAAGAGCGGAATACCTTCCGGAGAGATCAACTCACTTATGCTCGATGATCATGAATGACAGGTCCTGGAAGAATGCCGGAATTATTGCCACGCTGGTGATCGTACTTACCATCCCGCTTTCACTTTTCCTGAACAGGAACTCAGGTTCTCATCAAACTCCTGCCGCAGTTTTCACGGGAGGGAAAGCATGCATTGAATGTCACCGGAAGGAATACAGGCTGTGGAAAGGATCGGATCATGACAGTGCAATGTCGGTTGCTTCTGACACTTCTGTACGGGGCAATTTCAACAACGCAGAATTTACTTTTAACGGGAAGACCTCGAAGTTTTATAAACGAGACAGGAAATTTTTTGTGTTCACAGAAGGAGTGGGAGGAAGGATGACTGAGTTCCAGGTTGCCTATACTTTTGGTATCCGGCCTCTCCAGCAATACCTGATCCCTTTTGAAAAGGGGAAGTATCAATGCCTGCCCATCGCTTGGAATACGGTTGAGAAGAAATGGTTTCACATGGCTGCCATGGTTTACAAACCCGAAGACCTGAAACCGGATAACTGGCTTTACTGGACCAACCAGGCACAGAACTGGAACAGCATGTGTGCCGAGTGCCATTCCACGAATCTTCAAAAGAATTTTGACCTGAAGAAGAAATCTTATCATACGACCTGGAAAGATATCAATGTGAACTGTGAAGCCTGTCACGGCCCGGGTTCGGCGCACATCGAATGGGCCAGGCTGCCGGAGCTTGCACGACCGCAGGACAATAACGCAGGGTTGATGGTAAGGACAAGCAAGGTAACCTCGCGACAGTATGTCGAGTCATGTGCACCTTGTCATGCGAGGAGAAGCTCGATGGGGACATACGATCATTCACATACGGAATTCATGAACAATGCCATTCCGCAGCTTCCCACAAGGCCGGCATACAACATCGACGGGCAGTTTCGTGATGAGGATTATGAGTATGGATCCTTTACGCAAAGCAAGATGTACATGAAGGATGTGCGTTGCGGCGATTGTCACGATCCGCACAGCCTGAAGCGGAAATTTGAAGGGAACGCGTTGTGTACGCAATGTCACAGGGCCGATGAATACGACACGTTCAACCATCACAGGCATAAAACGAAAGGCGAGGCTGGCACATCTTTCGTTGACAAATCAGGCAGGAAGCTTGGCCCGGGAGACGGAAACCTTTGCAGGGATTGCCACATGCCCGGCAACTATTACATGGGTGTTGACCGGCGGTACGACCATAGCATGCGAATCCCGAGACCGGATCTTTCCATACAGCTCGGCACACCCAATGCATGCACCAATTGCCATGATGATAAGACAAACCAATGGGCAGCGGGGTTTATCAATAAATGGTATGGTGAGCGGAGGAAACCTCATTACGGTACCCTCCTTGCTGAAGCTGCTGAAGGCAAGGTAAATGCTGATTTGGGACTACTTAAGATCATCAACAGCACCCTTTACCCGGAGATCATAAGAGCAACAGCCATTGGTTACCTCTCGGGCTACCCCAGCGCAAAAGCCCGGGAAGCAGTACGGAAGGCCCTCGGCGACCCCGATCCATTGTTGCGGCATACCGCTGCAGAAAATTATACGATGACAGATTCTGGTGGTCTGATGCGGGTTCTTGCACCTTTGCTAAATGACCCGGTAAAAGCCGTTCGCATGGAAGCTGCTTACAGGCTCTCGACATGCAGGAAAAGTGCATTCAACGAAATACAGTATTCATTGTTCCGCAAAGCGCTAGATGAGTACAGGAGCGCGCAGGAATATGTAGCGGATTTCCCGACCGGACGATACAACCTTGGAAATTTTTATTATAAGTTGAATGACTTCCCCAAAGCGGAGGAGAATTACCTGGAAGCAATTTCGCTTGATAATCTTTTCTACCCTGCTAAAACAAACCTGGCAATCCTGTATTATAAAGAGGGAAAACTTGATCCTGCTGAAAAGCTCTTCCTGGACCTTATAAAAAATTACCCGGAAAACCAGGACGGCTTTTACTATCTCGGATTACTTTATGCTGAGGAAAAAAAGTATGAAGCAGCGATAGAATTGCTGGAGACCGCCTCAAAAAAGGCGAACAACAATTCAAGAATATTTTATAACCTGGGTTTGTTGTACCAGATGACCAAACAAGATGATAAATGTGAAGTAACCTTGTTGAAAGGACTCAGGCGGGATGTCTGCAATTACGACCTGCTTTATGCATTGCTTGCCTTTTATATGAACCAGAATAACAGAAACAAAGCAGCCCTTGTTATTGGGAAATTTAAATCTTGTTACCCGCGTGAAAAAAATGTTCAGGCGATGTATGATAATTTTGCAAGAAGAAAATAAAAGGTATGATTGATTTTTGGCAAACTGCAGTTGCAGCAATCGAAACTATTTTTTATGAGTCATGATTCGTTTATAGAAATAATTGTAAATTAATAGCTTCATTAATATGAAAAATCAAAGCCCTATGAAAAACCGATTCACGATGATTCTTTCAAAGACAGGAATCCTTGTCTGCGCCATGACATTTCTTGTTGTATCTTCGCTTGAAGCGCAACGCGCAGGTGAAAGAGGAGATGCAAACAAAGAGCGCCCGGCTCAGTCCAAGCCTGCCGGCACACCTGCAAAAGGCAATGCAAGAAGTATTCAGAAACCTGCCAACGCAACTGGCAAACCAGCGACCCGTGAGAGCAGTGAAAACCAACGGAACCAGAGAAATGGCAGCAACAATGTCTCCCCTGGGAACAAAACAAGCAGTTCAACGGGAAACACATCACATCCTGCCACTGTTAATACCGGAAATAAGACGAATGTCTCAACCGGGAATAAAACCAATGTCAGCGGGAATAACGTCAACATCAACAACAGCAAGAATGTTACCATCAACAATAACCGGAGTACCGTGGTCGTCGCAAACCCGAGACCTTATCCACGGCCCCCTTATGCTTATGGCGGACATCACTATTATTGCTACACCCCTTACCATTATCATCCCTACCATCCCTACGTCTGGGGCCCGATGTGGCATCCCTGGGGCTTCTTTGTCGCCACTGTGGCAACAACTGCAATTATTGTAACTGTTGCAAACCAGCAATACCATTACGAACAGGGCGTTTATTATGCCCCAAGCAACGGCGGATATGTTGTTGTGCCTGCACCTGTAGGCGCCACGATAAAGACATTACCACCGGGATCTCAGCCCGTTGTGATCAATCAGACGACCAATAACTACTATTATGGCGGCACCTATTATGAAAAAAATGACAAGGGTTATACCGTTGTTCAGCCGACTGCCGGGGCCATTGTTGAACAGCTTCCTGAAGGAGGTAAAGAGGTGAAAATCGGAGAGGTTACGTATGTCCAGGTTGGAGAAACTTATTACCAGCCAACGACCCAGGATGGCAAAAATGTTTATGAAGTCGTCCAGGTCAAGGATTAATGAAATTTCAAAAGGTTGTTTTTTACTGAATGCAGCGTTACGAGATAAACAAAAAACAACGGTCATCAGGTTGGTGACCGTTGTTTTTATTCTCAGTCTGACTGATCAATAATTTCTCCCTCTTTCTGCGCTGCGCCATGCCACCCGGATGAAGTCCGGAAATTCAGATGTTGCAGGTTTATTGAAGGCAACTATTTTTTTAGCATGTTATTCTTTTGCCAGTCAGTATAAATGTTCTGTGCAATCTGGGTAGCAGCCTGGTCTACGTATTTGGGGTCCGTGATGGTTATATCTCCAGTCCATGCAGCACCATCCCTGATAGTTGAAGTATAAAGGTATGCAGAAAGGTTAATTGTTGAGGTAGTTGACCAGTAACCACTGCTGGCTACTACGCCGCCATAATATCCTCCGTAGAATCCGCCACCCCAGTAACCGCCAAAGCCACCGTAGTATGTTGCAGGAACATACGTTGCTTCTTTATCGGTCCCTTTGTATTTGACTACGAGAACGGCGTCGGCACCAATGCTGTCGACCTTCTGCCTGATCTGGTCTGCAGTATATTTAACCGTAGGATTGAGAATGTCCAGCGATTCCAAGCATTTCAAACCCTGACTTTTAAAAAATGTTGAAGTGGCCTGTTCGAATGGTTTTACATACTCAAGTTTATTGAACATTGCGATCACTACAACCTTGGAGATTTTGGTGTCTTCCTTCTGGTTCTTCCAGCTGGTAAGTGTTATGGGCGATGCACACGAACAGAGAAATGCTGCACCGAGGATTGCCATGATTCCGAAATTCAGCGTTGATTTTTTCATTTTTTGATTTTTATGTTCTGATATGAACTAGTTTTTGCTTTGTACGAAGGGGACATTGTGCAAAAGCTGCATCCGGATGTATGTCAGGATGTAATTCTCGATCTGGTAGAACTGGGTTGCCACGAGCGGACTTGTTACCAGTTTGACCTTATTATAATAGGTAACGATCAGGTTATCTGTTTTTTTCTGGAGTTCAATGACTTTTGGAGTCCAGACATCTGCCTGTGCATTGGTCATATCAAGGTAATGATCTGCATATTGCTGCAACAATGCAATCCGTTGTTTTCCCAGTTCCTTGCGTGCTGTTTCATACTCGTCATACAGTTTCCAGAAAGCATCTTTCTGCGTTGCTGAGGGTTTGACAAAATCAGCAACCACTGCTTTCTTGTCCATACCAAATGCCGCCTGAACCAGGTCGATCTCCTCCTTGTTTGATTGTGTGTAGGCAAAGGATGCCAGGAACAATGCTCCGATAATCAAAAAATACTTTTTCATAGTTTACATAATTTGGGTTAAGAATTACTTGATGGTTAATTTGATGTTAGTTGTCGAGTCTGATTTCTGACCTGGAAGCGAAATTAGGGCAGAAAGCAGAATAATTAACATTATCCTGATGTTTTTTTTCTCCAAAGGAGTAATTGCCCGACATCCTGGCTTGATAGTGACGTCTCACAAAGTGAATAATATTAAGGATTTATGGCAATATCAATTCTTAAGAGTTTACCTTTTAACTCATTCCTGAGACCATTTATTCATCTCTTCCTATTTCGGAAAAACAAAGATCAGAACTGCCCGGACACCAAAATCGGCTTTGCTCCCTGAAGGGGCAGCAACCTGGATGCGTGGTCCGATGGCCAGCGATATGGTCTGTTTCCCGAGTTTAGTAACACCCGAAAGCGTCGGGTTGATAAAAATACTGGTCGTGCCGGCCTGCCAGTTCTGGGTCATTTCGGCATTGAGCCCGACTCCCGCGCCACTTTTCCAGTTGTAGACAACAAATGGCTGCACAAACATCTGGTTCACATCGGGCCGGTTCTTGTCACCGGCTACCGACCAGATCTGGTTGATCAGGGCACCGATGGTCCATCCCTTAACCTGTCCTAATATCACACCAGTGGGACCGATCCCGAATTTTTTTGAAGCCAGCATCGGGTCGGTTGCAGTTGGTACCAGGAAAACAGGACCGATGCCCCAGGTAATTCCGTGTTTGGAATCGGATGGGGAGAAAAACGCACTGGCAACAGCATCACTGAGCCCGCTCTGATACGATCCTTCCTTTGTAATATTATATTGCGTGACGAAAGGAAGAACTACCCTCGTGATAAGATTAAGCCCGGATGAAAGGTGAACCGGGATGACCGGCTGAAAATTCAGGGTATTTCTTGCGCCTTTGTACTGGCCGATCCCGACATCCAGGTTGTTCTGGAACGGAACGCTGATCAGCGATGCAATGGGATTACTCAGTTTTTTGGCCAGGTCTTCAGCCGTTTCAGCAGGTTTTGCTTCCTGGGCGATCAAAAAGCTGGATGAAAGTAGCAAAATGAATAACAGTAAGAGTTGGTATCTGAAAGTATGTTTCATTATTTTATTTTGCTAATTCTTTAGTGTTACAAATCTTAGTTAAAACCAACGGCCACCTTAGGATGACCGTTGGCTAACAAGTCTTATTTGGTCCGGTTGGTGAATGAATTCATCTTTCCGGGAATGTTTTTATTCTTCAACAAGAGCCCGGGCAGCTTCTGTTGCAAAATCGCTGTATTTCTCTTTGCCGGTGCTTATCTTTACAAAGTCAATGTTACCGCCTTTAAATTCGCCCGGAGTTGTGTACATCTTACTCACAGCATCACCGCTATCCCAACCTACACATAAGCCATCTCCTGATAGCGTGAATTTGCCGGATTGCACCTGCATTGGTTTTTGCGCCAACAATTTATCATTTACGTACAACTTCATTGTACCCATTGATTCCCCATTCTTACCCGGTTTATCATAGACGAACTCTACGCCAACAGTATATTTACCCGCTGTCAATGGGTGTGTTGACACCAGTGTTTGTTCGGTAATACCAAGGAAATTATACACGTAATACAATTTGTGGTCTTTGATGAACAAACTATGACCGCCAAAACGTGAACCGTGCGCAAATATTACACCAGAAGCATTTGCAGTAACATCAATATTGGAGATGATCTTATAAGACTTACCTCGTATATTTACTGCTACTGCTTCAGGAACCTGACTGGTATGCGGATAATAGGTATAAGTATCTTTATCTTCTTCTTCTTTTGGACGATAAATCCCAAGAACTTCCCTCGGACCACGATCTTCCAGTGGTTTTGCATAGTTTTTATCCGCTTCCTCGTCCCATAATTTTTTCAGTGCCTCTAACTTGTCGGGATATTGAGCGGCCAGATCATTGGACTCTGAACGATCCACATCTACATGATAAAGTTCCCATTTATCCTTGTCGAAATGACCCTTGTTGGTAAGCGGGGCATGCACAGCCACTGCTTTCCAGCCATCCTGCCAAATAGAACGCGTACCCAACATGGTATAGTATTGCACATGTTTGTTTGTAGGTGCATCGGGTTTGGCATCGAAACTGGCTTTCATGGAAACACCTGAAAGTGGAATTTGCTCAACACCTTTGTAAACCTTTGGCATTTCCAATCCGCATATTTCCAGAATGGTTGGAACGATATCCACGGCATGGTAATACTGGTTGCGAATTTCGCCTCTGGCTTTGATACCCTTTGGCCAGGTGATGGTCAATGGACACTCTGTGCCACCGGCATAATTTGAATAACGTTTGAACATTTTAAACGGCGTAGAAAGAGCGGCAGCCCAACCTGTAGGATAGTGCTCGTAGGTGTTTGGTCCGCCTAATTCATCAATCAGCTTCATATTCTCAGTTAACTCATCCGGGAAACCATTAAAGAATTTATTTTCGTTGACAGAACCACTTGGGCTTCCTTCTCCTGAAGCTCCGTTATCGGAAGCATAAAAAATGATGGTATTGTCATACTGCCCGGTTTCTTTCAGGTAGTCAATAATACGGCCTATCTCTACATCGGTGTATTCAGAGAAGGCAGCATATACTTCGCAAAGGCGGGAGAATAATTTCTTTTCTTCGGGCTTTAGCGATTCCCATGGTCGGACAAAATCACCGGAGCATGCCATTTCTTTTGGAATAGGATTAAAATCAGTCAACTTGGTATCTTTTGGTAAAATGCCTTTTGCAATCATGCGAGGCAATACCCATTTACGGTAGGCATCATACCCGTCATCAAATTTGCCTTTGTATTTGGCAATATAATCTGTGGGTGCCTGGTGCGGTGCATGATTTGCTCCGGGGCAATACCACATATACCAGGGTTTTGAAGGATTGGCCGATTTTTGATCACCCAACATTTTGATTGCCTGGTCAGCAAGGTCCTTCGATAAATGGTAGCCTTTCTCCGGTCCATAAGGTGGTTCAATCGCATGATTATCTTCAGTCAGGTCGGGATAAAACTGATTGGTTTCGCCGCCGATAAAACCGTAGAAACGGTCGTAGCCCTGCTGGAGCGGCCATTGGCTTTTATTGGCACCTGCCGAGAGGTCGGTTTCAGGAACATTATGGTCTTTGCCCAACCAGAAAGTGCTCCAACCGTTATCATTTAAAATCGATGCCATAGTAGCACATTGTGCAGGCAACTGGCCACTTAATCCGGGAAAGCCCTCAGAGGTTTCGGTTATTTGGCCCATACCATTCAGATTGTGATTACGACCAGTGTTAATACAGGAACGGGTAGGTGAACAAAGCGCACAAGTATGCCACTGGGTATAAGTCAAGCCATCAGCAGCCAGTTTATCCATAGTAGGCATGTTTATTCTTCCACCATAAGGCGACCATGCTGCCAAACCCGTATCATCATAAAGGATGAACAAAATGTTTGGCGATCCTTTCGGTGCTTTTTTACGGATGTAGGGAGCCCAGTCAGGTTTAGAGTCGCGGACATCAAGCTTAATGACACCTTTAAACCCGTTAGCTGCGGATTCTTCTTTTGTTGTTGCTTGTTTGCAACCCGGTATCAGTGCAACTGAGACCACCAGAAACAACAATTTTACAACACTTGTTTTCATGGTTTTTGTTTTTATTTGGTAAATATATAGCAACTTTGTTACTTGAAACTCAATCTTTTTGAAAGAATTATAGTTTCTCTGGAGTCTGATGTCTCTATTGATATCATTGACACATGGATCCCCTCGTTCACATGAGAGAGCAATTGTCAAATATAGCGATATTACAAACCGAGATGCAAATTCTTTTCTGGCTTTAGGTTCGAATAAAAATCATATCCACGATCAACCCTGACCTGAAATCTAATGAATAGATATCTTCCCGCATGATAATGTAAATGTGTAAACTCCAAAATAGAGCTCGACCTGTTTCCGTCGAGGGTAGAGGAGTTGATGTTGGCAATCAGTAGTGTAGGATCGACACAACTGTTCAGGTAAATTGCTTTGGAGCCGTTGGAAACACTGTTGTTGACGGGACGGTTAAAATATACCTTGATCTTGCCATACCCGGTTTATTCTGAAAAAGCAATCTTGCATTTTCGCGACGTGCTAAGTGTCACGACTTTCGTTGCAATAAAAGTAATAATTTTACTTCACAATCGGAATGCCGATTGTTGCATCCGGTTCCTGGATGTGGATCAGGTTAGAGATGGTAGGCGCAATATCTTCAATAAATACTTCTTCATTGGATTCTCCATGCCTGATATTCCATCCAAAGAAGATCAACGGAACATGCGTGTCATAATCATAGGCAGATTCGTGTGAAGTTCCTTCTTCTCCGTAATCTGAAGAAATGTAATTCTGTGTAAGCGTAAATGAGATATCTCCCGAGCGTGCAATGTTAAATCCATTGAGAATAAAAGAATTCATGGATCGTTCAGGAATCCGGCTGATCAATTCTTCCCTGGGAAGAACCAATCCGATTGATGGAATTTGGGTTCTCATGAAACTGACCAGTTTGCTTGTCACTTCAACCGGATTAATCTTCAGGGAATCCAGCAGGGCGTGATTAAGATAAACCTGGTTGTCCTGGACAGCTTCAATAATACGCGGAGCATTGTAACGGGTTTCGCAAAATTCCGCAAGCTGATCCCTGATGCTGCGGATCTTGACATATCCGTCTTTGATACCATGAGCCACAAGATAGGCAGTGTTTGGCTTAACCCCATGATCTGCCGTGAGGAACAGGAGGTAGTTTCCTTTACCGGCACACAGGTCCAGCGTGTCAAGGATGCGCGCGATCTGCTTGTCAAGTTTCAGGTAGGTATCCATGATCTCCATGGAGTTCGGTCCGTAGGCATGACCCACATAATCGGTGGAAGAAAAAGAGACCGCCAGGAAATCACAGTATTTTCCTGAACCGGGTTTTTCATTTTTCAGCAGGGCTAATAAAAAATCGGCCAGTAAGTCATTTCCAAACGGAGTATCCCTGATCAGCTCACGTTTAATGGTGTCAGGCAATTGGGTGAACTGGTGAGGAAAGGTGGTTTTCCCTTCTTTAAAAGGATCCTCTTCACCGGGACCGTTGTCCGGGAAAGAGGTTTCATAGTTTTTTCCGCTTTCCAGCTGCCAGCCTGTTTTCATCAGTATTGACGGCAGTTTCTGTTCATTGAACTGATCCACCCATCCGGGTAATTCTTTCATATAGTAGCTTGATGTGATGAAATTCCCGCTTTTACCATCATACCAGTAGGCAGCATTGGCCATATGTCCGCCGGGAAGGATTGATGCGCGATCCTTGATCGAAATGGCAAACACCCGTGAGAGGCCATTGTTCGAAAGCCGGAGCTGATCTGTCATGGTTGTAGCAAGCAAATTGTTGGGCGACATCTGGCCGTAAGCATCGTTGGCACCCACAGTTTTATAATCAGCATCCTTCACGCAATAGACCTTCTTTTTCAGTTTCTTATCATACCAGTCGTTGGCGATGATCCCGTGATAGTATGGCGTTGTCCCGGTATAGATGCAGGCATGGCCTGGACCTGTGAATGTGGGAATATAATTGTACTGGGCATAGGTAAAATTCATGCCTTCATTCATCAGCCGCTTAAATCCATTTTCTGAATACTGGTCATAGAAACGATACAGGTAATCATACCGCATCTGGTCAATAACGATCCCGACAACGAGCTTTGGTTGTATCTTCTTTTCATCTTTGTTGCCGGCGCTGATGGTCTGGGATAATGCAATTGCGATTATAAAAATGAAAAGTCTTTTCATCATATTGGACTGGTTAATTTTCATTTAAGCTTTAATTTTTTTACCACTTAGGCACTAAGATCATTAAGGACCACAAAGAAGTTATTGCAAAATAACTGAAATCAATGTTTCATTTCCTAAGTGTTCTTTGTGCCTTAGTGGTTTTAATTTGAATCCCAGCAAAGAAAAATACAGCATAATAAGCCACGATGTAATTGCCGGTATCAATACTATCTTATTTTTAAATTCCTGTCTGGTTCCCGGCCATAGCCTTTGATCAGGATGCTGTCAGATTTCAGCGTTACAACAGCGAATGCATTCTTATCGGTATCGACCATCCCCTTGAAATTCACCAGGTGGATTCCATCTTTCACCCTGTAACTACCGGAATGATAATGTCCGCAGAAGTACGCCTTGACACACTGGTAGCCGGAGATAAGGTGGAAGACTTCCTTGTTGTTGAAAAGGTTATGGTTCTCTTTTGTGAACAGGGGAAAGTGACAAGCCACGATCACTTTCATATTCATCTGCCCGGATTCTTTCAGCTTTGATTCAAGCCAGGCCATCTGTTCTTTCCCGATTCCTCCATTCCATGGCAGACCATTGAAATGCAAATTTCCGTACTGGTCGCTTACGACTTTATTGCGTTCTTCTTTTTGTTCTTTGTCCTGCGGACCAAAATAGCTCAGGTCATCCCCGTTCAAAACAATAATACGCCAGTCGCCATAATCGACGGTGTAATATCCTGCATTCATCCCGAGATGATTGATCAGCCCGGGTTTGAACTTTTTTTTGATCATGTAATCATGGTTCCCCAGGACAAGGTGAATCGTTGGGTTGAATTTATTGAACCGTGGGATGATGCTGTCAAAACTCCCATAATCATGATCAATCATGTCACCCAGATGAAAAATACCATCAAGGGAAAATGAATTGAGCGTGGTGATACAACGATCGAGTTTTGAAAGGGAGAGTCTGTAAAAACGATTTCCTTCGGACGGGCAGTTGCAATACTGGCAATCCGTGAGTATCCCGATCCTTACGGGTTTATTATTTTGCCCAATGGCTGAGGATGCCAGGATGAACAGGAGAAGGCCGGGAAGCAACCCTGTCACCAGTTTGAAAAACCATTGAAAAAATATTTTCATTCCATGCATCAAAGTCTCTTCTTTTTGTATCACATTCAACCCGGCTGAAAGTTGACCGCGTTTATTTTTTGACAAAGGTAGGGCAAATTACTTCGTGAATTCCTGGTGATGCAGCATAAGAAATTAGGAGATTATTTTTTCTCCATTCTCTGCTTAATTTCCCCGATGACCTGTATGGGTGAATCGACGATCAGCATGTTTGAAACCCAATCGGGGATACTTCCGGCCGGGTCAACATACCCTTCGAGAATCACATGCGATAGGTCTTTTCCGACAGGCTGGACAGTCCATGTTTGTTTGTAGTCCTTAATGCGGATCTTGTCCTGGCATTCAGGAATTACATAAGGAAGCGGGATTGCCGTTATTTCTCTTACACCTGTTACCGGATCGATGTTAACGGTAACATCCACGCAGAGATCGCGATCCGTAACCGGCCAGGGTAAATCATAAACCACGTAATACTGAGCCCGTTTGTTCTTCTCATACAGGAGGATCCTTATCTGGTTGATATTCTTATCCCACCACTCTGTATTGTTAACATCTTCGATCAGGGAGAAAACTTTTTCTGCCGGCGCCTTGATATCAGCAACTCCTTTGTAAGACTTCAATGATTTTCCGTCTTCTTTACGCGTATATATTTTGATTCCATTCTTTTCTTTGATAAGATTCCATTGTTGTGCTTCCAGGAACCAGGGCTGCATAAGATGAAAAAAGGAGATCAGAATGATGAGAAACCAGGCTTTTCTCATAACATCAAATTTATTACAAAGGAAGTCTATTTTCTGAATTCCCGATACAGTTTTTAGTAATGATCCCAACAAAAAGGATGGAAATTATTTTACCGCCGGCAAACATCGAACTCATGCTGAAAAACATCAAACCTACTACTACCATATGGATTTTGTTTTCATTGTTTTGGCTTAGTGCTCTTTACTAACAGGTGGTTAATGATTTCAATTAAACTGGCTTCCAGATTGGATAAAAATTATTTCCTGTAATAGCCTCTTCAGCAATATTCTCAATTCGTTTTATTGCAAATATCACAAATTCATGCCACATGGAAAAGTTCCTGCACTAGATCGGGTTTTTTACATTACCAGGTGTTTCAGAACCGGTATTATGCTGCAGATTGACTAACCAGGATTTGCCTTTGTCAACGTACAACAATCGTTTTAGATCTGACCGAATAGGCACTGAAATATCCAAGTGCCCCGTTGGTGATGTTTGAAACCGGGTTTGACAGGGTGGTTGACGTGCTGCCGTTCTGCTGGGCTGTCCTGAAAAAATTGTACACATTTTTGTCAATGCATTGAAGAAACACCTGTGCGGTATCACCCATTACAAGGTCTGGCTGATTGCCGCCCGGCGAATAGTAGATTTCCGCTCCGTCTGAAAGCCGGTCTGTATGCACACTGCCCAATGTGGGAAGGATTATCTTGCCATCAACAGGATAGAGATTTGTGACCTTTTCCACGACACGGTAATAATTATCAATGCCTCCGGGATCATGAAAACTAATGGTGATTATTTTTCTCGAGCCGTTGAAGCTGTTTTTTAACGTGAGTGTATCAATGTTAACAGGAGGTGGCATCGTTGAGACTGCCGAGTAGACCGACCCGCTTACATTTACAGTCAAAGTGTATGTCCTGCCGGGTGCACCCTGTATGACAGATGTCATGTATATTCCGGGATGTATTTCTGTCAGTGAATCTATAGTTCCTGCATTATCACGGATCACGATTTTTGCGCCGGTCACGGGTGGAAATGTATTGTCCTCGCTGAAATTGACCGTTTGTGACAAGGTGATCGTATAGGGGCCCGGCTGATCTGAGACTGCTGCATCAATAACCAGCCTGGGCGAGGAGGAGTTGAGATCGACGTTGATCACTTTCTGGCATGAATAAAAGGCTGATGCAAGAACCAGGATGATTACCAGGGGAACATGTTTTTGGGTCTTCTTTCCGGTTTTCATGTTAATCAGAATTTGAAGTTGTATGTGATGGACGGAACAATTTTGAAAAGGGTAGTCTGGATTGCCTGTGTTTGCTGAGGGTTGTTAGGATCGGGCTCAAACGAAATGCTGTACGCATTGGATCGGGCATAGGCGTTATAGACCGAGAATGTCCAGCTGGATTCTTTTGTTGCTGTCTTTTTCCTGATCCATGTTACAGAAAGGTCAAGACGATGATAAGCCGGCATCCTGTAACCGTTCCTTTCGGTATAATAATTCAGCACCACACCGTCAACTCCGTATTTGCCACTCGGAAAAGTTACTGCGTTCCCTGTGTAATAAACCCATGTGGCAGAGAAGTTCCATTTGGGTGAAAGATGATAGATGCCAACAACAGAAATATCATGGGTACGATCCTGTGTGGCAGGATAATATTTTCCCTGGTTGATCCCGTCAAATTTCTGTTCAGCCCGGGATAAGGTATAACTTATCCATCCGGTAAGTTTCCCGTAATTCTTCTTCACATAAAACTCGATCCCATAGGCTCTTCCTTTTCCGAAAAGAAGCTGAGATTCAACGTTCTCGTTGAAATTCAGCTGGGCACCGTTTTTGTAGTCAATCTGGTTTTGAAGGCTTTTATAATAGATTTCTGCAGAACATTCAAACATATCGTCTTTAAAATTTTTGTAATATCCTGCAGAAACCTGGTCGGCAATTTCTGGGCCGACGTTGTTGCTGCTTGGTAACCACAAACTAGTCGGGTTAGCAGTTGTTGAATTTGTGATCAGGTGCAGGTTCTGCACATTCCGGTCGTAGGATGCCTTGATCGAACTGTTCCCGGGCAGGAGGTAAGTCACCTCCACACGGGGCTCAAGGTTGACATACGTCTTAACAAACCTGCCTGCACTGTATGTGGCAGTATCCAGGGTATTTCCTTCTGCATCATAGGAATAAAAGTTACCGGGCCCAAGGACACTGAATGCAGTTAACCGCAGTCCAAATTCTGTCCTGAGATTTTTTGCGATCTTCATTTCATCTGAAATGTACACTGCGTTTTCCCAGTTGTGCTTATTGCTCAGGTTGATTGAACTTGTACTGGACGTCAGGGCCCCGGGCACCACAAGGTAGTAGGTGGAAGAAAACCCGAATTTTAATTTATTATCCGGCGTTGCAAAATATTGAAAATCCTGCTTCAGACTGTAATCCTGGATTTTTGAAGCAACGTTGAGACTGTTGTTAACATCGATGGCAACGTTGTAACTATAGTTACTATAGATCAGTGTTGTGTTCGAGAACAACCGCTGGCTGAAAAGATGGTTCCATCTCAGTGTACCGGCAGCATTCCCCCAGTTGAGACCAAAATTGCGGATGTGCAGTACATCCTTTCCGAAATATCCTGAGATGAAAATCCTGTTGTTATCACCGAAGCGGTAACTTGCCTTGGCATTGATATCGTAAAAATAGAGCTTGGAAGACCTGATCAGCGAATCACGGGAAAGGGGAAGGAACAGGTCAGCATACGTACGTCTCCCTGAAACTGAAAATGAGCCTTTATCTTTTACAATTGGCCCTTCCACATTAACTCTTGAGTCAATCAGCCCGATCCCGCCGCTGACGCTGTATCGTTTATCATTTCCGTCATTCATCTTGATATCAATCACCGATGAAAGGCGGCCGCCATATTCTGCAGGTTCGTTCCCTTTGTATACCGTAACATCTTTTATGGCATCCGAATTAAACACGGAAAAAAAACCCAACAGGTGGGATGCATTGAAAACAGTGGCTTCATCAAGTAAAATAAGATTCTGGTCAGAACTTCCACCCCTCACATAGAAGCCGCTGCTGCCTTCACCAACCGGTTGTATGCCGGGAAGGAGCTGCATCGTTTTCAGGACATCCCGTTCACCAAAGAGTACCGGCAAGTTGTTAATCTCTTTCATATCCAGCTTCTGAACACCCATTGATGTGCTGGTTACATTCTCGTCTTTCCGTTTATTGGTCACTTCAACTTCAGGCAGTTGGTTTACTTTCTCTTCAAGATTGAAATCCAGTTTTACATTTTGATTCAGGATAACCTTCTCGGTTTTGGTACTGTACCCGGTATACTGTGACCTGACCGTATAGTTACCTTGCGGAATGGTGATGGAATAAAATCCATAGGCATTGGTGACAACCCCGGTTCCGGATAATTCAGCAATGGTGACTGTTGCGCCGATCAATGCTTCACCTGTACCTTTGTCTTTGACATGGCCGTTGATTGAGAATTTTGTTTGCACTTGTGCCGTGCATGCAGGTTGCAGGAATAGTATACATGCAGAGCTGCAGAGCAAAGGAAGCAAAATTGATGGTAGTTTTTTCATTCCCGGGGATTTGGATTGGCCGAATTGACATAACGTCAGGATTCGAAAAGCATTGCTTCTTTAACAAAAACAAACAGGAAACTTTATTTCAGGAAGGTGATGTGGCTGTATACCAGGACTGGTTGAGTTGAGTAGTTCCGCTAAACCTTTGGCTACTTTTTGAAGGAGCTCCCCGATTTCAGGTAAATCATCAATGTATTGTCAGTAGGTGTAAGGTCGTTCCACATTGTTTCGCAATAGGGTCGGAGCCACGAGAAGGCTGATCCGAGCTTGCTCAGGGCGATGTGGATCGAATCCAGTTCGTGGGTGTCCAGGAGTCTTTCATCACCTGCATAATGAGCCATGAAGGCGGTTCTCATGCGGGGTGCAAGAATACGGGCTATGCTGTTGGGCAAATCATCTTTGGTGGGGTCCATGAGTGCAGTAGTAAGCATTGTATCCATGTTAATGCTGGTCTTATTCCTGGCGTAATCCGGAAATGATTGTCCTTTCAAGGGATAATTAATGTGTGTGATGGTCCTTGTGGAAATGATCAGTGCTGAATCCGGGATGTAGGTTATAATCCTGTAAGGACAAGGATAGACAAGCGGGCAACCGGTTTCAATATCGTATAAAAAAGAATTGTTATAGGTTTTCTCCGTAATGTCGTTTGCATGAAAATGCCCCGTAAACATGATCCTTAAGCCTGCATTCATGAGCGAATCGGAGACTGATGGCCAGCGATCCATTACAAATCCTGTGTCCATGGATGCCTGGCCGGTAAAATGTTCAATGATCCCGGGATGTGTCATCCCGAATACCATCTTCCCTTTCTTTTGTGCTTCGGCCATGTGCGGCAGGATCCAGTTCATCGTTGACTGCAGGATCCTTCCGCCTGTCATGGTTGCAAAACTAATGCCCGGCCAGTATTTGCAGGCATCAATCGAAAACAGCCAGAGACCCGGCAGCGGCTCGGAAATATAGCTGAGCGAAGTGGGATCGATATAAAGTGCATCGCCATAACCACAGTTTGAATAGATCTGCCTGAACTGTTGCGGGCCAATATTATTTACAGGAAGGGTATCTGCTCCAATATACTGAACTGAACGCGGGTTGTTAATGTCATGATTGCCATCGATCACCCTCACTTTAATGCCGGCATTGATCAGCTGGGTGAAATATCTTTCAACCGAAGTGTGACTTACAGATTCGCCATCTTTTGTAAGATCTCCAGGGACCAGGACAAGATCAGGCTTTTCAGCGAGTAATTCGGAGATGAGCTCTTTCATGATCGCATCACTTTCGGCGAGGAGTTTCCCGTCGGTGACTACATACCGTTTAAATGCAGAACTGGCGGTGTCCGGCAGCAGCGACGGATCCATGTAATGGAGGTCAGAGACCACTGCGATCTTGTAAATGTTTTTTGAACTGTGGATATATACGGAATGCTTATTGCATGATGAGAGAATAAGTATGAGCAGGATCGATGAAATGAGCAGTGTCTTTTTCATAGGATTCGATTAGCTGTTATGAGTGTTTGTATGGTTATTCCATTACAAACCAAGCTTGATGTATAGATCTAAAGGTTGGTCTGTTAGTTATATCCATCTTTATGAGTTTAAAAATATGATTGACAACTCTGTGGAAAGGAAAAGTCACAAAACAGCAAAACCTTCAACCGTATAAAATTATGACTTTTATCCTAAATGACAATACCGGCATTCTGAATTAAATTTAGGATACACTTTATTGAACAGTCTCATCACACATTAAGTATTATTATATAAATTGCATACTCATTCCCTGAATAAGGATTCAGATTTGCATAAACTCTTGCTAAAACCAATACAATGGCCTTAATAAAAGAATGCAGGTTGATCATTACTGCCATGGCGGTACTTCTGGTTGTTCAGAGCTTCACCGGATGCAAGTCCAGGCCCAAAGAGATCGCGCAGGGCGATGCCAGGTTCATTCCATACATTGCAGCTTACACTTCCGGGTTTCTCTCGTGTGGTTCTTCAATAAAAATACGCCTGACAGAACCCTCACCCTCCTTTGCGGGAGAAAATAAACCAGCCGCAGAACCTCTGTTTGAGTTCGCTCCCTCCATTGAAGGAGAATCCTTTTGGATCGATAAACAAACCATTGAATTCAGGCCAGCGAAACCAATGTTGCAGGACCAGGTGTACAGTGCAAAATTCTTCCTGGGTAAAGTAAGGCAGGTAGAGTCCGGGTTCATGGAATTCAACTTTGGATTTCGTACCCTTAAACAATCATTTGAGATGATTCCTGAAGGATTGATCATTGAGAATGCTGCAATCCCAGGTATGTATTCCTTTGAAGGAAAGCTTACCTCTTTGGATATATTTCCTGTGGAAAAACTAAAAGATATCCTTAATGCCGAATATGGTGGAAAGAACATGGAGATTAACTGGAACAATGAACCGGGGAATCACATGTTCTCGTTCCGGATCAACGGGATAGCGAGGAACAATAGCAGTAATGTGCTGCATCTTTCGTGGAGTGGCTCAGCGATCAATGTCGATGTGAAAGGTCGGCTGGATGTGACGGTTCCATCCTTTGAGTTTTTTGGAAAACTCAGCGACAGAGTTTCTTCGGGTACAGAAAAAGCGATTGTAATTTATTTCAGCGATCCGCTTGACCCAAGGCAGGATTTACGCGGTATCATCTCCACAAACAAGGATAATCTTGCGAGTTATCATATTCAGTCAAATGTCCTGAAAATTTTCCTATCCGAAAGCTTTGACGATTCATTCACGCTAAGCGTTTCCAAAGGATTACTCAGCGCGGCAGGCAAAAAACTAGAGCAGGGTTTCGTGGTTACCAGCACCGCCGGTACTTTTTCATCCCTGAAACCTCAGCTTCGGGCAACAGGGACTGGTTCCATCCTTCCGGGATCCCAGGGCCTGACCTTTCCGTTTGAAGCTGTTAACCTGAAATCGGTACGTCTCACCATCATCAAGATCTTTGAGAACAACATTGCCCAATTCCTTCAGGAGAACTCGCTGGAAGGTTCCAGTGATATGAAACGGGTAGGCAGGCCGGTGTTCTCAAAAACCATCCCGCTGACCAACTCCGGGATTACAGATTTCTCCCGGTGGAACAGGTTCACAATCGATATGAACGACTTTATTAAAGAGGATCCGGGTGCTATTTACCAGGTAAATATCACATTCAGCAAACAAAATATCCTCTATCCATGTTCCAGGTCTTCAACAAAGGATGACCAGGAAACGGACATGATGGAAAAACTCAATAAGAAATTCGAGGGTCCGTCCGGGTATTACTATTCGGGATATTATGACGAGGAAATGGATGAGGGGTATTATGGCGATGAGGAATACAACTGGCATGAACGGGAGAACCCATGCAATCCTGCATACTATGCCGACCAGCCGATGATCCACCGGAATATCCTTGCCACAGATATCGGCCTGATCATGAAAAGAGGGAATAACGGTGATGCATTCATTGCTGTTTCAGGCATTCAAACGGCATTGCCGATGCCCGGCGTTTCCCTGGAAGTGCTGGATTTTCAGCTCCAGCAGCTTGCTGAAACAACATCCGATAAAGATGGTTTTGCAACCCTGCATTTCGACAGGAAGCCATTCCTGTTGATTGCCAGAAGCGGGAAACAAAGAAGTTATCTCAAGGTTGATGATAACTCATCCTTATCACTGAGCAATTTCGATGTTTCCGGTGAAGAGATTCAAAAGGGGCTGAAAGGATTCATCTATGGTGAACGGGGAGTATGGAGACCCGGAGATTCTCTCTTCATCTCATTTATCCTGGAAGATAAGCAGGCTGCACTTCCGGCAGGATATCCGGTTGTTTTTGAATTGAAAAACCCTGGTGGACAACTTGTGACCCGGCTTGTTCAGCCAAATGATAAAAGGAAAATCTTTACGTTTCGTACGGTCACTGCGCCCGATGCAGGTACCGGGAAATGGATGGCTTTCGTAAAAGCCGGCGGAACGGTCTTCTCCAAAATTATCCGGATTGAAACTGTAAAACCGAACCGGCTGAAGATCAATTTTCAGATGAACAAGGACATCCCATTTGGGAATGCAGGCAAGATCGGTGCGAAGCTTCATGCACAGTGGCTTCACGGTGGGAAGGCGGGCGCTCTGAAAGCAACTTATGAGGTAATCCTTACTAAGGCAAGGGCAGAATTCAAATCCCTGAAAAATTATATTTTTGACGATCCGGGTGTTCCATTTTCTGCAGAAACATTACCTGTCTTTGATGGTAAACTGGATGGGAACGGGGACGCCCAGGTTAACACGAACCTGAAGCTGGCCAAACACTTGCCTTCGGCCATGAATGCCTTCTTCAAGGGTAAAGTATTCGAGCCAGGAGGAGACTTCAGTGTGGATTTTCTCACAGAACCCATTCTTCCGTATGAAACCTATGTCGGGATGCAGGTTGAAGAACCAAAGCAGGGACAGTGGCTTGAATCTGACAAAGTGAATCATGTCTATCTTGCCTCTGTTGACAGGTTTGGAAAACCAGTTAGTCTCAGGAACCTCAAAGCCGAGATCTACAAGCTTAACTGGAGCTGGTGGTGGCAGGAAAACGATGAGAATGCTGCAGAATTTGTCACTTCATCCGATAAGTACCTTGTCACTGAATCTAAAGTTTCAACCGCCGGTGGGAAAGGAGAGTATAAATTCCAGATCAATTTTCCGGAATGGGGACGATTTTATGTGCGGATAACCAATCCTGAAACCGGTCAGAGTTGCGGAAAATACATCTATGTTGAATGGCCTTATTCCTATGGGAGATCTGAGGCAAGTGTCCCTGGTGGAGCTACTATGCTGGCCCTTTCTGCCAACAAATCAAGCTGTAAGGTTAACGAAAAAATTCGTGTCACCATTCCCGGAATGAAAGGAGCAAAGGCCCTTGTTTCAATTGAAAATGGAAGCAAGGTGTTGAAGGCTTACTGGGTTGATGCCGCAAAAAACGAGAATATTGAGGAGATCACAGCCACTGCAGATATGACCCCGAATGTCTTTATCCATGTCACCGTTATTCAGCCTCACAAGGACAAGAAAAATGATCTGCCGATACGGCAATACGGGCTTGTAGCGCTCGATGTGGAAGATCCCGGGACTATTCTGAATCCGGAACTTCGCATGCCGGCAAGTCTGAAGCCGGAGCAGAAGGTTGTCCTTACTGTTTCGGAGAAAAACGGAAAGCCGATGAATTACACAATCGCAATGGTCGATGAAGGACTGCTCGATCTCACTCACTTCAAGACCCCTGACCCGCACGATGCATTTTTTTCTCATGAGGCGCTTGGCGTGAGAACATTCGACTTGTACGACCAGGTGATTGGAGCGTATGGAGGCCTGCTTGAAAGACTTCTGTCAATTGGTGGAAGTGAAGTCCTGAAACAGGAAGAGAAGGGAAAAAATCTCAGGTTCAAACCTGTGGTTAAGTTTCTTGGCCCGTTTACGCTTGCTCCGGGGAAGACCGCAACGCACCAGCTTGTAATGCCAAATTATATTGGTTCTGTAAGGACCATGGTTGTTTCTGCCGGTGAATCATCCTATGGCTACACAGAAAAAACAACCCC